>MDTG01014686.1_pt1 | contig 11031 bp, 17 predicted proteins | sample 811421 | NCBI WGS metagenome assembly MDTG01 (sample SAMN05326645, study PRJNA326480) | marine metagenome | isolation source: seawater | place: Pacific Ocean: South East | collected 2011 | reverse complement strand
CTTTTATTTCTTTACTACTCTTATATTCTTGATCTCCAAATTGATCACTAGGAAAAGCTAATATCCCCAAATTAGGGTATCTTTTATACAGAATTTCTAATTCTTCATAATTTCTTTTAGCTAAACCTCATAATGAAGCAACATTTACAACAATTATTGGATTCAGATCTTTATAATCTGATAAAGGTACATCATTATTATCTAAATCTTTAACAATAAAATCAAATATATTATTGATATTTCCAATAGGTTTTCTAATCTTACACTCACGATTAAATCGCATATATATAACTATTATTATGATACGTTTAAAACTTTTAATAATTACAAGTTGCTTGTCAAAAATTGAATATTTTATTTTTTTAGAACAATCCTCAATTTTATACATGAAATTATACAATATTTTTCCTCTATTTTTATATTATAAATATACAAATGCTTTTACAAATTTTATTAAAAAAACTAATAATATAATTAAATCAAAAACTTCTTTACTAAATATGCTACCAAAAGGAGGATCTAATGTTGCATTAGTAACTCCAATGAAAGAAAATAATGAAATAGACTATGAAGCATTAATTAGATTATTAAAATGGCATGAAAAGGAACAAACCGATGGAATTGTTATACTTGGAACAACAGGAGAAGGATCAACTATTAATATGAGTGAGAGATCAAGAATTATAGAAACAACAGTTAATCTATTAAAAAATAAAGTTCCTATTATTGTAGGAACAGGTGGAGTAGATACTAATAAAGTAATAGAACTAACTCAAAATGCAAAAGATTTAGGAGCAGATGCTTCTCTAATAATCACTCCATATTATGTAAAACCTCCTCAACGGGCATTAATAACACATTTTACTAATATTGCAGATAGTGTAGACTTACCTATGATTCTATATAACTGTCCTGGAAGAACAGGGGTTGATATGTCAACTGAAACTATATCTAGACTCAGTTTACACCCTAACATAATTGGAGTTAAAGATGCATCAGGTGAATTAAACCGGGTTAAATTATTAAGAGAACAATGTAAAGAAAACTTTTTATTATATAGCGGCGAAGATAGCCAAGGATGTGACTTTGTTAGTATGGGTGGAGATGGAGTAATATCAGTAACAGCTAATGTATATCCTTTATTGGAACATTGTATGTTAAAGCTAGCAAAAGAAGGTAACTATGATTTAGCAAATAAAATTAATTCTAAATTAATGCCAATGCATAATAATCTATTTATAGAATCAAATCCAATACCAGTTAAACGTGTTTTGCATATATTGGGAAAAATAAATAATGGTATAAGACCACCCTTAACACATTTAAGTCCTATTAACTATGTTAAATTAAAAAATATTCTAAACTCTCTTAGTTAATTTTTACGATAATCTAATATCCATTTAATCGGTTTATAATTTATTCCATATTTATTTATCCATTTTTGTATACCTTTATCTTTACCCCTTACATTTTGGTTTATCATTTGATATTTGTAAAATAAAATATCATATTTTTCAAATAATATCATATATTCTTGAATAACACAATCAAAAAAATATTTGTATGTATCATCATAATAATATATTTTTCTTTTAATATCATCTGGAAGTTTATCCATATATATTATTAAAGAAATCTAATTAAATATATTTATCAATTTTTTGATTATAAATATTATCTAATAATTTGTATATGGGAAAAGAATATGAATTTCAGATTCTTGATGTAAATGTAAATGCAATGAAAAAGAAACTAAAAGAAATGAAAGGTAAACAAATTCATAAAAATATAAAATTAGTAAGATCTGTATTCAATAGATGTAACTCAAAAATTATGGGATTTGCAAGAGTTAGATATGAAGGAAAAGATACAACAATGACTGTTAAAATATATAATAATGTTAAATTTCCTGATGAATACGAAGTAACAATAAAGGAAGATTTTGAAACTGGTAAAAAGTTTTTAGAAGCATTGAATTTAGAAATGACATCATATATAGAAACTTATAGAGAAAAATGGACGATACCTATGAAAGGTGTTCATGAGATAACATTTGATACATGGCCAGGTTTACCTCCATATATGGAAGTAGATTGTGATAATATTGAAACAATGAATAAACTTTTAAAATTATTTAATGTTGATAAAGAAAAAATAACATATGGAGCTGCTGGAAAGAAATATGAAATATATTATGGAATCCCTCAAAAAATAGTAGATAATAAGGTTGAACGTATGACATTTGATGATATTAAAAAATATTTTCCAAAGCCAAAAAAGAATAATGAACTATTTGAAAAAATTTCTTCTCAGCAAAAGAAAAAGTATGGTAAAAAGAAGTAAAGTTACTTTTGTTAATTAAAAATAATTATAATTAACAAAAGAATCTATAATTAGTAGGATAAGGTTTAAATTCCCTATCTTTAATATCAAGTTTATCTGGTGTCTTATCTATAAAATCTTTTGATTCTGGTAATAGTATTTTATTATTCAATTTAGGTGAATATAACTTTAAATTTATTAATTTAACACCAATTAAAACAAATAAAGGCCATAAATCCATTACATAATTATCTTATTATTGTTTAAACAAAAATTAATATATCTTTAAAATCAGTTTTATCTGGTGTCTTATCTATAAAATCTTTTGAATCTGATAAAAGTATTTTATTATTTAATTTAGGTGAATATAATTTTAAATTTATTAATTTAACACCAATTAAAACAAATAAAGGCCAAAATTCCATTACATAGTTATCTTATAATTGTTTAAATTAAAATTAATATATCCTTAAATTTATATTTATGGAGTATATATTATCATTTGTCCTTCTCAAATTCATGGTCAAGAAATATAAAGGAAAAAATTTTATTTTCTAAAAAAAAGATTTATATAGGTTTTGGTGTAGGACTTGATGAACTAGTTACAACTGGAATCTTTACACATATTTCATTAGTTTTAAACATGTTAGTGTCACTATCATCCAATGCTACTTCAAAAACATAATTATCAAAATTCATACATTTTATTGTATATCCTGAATTTCCAGATATATAATAATATTGTTCGCTACTAAATACTACTGATAGTATCATCATAAAAATAATAAATAATTTGTACATATATTTTTTCATTGTATGTATAAATTAAATGATTCAATTTTTAATAATATAGTCTATCAAATCCTTAGTAATTCTATGGTTTAACCAACCATCACTACCATCTATATTAGAAATATTTGTAGATACTATAAAATCAAATCTTAAATTATCTTTATTTTTAAACAGTCTGCATAAATTTATTGACTCTTGAATATCAATTTTTTGATCGTTCAAAGAATGAGAAACAACTAATTTACTTGGCATTTTTTTTAAATCCTGATCTTTCATAAATTCATAACTATATCCAGGAGCTGCTAAATACATTTCATCAATTTTCTCTCCAATTTCTACTAATGATAACATCATTGCAATTCCTCCTCCTGCTGATCTTCCTAATACAGAAAAGTTATTGTTTCCTAAAATTGATTTTAGTAAATTATTATATATCTTTGCTATTTCCATATATGTTTTATATTGATCAATTCCAGATTCTTTTTCTAGTATATTTGGTATTTTATCTATAGATGAATTATCAATTATATATATATCAGTATACTTTGTTAAAAGCAATTCTTTATTTGAATTAATTCTCCCGACTGTCCAACCAAAAGATTTATCACTAAATCCTGGTATTATAATTAATGGTTTATCATTTGATTTATTCCCACAATGAATACATCCAAACTTTATCTTCTTTCTCATTATACCATCTATTAACAAATCAAAGCTATTTTTTTCAAAATCATTATAGTCCCATTTCCATTCATTGTTTATATCTATTTTATCATCTTTACCTTCATTATAATCTACATGATTCCATTTGTTACATAAATCTACAAATTCATTAAATTCTTCATTTACTAATTTTCTTGATATTAACTCTGTAATTTCCATTCCACCCCTTAAAATCCTTCTTCCTAATATCTTTTTATTTTTCAATTTTTCCATATTAATTAATTAGATATTTTTTCATTCTTAGGATACATTTCATTGTATAATTCATCTTTTATCATTTTAAATTTTCCTTCTCTAAAAATTAAACTTTCACCATAATTTGCAAATAATAAATAATCAAAATTAATTTTTTTGTTATCTTTTTCCTCTTCAATAGTAAATTTTAAAAATTTTCTTTCCGAACGATAACTTTTATCTCTTAACAATTTATCAGTAAATTCATCAAATCTCTCATCCTTAAATGTATAACTTACATAATCTCTTGAATTTTTATATTTATACCTGTATTCTTTTCCAGATACAATTATATTAAATATTATTGAATGTATAGAATTATCAAATGGTAATTTAAAATTACTTGTCTTATCATCAAATGTTAATATAGGAGGATCTGATTCAAACATTCCTGACAATTCAATTCCTGCTTTATCTATAATATTACCGTCTTTATCTTCTACTTCTATAACGTATTTAATATCTTTTTCTTTATCAAATTTATCCATAATATCATGATTATTATAATCATCTTTATTTTTATACTTTTCTTTTAATACCTCATCTAATTTAATTCTATCTTCTAATAATATAGTTTGATTTTGTTTACAATTAGACACTTCTTCAATTCTATTTTCTAATAGTTCTTCTATAGACATAATTTCTGTAGGATCTTCTCTTGTTTTAATATCTAATTTCATAGTTGATACTCTATCACCTATATCTGGAAAATCTCCAATATTCAAATCTAATTCCATGATTATTAAATTATATTTATTTGTCTTTAATTACTTTCAATAAAATATAAATTTAAATTAGTTAGATAAAAGATAATTATTAATTTAATATGAATTTATTAGATACTACTAACATAACAAAAGAATATATTGATTTTATATTTGGCGATGCATTATTATTTTCTGATCATCGTATGAGAAATAATTTTAAAGATATACTAAATGGTTTCATTTTATGTAACTGTTTTTTTGAACCAAGTACTAGAACTTCTTTATCATTTGAATCAGCTATGAAAAAATTAGGTGGTGAAGTTATTACATTTAATGGACAAACATCAAGTTTATTAAAAGGAGAATCTGATTTAGATACTTTGAAAACACTTGAACAATACTCAGATATAATTGTGTTAAGACATTCTTCTAAGAAATTATTATATGATTATTCCAAGAAATGCAATATACCAATAATAAATGGTGGTAACGGTGGCAGTGAACACCCAACCCAAGCATTACTAGATTTATATACGATTAAAAAATATTTTTTTCCTGAATCTTGTAAGAATTATAATTTAATTAAAGTACTATTTGTTGGTGATATTAAACACAGTAGAACAATTCATTCACTTGAAAATTTATTGAAATTATATGATAATATTGTAATTAATTATTTTCCATATCCATATTGTGATAGAGAATCTGATATTAACATCAACAGTTTTGATAATATATCTGATTACGATGTAGTATACATGACAAGACTTCAAAAAGAAAGATTTGATAAAGAGTTAAATATGGACATAAAAAAATATATTCTTACCAAAAATGAAGTAAACACCATGAAAGAAACAAGTATTATATTACATCCTTTACCAAGAAATGAAGAATTAGATTCATCAGTCGATTATTGTAAACAAGCAAAATATTTTGAACAGATGAAGAATGGATTGTATGTCAGACAAGCAATACTTAATTATCATTTGAATCAATAAAGATAATTCAACATATTTTATTATTTAAAAATTTAATTTTTGTAGATAGAAATATTTTTATCTACGAAAATATATATATGCCTGAACCTTTTGATAAAAGATTATCAATTGATACTTATATTTACAATAGCAATTTTTTGAAAAAGTGTAATTTTCTATGTTTATTAAATCCAAATCATATTACTTTTATAACTTTATTATTAAATCCTATAATTGCTTACTATTTCTTACTTAATAGAATGGATATAGTAATACCATTAACAATATTAAGAACTTTTCTTGATATTTTAGATGGTTATGTAGCAAGAAGATGTAATAAAACATCTAAATTTGGAGCACAATTCGATGTATTATCAGATAGTATATTTTTAAATTTATTATTAGTTTGTTGTTCTATGATAGTTTCAAAAAAATATCCTATTATTAAATTATTATTATTAGTTGCTTTAATTGGAATTACTATTTTTATGACAATATCAATAGATGGAAAAGATCCACATATTATAGACGGTAATGTATTATTTAAGATTTTACACGATAATGAAATGATAACAGTTCCTTTATATACATATATTGCTCATTATATAAGTACCAGATATAGTGATTAAATTAACTAAATAAAGAATAATATTTAAATACTATTACTATCAGTATTATCACCTAAGTTATTAAATCCATAATCATATCCAATAACTTCAAATAAAATTTTAAAATTATCCAAATGATATTTTGTTACCTTATCTCTAAAGTGTAGTTTATAATTAAATAAGATCATACTAGTAAATATTTCATAGCATTTATTAAATAATTCATTATCAACATAAATTTTAGATTTTTTCATTTCCTCTTGTACTTTAACATAAATATTTTTTAAAATTTTATCTTTTTCAATAATTGATATGTAGTTGTTTATACTAAAATTTTTATCATAATCTAATAAATAACTATAATCTTGTATTATTGTACATTCATCTTTAATAAAATACATTAATGAAAAAATTAATTTTTCGGAAAAAACTATTTTTTCATTAGGTTCTTTAAATTTATCTTTTATATAACTAATTAATTTATTTAATTCATAACTTTTTTCCAATACTGTTAGATATCTACCTTTAATAGATTGTGACAATCTCTCTATAAAATCCAAACAATTAAGAAGTATTTCTAATTGTCGTTCAGCTATACTAATTTCTTTAATATTAACTTTATTCTCTTCATAGTAATATCTTGTTTTAAAATATACTAATTTCTCTAATGGATCAATATCAGTCCTTAAAAACTCAGCCATTTTTATTTTAATTCTAGATGTTAATAATAATATTTCAATTTTTTATATTACTTTTACTATTTTTTTTCTTAGAATATTCTTCTTTTAACTTTTTTAGATTTTCTAATTCTATAATTCTTATTTTTGCTTTCTTTATTTCCTCAGAAATATATTCAATATTCATGATATAAATAATCTTTCAGAAAAAAAATTTATTTTATTCAATTTTTTAAATTAACTTTTCTTTTAACTCATTGATATTTTCATGACCATATACGTACAAGAAATTTCTAATTAAATATTTATCATCAAATTTTCTCCAATCCAAAATACAGTCTTTACCATAATTATCTTCATAAAAAGTATTAATATACTGTATAATATTATAAATATTCTCCTTCACATAGGAATTAATAAACTTAGTATCAATATCACTTTTCATTATATCATACTTTCCTTCTATGTGGTTATTAGTTGATTCAAACAAAAATGTATCATGCCACCAATCATCATCAATATTACTACTATCATAAAGTTCATTGAAAACTCCAATTAAATAGTCTTCACATATTTTTTTTAATTCGTCACACATACCATATCAAATCACAACCAATCTTTAGTTTAATCAATTTTTCTAAATTAAGATAAAATAAGATTAGTTACACCACTAAGAGCACTAATATCAGTGATATTCTTGCAATAAGTCAAATTAAGAGTATGTAAACTACCAAGAGCACTCACATCAGTAATTCTGCAACACCCAGTTAAGTCAAGAGTATGTAAACCGCCAAGATTACTAACATCGGTTATATCCCAACAATTCTTCAAACCAAGTTTTTTAACATTTCCAAGGGTATTAACTTTTTTTATTTTATTACAATCATCCAAAATAAGTGTATGAACATTGATAAGATCACTAACTTCAGTTACATGATGACATCCCCATAAACTTAAAGTATGAACATTTCCAAGAGCACTCACATCTGTGATATTACTACATTGACTCAAATTAAGGCTATGAACTTTACCAAGTGAACTTACATCAGTGATTTTTCTACAAAAACTAAGATTGAGAGTGTGAACACCACCAAGTGCACTCACATCGGTGATCTTAATACAAGAACACAAATTAAGATTATGGACATTTCCAAGAGCACTCACGTCAGTGATATTAATACAATAACCCAAATAAACAGTATGAACATTACTAAAAACATTCACATTTGTAACAGTCTTACATCCCCAAAGATCAATAGATAATTGATTCGAAATTTTATTGAATAAATTTCTACTTACTATCCATAACTTTGCTTTATCCTTATCTTTAAGATAATTAAATATATACAATAGACAATCATTATCTAAGGTAAATACATTTATTTTTTTTGAATCAACTTTGTTAACTATATTTGTTATTAAACCATCTATTGAATTAACCATTTAAACTAAAGAAATGTATAATTTTTAAAGAAATATACTTCAATTTTTATTATTATTTCTGTACAATAAAGGAACGGAATACAAAACTGTTTACTTGGGGTAACAGTAATGTAAGAGAATTCGGATAACTATTAGTCAGGTCTTACGGTAACTACTCTTCGCTACCTGCACGGGTTTCAACTAATAGCCATTTTTTCGTGTCGACGTCCTATTCTCCTGAGCCAATAGCTTTTCTTTCAGATTACGTACAGCGTAACCACTCAATCCGTATGTGAACTTATCTGATTTGTAATCCTCGGCAAATCAGATTATGCGCTAAATGTAACGTAGTACATTCAGAGAGTCAATCCTGCCCCTCTACCACTCCCCAAGAGCAGCTGGCACTACGTGTAGGTCCTTTGAAAAAGGGGCTCTCCACTGGCCGTAGGCTAGTAATTTTCTCTCTGTAGTATAGGCGTCCCTATACTAAAGCACCCCCCTATCACATCAGTAGGCTTGCCTATCCTCCAGGGCGAGATACCAATTTACTATAATATGTTAATATCAAAAAAATTTTCAATTTTTTTTATTTTAATTATATAAACTAAATAATAAAATATTCATCAGATTATAAATTAGCAAATTTAGTTATCTTTTCATTTAAATATTAGATATAAATATATTTATAACATGAGTAGAGTAAACAAAACAAAAGTACTATTAGGAGGTGCAATGAATAGAAAAAACCCGAGTAAGTCATCATGTATACTTTATAAATTAAATATTTTAAGTAATGATGTACTTGACTATGGTTGTGGATATGGTTTTGATGCTGATTACTACAAATGGGACAAATTTGACCCATACTATTTTGATAATTATCCTACTAAAAAATTCCAGAATATAGTTTGTATAAATGTTCTAAATGTAGTATCAAAGAAAATTAGACTTGAAATAATTACTAATATTCAAGACTTACTAAATGATACAGGAGTTGCATATTTATGTGTTCCAAGAAATATTCCAGTAAAAGGTAAGTATTCAGGTTTTGAAAGAAGACCTCAAAATTATGTAGTATTAACATTAAATTCAATATATGTTGATAAATCAATAGAAATTTATGTATTAAATAAAAATTCTATCTTTGATGATAAAACAATAAATATAGGGGAAAATAATTAATATCTAAAAAGAAAAATAAACTATTATTAATGTCAAATACGTTTCACATTTGGTACTACTTAAAAGATTTTATGGTTTTAAATATAAAAGAATACAATTATATTTTCCCTACTGAGATAATACAATACGTATATAGCTATATTATTAGTGATAAATTTAAGATAGAAATGAATAATAAATATGTTTCTTATATTATAAATAAAAAATTAGATAATAATAATAGATGGCGTAATTCATGTGCAGTTGCTGAAGCATGTAAATTTGTAGACCCATACAAATATTTCAATAAAATAACAGGAAATATATGTCATCAAAAGACTTATATTAGAAAATATAGTTCAAATAATATACATGAAGAGATAACATTGAATAGAAAAGATTTACCTTACTACACTGTTACTGACAATACCGATGTTTTTAATTTGATACTTAGAATTTTGGATAATTATCAATACTCTTATGTTGAATATAGACTTGATAATAAATATTATGCATGTACATATAAAAATAGAGAAGATGTTACTAATAGAGTTGATCGATTGCTTATAAAAATGAAATCAAACTAATTATAAACTAATTATTAATAATCACATGTATCATCTTCATATAATTTATCCTCAATAAATGGATATCCTTTTTGTTTAAACCATTCACTTACAATTTCTAACTTGTCTTCTTCTAAATGTTTATATTTAAAATTATTGTATATGAATTTATATCCACTATTATGAAACCATTCTAAAACATTAATATGACCAGAATATACTGCACTAGTAATAGCAGTTTCATCATACTTAAATTCATAACCACTATTTTTCCACCATTCTAATACATTAACATGACCATAACATGATGCATATGATATAGCTGATTTAGAATATTTGAATTCATAACCACTGTTTTTCCACCATTCTAATACATTAACATGACCATTACAAGATACATTTGACATAAACATATCATTATATTTAAATTCATATTCACTATTTTTCCACCATTCTAATATTGCAATATTATTATGTTGTGAAGCATAATCAGTAGCATAATCAGTGTATTTCATTTCAAATCCACTATTTTTCCACCATTCTAAAACATCAGTATTTTTTGCATAATCTAATATGTCATCTTTATACTCAATATCAAATCCGCTGTTTTTCCACCATTCTAATACGTGTATATGACCTTTACCAAAAGCATACGATATAGAATTTTTATCGTATTTAAATGGTAACCCATTATTTTTCCACCATTCTAAAACATTTATATGTCCTTCTAATGATGCAAAATTTACAGCATGTAATGTATATTTATATTCAAAACCAAAACAGTTTGTCTTTAACCAATCCAATACAATAACATGACCATTTCTTGATGTTTTTGTAATAAT
>MDTG01007087.1_pt1 | contig 11031 bp, 10 predicted proteins | sample 811421 | NCBI WGS metagenome assembly MDTG01 (sample SAMN05326645, study PRJNA326480) | marine metagenome | isolation source: seawater | place: Pacific Ocean: South East | collected 2011 | reverse complement strand
CTTCAAAAAATGCAAAGTTAATTATTACAAGACTAAGCACTGGTATATTAAATGGAATTCTTAATAATATCCCAATTATGATTATTTACTCTGATGAAATAAAAAAAAATAGAAATATGCTTTCACAATCATTCTATATTTCTAATAAACTTGGAAAAAAACCAATAAATATTGATAATTTTGATAAAGATAAATTTACAGATGAGGCTTATAAAGTCGACGATTTAAAATATAAAAACTATAAAAAAAATTATCTTACTTTGAGAAATGATGATAAAAAAAATTCTGAAGTTTTACTTGATATTATGAATAAAAAAATAAGTAAAATTTAATTAATTTCATTATGAAAAAAATAAAAAAATTATTTGTATTCGATAAGATAAACATAGTAGACAGGATTAGAATCCTAGAAAAACGAGATTTAAATAAAGGAATTAGATTAAATAGAAATGAAAGAGTTGAGGATTTTCCTAAAGGCTTATTATCAAAAATTTTTAAAAAGGTAAAAAAATACGATTTAGGTAAATATCCAGATCAGTCCTTAATTTATGAATATCTCTCGAAGTACCTCAAGATAAATAAGGAAAAAATTCTTTTGTCATCAGGAATAGATGGAAGTTTAAAATCAATATTTGAAATATTTTTAAAACCAGGAGATAGAGTTGCTTATTTAAGTCCTTCGTATGCAATGTATGCCGTTTATTCAAAAATTTATAATATCAATTTACTATCAGTTCCTTACGATAATAATTTCAAATTAGATAAAACAAAATTAATAAATATTATTAAGAGAGGAATTAAAGTCTTGTTTATACCCAATCCTAATCAACCTATAGAGGATAATTTAGATTTAAAAGAATTAACATCATTAGCAAAAATATGTAAGGTACACAAAGTGCTCATGGTCGTTGATGAAGCCTATCATATGTATGGTGCGGAAAGTGCGCAAAGCTTAATAAACAAATTTGAAAATTTAATTGTTCTCAGGACTCTGTCTAAGTCATTTGGATTACCATCTATAAGGTTGGGTTTTATTTTATCAAACAAAAAGATTATTAAAATATTTGATACTTTTAGACTTTCTTATGAAAGTAATTTTTTAGTTGACCATGTGGCAATATACTTTTTAAAAAATATTCAAATTGTAAAAAATTATATATTAAAAGTAAAAAATGGTAGAGATTTTATCAAATCGGAGTTAAAAAAAATTAATGTAAAAGTAATAGGAGGAGCATCAAATTATTTATTAGTAATTTTTAAAGATGAAAAAACTTACAAAAAAATTTATAAAATTTTAAGTTTAAAGAAAATTTATGTTAAAGGTGGATATAATGGAAAACTTAAAAATGGAATTCTTTTTACGTGTGGACCCAAAATAATTATGAAAAAATTACTTAATATTGTAAAAAAAAATATATGAATATTTTAATAACAGGGGGAAATGGTTTTTTAGGATCTAATATCGCGAAAAGATTTTTAGATAAAGGTAATTCCGTGACTATTTTGGATATAAAACAAAATAAATTTAGTCTTAAAAATAATCAAGCAAAATTTATAAAATGTGATTTAACAAAAATGCAATCATTGAACAAAATTAGATTAAAAAATAAAATAGATGTAATTTTACATTGTGCTGGACAACCCTCAGCTGCTTTATCATTTAAGGATCCAGAAAAAGATTTAAAACTTAATATTCTGGCAACATTAAATATTTTAAGATGGGCAGAAAAAATAAAAATAAAAAAATTTGTATTTGCTTCAACATTCAATGTTTATGAGGAGAATAATTCAGCAGTAAAAATTAAAGAAAATTCTTTGTGCAAACCTAAATCATTATATGCTGCCTCAAAACTATCCGCAGAACATTACATAAAATGTATTTGTGAAAGAAATAATATTTCATGGAACATATTAAGAATGTTTAACATTTATGGCAAAGGTCAAGATCCAACCAATAAATCACTTGGAATGATAAATATTTTTTTAACGATGGCCCTAAACACGAACTTTATAGAAGTAAAAGGGAGCTTGGATAGATTTAGAGATTTCATCTATATAGATGATGTTGTATCAGCTTGGTATAAAATAGTTTTGTCAAACAAGACAAAAAATAAAACATACAATATTGGGACCGGTAAGATGACTTCAATAAAAAAATTACTCAATTTAATTTCTGGTTTATTGAGCAAAAAAATTACTATAAAAGAATCAAAAGGCACTCCAGGAGACTTTATGGGTTGCTACGCAAATATAAATAAACTTAAAAGAGATGTAGGATTTACTCCTAAGGTTGATTTAAAAAAAGGATTAAAACTATTCTATAATTGGTCAAAAGAAATTAAATGAAATATAAAATATTAGATTGTACTTTAAGAGATGGAGGATATTATAATTTATGGAAATTTTCATCAGCTCAAATTAATGAATATTTAAATAATATATATCAATCTAAAATTGATATCGTTGAAATAGGCTTTAGATTTTTAAAAAAGAATTCCAATTATGGAAATTTAGCATTTAGTGAAGAAAAATTCCTAAAAAAATTTAGATTTAAAAAAAAAGGCATTGAGTATGCTGTCATGATGAATAGTTCAGATTTTGTCTCGATAAACAATGATCAAAAAATTTTAGAAAAAAAATTTCCAAACAAAAAAAAATCCATAATTTCAATAATAAGAATTGCTTCACATTATGATCATATTTCTAAAATTGTAAATTCAATCAAATTTTTTAAAAAAAAAGGCTACAAAGTAGCAATCAATCTTATGCAAATTCATAAAATTACACCTACAAAACTTAAAAAAATGTTATTAGTTTTAAAAAAACTTAATATAGACTATTTTTATTTTGCGGACTCTTTCGGATCAGTTAGACCTAATCATATAAAAAATATTTGTAAAACTATTAAAAGTGTATGGAAAAAAAATTTTGGTATTCATGCACATGATAATTGCGGCTATGCTTTATCTAATACGTTGGAGGCCTACAAACATGGAGCAACAATGCTGGACTCAACAATTTTGGGCATGGGACGAGGCGCTGGAAATACTAAAACTGAACAATTAATAACAGAATTGAATTATCTTAAAAAAAATAAGTATTCGTCAAAACCAGTTTATAATTTAGCTAATAGTTTTTTTAAAAAGCTACAAGGAAAATACAAATGGGGCGCCTCTATTTATTATCATTTAGCTGCAAATAAAAATATACATCCAAGTTATATTCAAGAGCTATTAGTTGATGATAGATATAAACACAATCAAGTTCTAGATATTATAGATTTTCTCGCAAAAAATAAAAAAATTTACTCATATGACAGTAACCTGATTAAAAAAATAGATAATAAAACTAAACATAAAATTAAAAATTTGTCAGAAGATTGGGCTAAAGAAAATAATGTTTTAATCGTAGGTCAAGGAGATTCAATCTATAATAATTTAAAAAAAATTGAAATTTTCGTAAAAAAAAATAAATGCTTAGTATTAAGTTTAAACATCAACAAGTTTTTAAAAAATAAATTTGTTGATTATTACATAGCTTCAAATATTAAAAGAGTATCAATTGATCAAAATAAGTATCATAAATTAAAAAAAATTGTCGTACCTTACAATCATGTAAAAAATTACTTACAATCAAATAATAAGATTGAAAAAAAAATATTTTTAAACTATTCTCTTAAAATAGAGGAAAAAAAATTCATTATAAATAGCAACAATTGTATTTTACCGAATGATAATTCTATTGGATACGCTCTTGCACTATGCCACTTTGGTAAAGCAAAAAAAATATTTTTAGCAGGGTTCGACGGTTATGATAAAAATGATAGTTTGCAAATTGAGTCAGAAAATTATTTAAAATATTTATCAAAAAAATCCACATATAAATTAAACTTTATTACAAAAAATAATTACAAATTGTGAAAAATTTTTTGTTAATTATACCCGCTAGACTAAAATCAACAAGATTACCTAATAAATTACTTCTAAAAATAAATGGAAAAGAAGTTATCAAATATGTTTGGGAGAGGTGTAGAAAGGCATGTGATGCCAAAAATATTGTAATTGCAACACCGGACAAAAGAATAATAGTTTTTTGTAAAAAAAATAATATTAATTTTATTAAAACGAGTGAGCATTGCTTGACCGGTACGGACAGAATAATAGAAATTTCAAAAAAAATTAAAAAAGACTTTTATATCAATGTTCAAGGTGATGAAATTTTCGTGTCACCAAATACAATTAAAAAAGTAATAGAAAAAGTTAAATTTTTTAAAAATAAGTTCATCATTAATGCTTATACAAAAATTACGAATGACAAGGATTTTAGATCATTATCGGTACCTAAATTGGTAATGGATAAAAATAATTTTCTTTTATATATGTCAAGAGGAGCTATACCACTAAACAAAAAGAATATTAAAAATAATCCGTCTTATAGACAAGTTTGTGTCTATGGATATCCATATAAGCTATTAAAAAAAATAAAAAAAAATAAAAAAACTACTCTTGAAAAGTTTGAAGATATAGAACTCTTACGATTTTTAGAAAACAACATAAAAATTAAAATGATAAGTGCTATAGGATCAAAAGTTGCAATTGACACAAAATCGGATTTTCTAAAAGCAAAAAAAATATTACAATCATGAAAAATAAAAATAAATGTCAAATTTGTAAAAAAAAAATCAATTCAAAATTGGTTAAAACAAGGAGTGGAAATAAATTGAAAATTTTTCAATGTCTTAGTTGTGATTTTGAATATTTTCCTGAAGAAAAGACAAAAAATCTCAAACAAGACAAATTAGACAGTTATAGATTAAGCAATGCAGGTTTAAGTTTAATAAAAAAAAGACAAGATATTATCAATGGTTCCTTACAAAGCGCAGAATATATAACAAAGCATTTTACAAAAAAAAAAATTAAAGTTTTAGATATAGGGTGTTCTTGGGGATCTTTTCTTAAAGAATGTAAAAAAAAAGGACATCAGGTTTATGGACTGGAAATCAACAAAAAAAGAAATGATTACGTTAATGAAAAATTGAAAATAAAATGCTTTAAAAGCATCAAGGAAATTCCATCAATTAAATTTAATAAAATTTTTTTATTTTATAGCTTAGAATATATAAGGTATCCTCAAAGTTTTCTAAAAAAGTTAATGAATTTTTTAGAGAGCAATGGAGAAATAATAATTTACACACCAAATAAAAATGATCACATCAATACACTTTTGCAGATTAATAATTATAAAAATTTTTTTTATGAAGAAAATTCTATTAATTATTTTAGCAAGAAAACACTATTAAAAATATGTAACAATTTGAAAGTAAGATATAATTGTAAATTTATTCAAGGTTATAGTATTATAAACTTTATCAATTGGTTTTTTCATAAAAAACCTTTCAGTACGGGCTTTGTAGGAAAAGACTATTTCATTGAAAAATTATTACTTAATATACAGCAAAAGAAAAATTTAGACAAAAAAACAAAGTTATTATTCATGAATTTTTTTACTAAAGTAAATAAAAATTTTAAAAAATTAATTATTTCTCGAGATATTTCAAATACAATTATTTTGAAAATTAAATGCTAGAAACAAACTACAAAGAAAAACAAAAAAAAATTTTAAAATCAACCAAATTTTTTTTCAATATTAATTTTGAACAAAATTATCAGGATTTATATTATTTAAGCACTTGGTCAAAAAATTGTGGAAATTTTTTATTAAGAAAAAAATTTTTATCAAATGGTTTTTTATTTAATTTAATAGAGAGCTTTAAATTACTTTACAGAAAAATAAGAGTTGAAAATACTTCATATAACTTTATTAAAAACTTTTCTGAAAAAAAAAAAAGAAAATTAAATTTGATTATTTCATATCAAGGAGATAAAAATAAAAATATTGATACCTATTTTTCTTCTAATAGAAAAAAAAGTAAAAATTCAATATGGTTGATTATTAATTTAGCTGAGTCTATTCAGTCTTTAGATTATGATTCTATTATTTTGAATAGAAAGAGTCGAGGAAGTAAATTTTTAGCACTTGCAACAGCAATTCTATATTATCCGATATGGGTATTAAAAGCAAAAAAATCAATATTTGAAAATTTATTTTTTACAAAACTTGATCAATTAATTAATGAACTACCAACACAAGATATTACAAGAGTATTCTTACCTTATGAAGCTCAGCCATTTCAAAAATTCTTAATTAATAAACTAAAAAAAAAAAATAAAAAAATAAATATAATTGGTTATGCACATGGAGGTCTACCATCTTTACCTCTAGAGTATTTTTATAATAAAAAAATATATAAATTTTATGTTCATTCTTTAATTGAAAAAAAAATACTTACTAACAATTTAGGTTGGGATAAAAAAAAAATACAAGTTACAAAATCTTTTCGATTTACAAAAAAAAGTAAAATAAAAAAAAATTTAATATATCTTCCTCTTAGTTTTACTTTAAACAGAAAATTAATAATTGATATTCAGCATCTTTCACGTAAGTACTGCTTAAAAAATTTTAAAGTTATAAATCATCCATCGATGTTTGATTCTAAAAAACATAAAATTTTGAAAGGTATTGTTGATAATCTTATAAAAATATCAAACAATAAAGGTCAAACGCCAAATAATATTTCAATTTTTATTGGTGTAACAGGATCAATTTTGGAAGGTCTTCAGAATGGAATAAATATCGTCCACATAATGAATAACCCTGAGTTTGAGTTGTACTCCAATTATTTGTGGAAAGATTTTTTGATAAATAAAATGTCAGAAAGAATATATCTTTATAAATTAAAAAGAGGTAATACTTTAATACAATATTCAAAAGAAAATTATTTTATTAAAAAATTTAATCTATAAACGTGATAATTAGCTAATGAATTATAAAAAAAAATTTTCAGATTTTAAAAATCTAAAGGTGCTTATAACAGGAAGTACTGGCTTCAAGGGAGCGTGGTTAGCTTATTGGTTAAAAATGTTAGGCGCTAAGGTTGTCGGTGTTGGATTTAAACCAGAAAAAGACTCTGTGTTGTTTACAAAACTGGGATTGAATAAAAGTATTAAACAATATTTTTTCGATATATCCAAATTCTCAAAATTAAACTCAATTATTAAGGAAGAAAAACCTGATTTAATTTTTCATTTAGCTGCTCAATCTATTGTATCTTTAAGCTACACTAATCCACTTGCGACCTTTAACTCGAATATAACTGGTAGCGCTAACATCTTGGAGTCTTTTAGGCAATCGAAAGCACAAGGCCTTATATTTATAACTTCTGATAAATGTTATTTAAATTTGGATAAGAACACAACTTTTAGAGAAAATGACATGTTGGGTGGAACAGATAACTATTCGTCATCGAAAGCATGTGCGGAAAATATTTTTTTTTCTTATTTAAAAAGCTATTTTGGAAAAGATAATTATTTAAAGTTGGTGAGTGCAAGAGCAGGAAATGTGATTGGGGGCGGTGACTTTAAAAAGGATAGAATTATTCCTGACATTATTAGATCAATTTCAACTAACAAAAAATTGATTATAAGAAACCCCAATGCAACAAGACCATGGCAACACGTTTTAGAACCACTTTCAGGATATCTTCTTTTGGCCCATAAAATTTTGAATAAAAAAATCAATGCAAAAATAAGTCCAAACTGGAATTTTGGTCCATACAAAAAAAACTGTAAAAGCGTAATATATATAGTTAAAAAGATCCAAAATTATCTTAAAACGAAGAATATATTCAAAATAGTAAAAAATGAAAAATTTCATGAACCAAAATTACTTAGTTTAAATATTAATAAAGCTAAAAATGAATTGCAATGGAAGCCCAAACTATCACTTGATCAAACACTAAAATTAACAGCAAATTGGTATAACTTATTAGACAAAAATTTTGATATGAAACATTTGACAGAAGATCAAATAAATTTTTATTCTGAAAAAAAGTAAACTGTATGAAATTAATCAAGTGCAGAATTTGTAAAAAAAACTTAAAAAAAATTTTGAATTTAGGAAAAATTACTCTGGTTGGTGAATTTCCTATAAAAAAAAAAAAATTAAAAAGATATAATATTTCACTTAATTATTGTAAAATTTGTAAGCACGTGCAAATTGCTGAACTAATAAATCCTAATAAACTTTTTAAAAATTATTTGTGGGAAACTGGTGTATCGTCAACAAATATTAAATTAATAGAAGATATTATTAAGAAATTAAAAAAATATGATATCGGTAAAAAATCAAAAGTGCTTGAAATCGCTTGTAATGATGGAAGTTTTTTAAATATTTTACAAAAAAAAGTAGGCTGTTTTTCAGCTGGTATAGACCCAGCTCAAAATTTATCAAAAAAAAATAAATCTAAAAAAATTATTCGATTAGTAGATTATTTCAATAAAAAAAGCTCAAATAAAATTAAAAAAAAATATGGAAAATTTGATTTTCTCTTTGCACGCAATGTACTTGCCCATGTGAAAGATCCAAATGTTATATTTGCTGGCGCAAAAAATGTTATGAGCACGAAAGGTGTATTTATAATCGAGGCTCCAAGTTTATTAAATATTTTAAAATTTAATCAATATGACAATATCTTTCATGAGCATATTGGTTTTCATTCATTAAAATCAGTTTTAGATTTATCAAAATCAAATAAATTAAAAGTGATAGATATTGAAAAAATTGAGTCACAAGGCGGTTCTTTAAGATATTTCATTACGCATCTTGAAAGTGATTTTAAAATTTCAAAAAAAGTAGATCAGTTTCTTAAATATGAAATAAAAAATAAATTATTTAATGAAAAAAATCTATTAAGTTTTAGGAATAAAATTAATAATCATAGAAAAATTTTATTTAAATTTTTAAAAAATTTAAAAGATACTGGAAAAAAAATATCTGTTTATGGCGCATCTGGAAAAGGACAAGCACTAATGCAATTTTGCAAAATTGACAGTCATATTGTTGACTTTTGTTTTGATAGAAGTAAATTAAAACAAAAAAAATTTACACCTGGTACTAATATTAAAATTATAGATCCATCATTAATAAATCAATTACCAGTAAATTATCTTTTACTTTTATCTTGGAACCTTAAGAAAGAAATATTAAAGCAACAAAAAAAATTTGTAAGTAAAGGTGGAAAGTTTATAGTGCCATTTCATAGGCCAAGAATAGAGATAAAATGAAAACAGTGATTTTAGCAGGAGGGTTTGGAACCCGATTATCAGAGTATACAGACAACATACCTAAGCCTATGGTGCCCATTGGAGGTAAGCCAATTATAGAACATATAATGATGATTTACTCAAAATTTGGATATAATGAGTTCATTGTAGCACTGGGATACAAGGGTGAAATTATTACTGAATATTTTAAAAATAGAAGTTTTCAAAATCTTAAAATAGAGCTTGTAGATACAGGGTCTGATACGTTGACTGGCGGTAGAGTTAAAAGATTGCAAAAATTGTTAAATAATCAAACCTTTTTTTTAACATACGGAGATGGTATTTCAGATGTAAATATTAAAAAATTATACAACTTTCATAAAACTGAAAAAAAATTAATGACGGTAACAGCAGTAAGACCACCAGCTCGATTTGGATCTTTGACATTAGAAGGTAATAAAGTTTCAAATTTTAGGGAGAAAATTGACAAAGGTGACAATTGGATAAATGGGGGATTTTTTGTTGCAGAATCCAAAATATTTGATTACATAAAAAATGATAAAACTATATTGGAAAAAGAACCCTTAGAAAATCTGTCTAAAGAAGGAGAATTAATTGCTTACAAGCATAAAGGTTTTTGGCAGTGCATGGATCATAAAATAGATAAAGTGCGTTTAGACGAACTATGCAAAAAAAAAATAACACCGTGGTTAAGCAAAGAAAAATCTTAATTTTAGGCGGTACTGGTTTTATCGGATATCACCTTGCAAAATATGCTTCTTTAAAAAATTTTAACGTAACGAGTGTTTCAAAATCAATTCCCCAAAAAAATAGAAGATTAAAAAAAGTAAATTATATTTTTTTTAACATAGCTAACAAAAAAAAAATTAAAAAAATTAAAATTAATTTTGATTATGTAATAAATGCATCTGGATATGGTGAACATCACAGGTTTGATAAAGAAGGTTTTGATTTATTTAATAATAATTTTAAAAGTTTAGTTAATTTAGTAGAATATTTTAAAAATAAAAAGATAAAAAAATTTATTCATTTTGGTTCATCTTTTGAATACAGTCAATCACAAGCTAAAATAAAAGAAAATTATAAAACTAAACCAAATTCAATTTATGGAATGTCAAAGTTGGCTTGCACAAACTACTTATTGAAAAATTTTCGTGAAAACAATTTCCCAATTACAATTTTTAGATTATTTCAAGTCTACGGTAATCAGCAAAATGAAAATAGGCTCATTCCATACGTTGTAAAAAGTTGCTTAAATAATAAAAAGTTCAAACTTACATCCGGTAATCAAGTCAGAAATTTTTGTCATATAGATGACGTAGTTAGAGGGGTATTTTTATCATTATCAAATAAAAAAACTAATGGTGAAATATTTAATATAGCATCAGATGAAAATTTTAAGATAAAAAAATTAGTACTTATTATAAATAAAAAAATTAAAAGAGGAAAACCACTTTTTGGTAAAAAAAAACTTAATATAGGTGAAAAAAATAAAATAATTCCTGATATAAAAAAAATATATAAATTTTTAAAATGGAAACCAAAATTAACTTTTGTTAAAGGGTTAAACGAAATACTTAAATATGAAAAAATCTAAAAAACCATTAGTAAGCGTTATAATAAATTGTTTTAATGGTGAAAAATTCTTACACGAGTGCCTAAACAGTGTTCTCACACAAAGCTACTACAATTGGGAGATTATATTTTGGGATAATATTTCAAATGACAATAGCAAAAAAATATTTAAATCATACAAAGATAAAAGATTTAAATATTTCTTAGCAAAAAAACACACTAACCTCTATGAAGCAAGAAATTTAGCAGTCAAAAAAGCTCACGGAGATATTAT
>MDTG01317782.1_pt1 | contig 11032 bp, 10 predicted proteins | sample 811421 | NCBI WGS metagenome assembly MDTG01 (sample SAMN05326645, study PRJNA326480) | marine metagenome | isolation source: seawater | place: Pacific Ocean: South East | collected 2011 | reverse complement strand
TTTAGTAGCAGGCACCATAATAACATCAATCACAACATTAATTTTAATTTGTTGCTTACTATTGACTAATATTACATTATTTGAACTTTCAAATAAATTATTATTATTAGCAGTTTTTTATAGTTTTACACAGTTTTTTGTATCCATAATTTTAATTAATTATCAAGTAACAGATAAAGCATTAAATTATGGTTTTACTCAAGTTCTTTATACAATAATTAATTTTGGAGTTTCACTTATTGGCATTATTTTATTAGACCTATTATATATAGGAAGAATTTTAGGTTATTCTATTTCATCCTTTGTTGTAGGGGTTGTTTCATTTTACTTATTGTATAATAAATTTAAGCCCTTCAAATTACCTTCGTTTAGCATAATTAAAGAAGCTCTTTTATTCGGAGGAGGTCTTTTACCTCACACAATAGGAAATGCAATAATAGTATATTCTTCTAGATTTTTTATATTGGAATATGAGAGTAGTTATGATTTAGGATTATTTTATACTGCAGTACAAATCTGTTCTGTATTCTCTCTTTTATTTCTATCAGTAAATACAGCTCTAGTTCCTTGGTTATTTAATCAGTTAAATAAAAAAAATTATTTATTAAAACAAAAGATAGTTGGCTACACGTATATATTTATAATTATTAGTGCAATATTGGTTTTAATATTTATTTGGATTGCTCCTGCATTAGTTAGAATTTTTTTAAATTCTACTTTTCATGGCTCTTTAGTTTACATTGTACCTATTGCTTTTGCATTTTTATTTCAAGCAATGTTTTATTCTGTTACTAATTATATAATTTATTCTAAAAAAACCTTCTATCAAAGTATTTGTACTTTGACCTCAGGATTTCTAGGTCTAGTTTATAATTATTATTTAATAAAATATTATGGAACCTACGGAGCGGCATTAGCCTTTTTATTAACTTATTTCACACTTTTTCTTACGTCTTGGATTACTTCATGTTTTGTTTACAAGATGCCATGGAATAAACCGATTTTTAGTTTACTTAAGTAATTATTATAATATATATTTTTACTTTTTTTATGAAAAATATTACTAAAAAAGTTCTCCAATTTATTTTATAAATTATTGATGAATATTATAAATAAAAAATATTTTAAATTAGCATTGCTTCTAGCTCCATTATTAATTGGACTTCAAAGTTTTTTTCCAAAGAATATAGAAACAATTTTAATTTATTTAAAATTTATTGTTTTACCAATAGTCTTTATATACGTTGTGAAAACAAAAAAAAATATATTATGGTTCTATTTAGTTACGATGTATTTAATTATTCTTTCAATAATAAATTTGAATATAAAATTTGAGATTTTTCAATTAGTTTTTTTATCTATTTTTTCCAGTATTCCATATTATTTAATTGGAAAATCCCTTGTTAATAGCAATTATAATTTGTCAAATTTTAAATATTTAGTATATGGAGTAAATCTATTTAATATAACAACTATATTGATTCTAATATTAATATCTTTTGGTTATATAGAATTATCTTACTTTTTTGAGACAGTAAATAGAATTGGAATTGATGACACTACTACAGCTAGGTTCGCTTTAGGTAATGCCATCGAAATACCATTTGTAATGACATGTATTTTGTTTGGAGGAATAATTTTATCAAAGAAAAAAGATAATAATTTAAGTTTTATTTATTCAACATTTTTAAATTTATCCATTTCAGTTATATCCCAATCAAGGATTGTTATAATAATTTCTTTATTTCTATTTGTCTATGAATTATATTCCATTGGAAAATATAAAAAACTAATATTTGCTCTCTTTTTATTGCCTTTATTTTATTACATTTTTCCTCTGTTAGATGATACAATTTTTACAAATATAATTGAACGATTTTCAGGAAATGATTCAGGATCAAAAAATGAACGATTAATTCTTTTAAATATAGTGTTAGATAATTTTTGGGTAAACAATTTTTTATTTGGAAATGGGTTAACATCTTCAACATTATTAATAGAAGAGGTTTATGGAATATATAGAACTGTAGAAGTGTTTATTCTTGAAATTTTATTTGAGTTAGGTATTATTGGATTCTTCTTAATAGTATTTCCCATAATTAAAAGTAATTTATACAGTTTATTAAAGGGTAATTACAGATTAGCTCTGTTTTTTGTGTACGTTCAACTTTTCTTTTTTTTACCAATTTCACCTGCGATGATTTTTGCTTTTTTCCTCTTTGGAGTAAGTTCACACAACAGAAAATTTGGTTAAGTTCATAATATTTAAATTTATACTATGATAAAATATATTTTGCCTCCTTTTATTGCAGACGTTTTTTCGTTTATTAAATCTTTTGGTTTAAATGTTTTTAATTTTCATTTAATTTGGAAAAACTCGAAATTAAAAAATACAAAATATGGTAAAAGTGTTTTTGTCATTGCAAATGGCCCCTCCTTAAAAAATTTCGACATCCCGTCTCTCTATGGTAAAGAAGTAATAGTTATGAATAATTTTAATCTTGCAGAATGGAAAGACAAAGTTTCAATTGTTGCGCATTGTATAGGAGAACCAAATAGCTCTTCTCATTGGGGACCTGACCAAATCGAAATAATGACAGATACAAATTCAAGTTCTTATTGGTTTCATATATCTAATGCCAAGGAAGTTAAATCAAGCCCATTTTCATTTAATAAAAAATATTATTTCATTTCACCTAATATCAATCCTGGATTATGGAATTGGAAAATTGATTTATCACTACCAGTTTTAGGATATCAAACAACTGCTCAAATGGCAATTATGGTTGCTTTACATCTTGGTTATAAAGAAGTTAATTTAATTGGATTCGATCATGATTGGCTGGCTAATAGAAATATTTCACCACATTTTTATAAAGAAAGAGATGGTGTAAGAAAAGCAGATTTATCAATATTCCCTTATTACAATTTAATTACTATTTCAAAAAATATGTGGGAAATATATATGAAGTTAAATTCTTCTTCAAAAAAAATGAAAGCTAAAATAACTAATTTATCTAATCCAAGTTTTTTAGATGTGTTTGATAATAAATAATTACAAATAAACTTGATAATATTTTATGAAAATAATTAATTACTTAAACTGGGTATTTATTTTACGTATTCGTTTGATTATAGAATCAAAATTAAAAGCTTCAATATTTACTTATGTACAAAATTCATTTATTGGCAAATATTGTAGTATTGAAAAAGGAGTTTCTATTTATAATTCAGAAATCGGAGATTATACTTATTTTAACAAGTTTTCTAGAATAGAAAATTGTGAAATAGGCAGATTTTCATGCATAGGTGAATCTGTAAAAATAGGAGGGTTTTATAACCATAAGCAAGGTATTAGTCTTCATCCTTCGTTTCATGCCAAAAGACCACCTATTAATATCTCTTTCTATCAAGATGATAATTTTGAAACTACCAAAAAAATCATTATTGGAAATGATGTTTTTATTGGAACTGGAGCATATATTATGGATGGAGTTGAAGTCGGAGACGGATGCATAATTGGAGCAAAAACAATTGTCACCAAATCCCTCGAACCTTATTCTATTGTAGTTGGAAACCCAGGATCAATAATTAGGAAAAGATTTAATCCCGAACAGATAAAAAAATTATCAAAAGTTAAATGGTGGAATTGGGATAAAAAGCGACTTACCGAATATGGCGCTGAGTTATCTAACACAAATTTTGAAGTATTTAAAAATGATTAAGCCAATTTTTTCAATTGTGGTTATTACTAAAGACAATCACAATGAACTTATCGAGACAATTAATACTTTGCCATCATCTGATTTATTTTTAGTTGAATTAATCGTAGTTGATTCAAGTGTAAAAATTACAACACTTAAGCCAAAAGTTTATAATTTTATATATGAACACACCAAGCCTAACGGTATATATAAAGCTCAAAATCTTGGTTTATCAAGAGCTAAAGGCGATTTTGTAATTGTAATGAATTCTGGAGATGGTTTTACACCAGATGCAGATAAAATATTAGGATCTATTTTAAAATTTGATGAATATGATGCATTCGCTTTTTCCCAAATATTTAGAAAGCAATCAGGTGAACCATTATCAACTTATATACCAACATCTGACACTCTTTGGCCTCACCAATCTGTTATCCTAAAAAAAAGTATTTACGATAATTTTGGGTATTACCCTGAGGATTGTATGTATACTGCAGAGCAAATCTATTTTGCAAAGATTCGTAAACATTTAACTGTTTACTATAGTAAAGATATTTTGAGTTATTTTACTGATGGAGGTGTTTCTACGGCCATGTTTTCACTAGACATTTTTAAAGAAAATTTTTTTCTTTGGAGACAGCTTAACAAGAGTAAATTTTTTTCATTTATTAAAGCATATGTATTCCCAATTGTAAAATACTTATTGGAGAAAAAATTAAAATTATACTGGCTAGGTTTAAGATTAAGAAGATTATATGATTCAAACATTTTTAAAAATTAATATTAGCAATTAAATGATAAATAATATGCTTACTGATGCAATAATTTTAGCTGGAGGTAAAGGGACTAGATTGGCAAATGTGTTAAATGGAAAACCAAAGCCGCTTGTAGAAATAGGGGGAATACCTTTATTAAAACACCAAGTTGATTTACTTATTAAATTTAATATCAAAAATATATACCTTCTAGTAAACTATAAAGCTAATTTAATTAAAAAATATCTTGAAGATGAATATGATAATATCCATTTTATCATATTAAAAGATGGTGAACATGCTCTTGGTACAGGGGGCAGCATTATTAAACATTTAACGTCTTTTTCAGAAAGATTTTTAGTCTTATATGGTGATACTTTTTTACACATAGATTTTTATAAGTTTTATAAATTTCATCAATTAAAAAAATCGGACTTAACTCTTTTTACACATCCCAACTCTCATCCATATGATTCAGACATAGTTGTTGCTGATTCTTTCGATAAAGTTATTCGTATTTCAGGTTATCCCCATGACGAAAATTTTTATTCTTCCAATCTGGTAAATGCTGCTTTATATATTGTTGAAAAGAAAATTCTTGAAAGTTTACCTAAATTGAATAAAAAGATAATTGATTTTGCAAAAGATTTAATTCCATTATATCTAAAATTGGATAAAAATGTATACTCTTATAAATCGAGAGAATATATAAAAGACTGTGGCACAGAAGATAGATTAAATAATGTTGAAGAGTATTATTCAAAATATTATAATAATTTATATAATGAAAATAATTCAATTCCATCTATTTTTATAGATAGAGATGGAACTATTATTAAAAATGTAGATCATTTAAATTCAATAAATCAAATCGAATTTTTTGAAAATTCTATAGAAGCAATAAAAAAATTTAATTTAAATAATTTTTTAGTTTCAATTGTTACTAACCAACCAGTCTTGGCAAGGGGAGAATTGTCTGAACAAGGATTAAAAGACATACATAATTATATTGAATGGGAGGCAGGGAAAGAGGGTGCTTATTTTGATGAAATATTACACTGCCCTCACCATCCTGATTCAGGTTTTGAAGGTGAAGTAATTGATTTGAAAATTATTTGTAATTGTAGAAAACCTAAAACTGGTATGATACAAGAGCTTTCTCGTAAATATAATATTGATAAAAAAGAATCATGGTTCATAGGAGATTCAACTGCAGATGTTAAATGTGGTAATGATTTTGGATTAAATACAATTCTTTTAGAAACGGGTTTTTCGGGTAAAGACAATAAATTTTTAAGCGAACCGGATTATATTTTTAAAGATCTTTTTACTGCATCTACTTTTATTAATAGAGATTATCTAGAATTAACTAAAATTGCTGAGGGTCTTAAAATCAATGAAGATTTAAATAATATTTTTATATCAGGTGTTTCTAAATCTGGTAAAAGTACTTTTAGTAGTGTTCTCAAAAACTTTATTGAAAGGTCTTTCAATGTTAAATGTCATATAATTAGGTTAGATAATTATATGTTAGATTTAAAAGATAGAGGGTCTTTCCCAAATATTTATGATAATGAAAAAATAGAATCAATCATTAGAAAAAGACACGAAAAAAAATCTTTGAATATTTCAACTCAACTATACGATAAGTTTAATAGAGCTCTAATAAGTTCAAATGAGTTAATTAAAATATTCAAAGATGATTGGGTTATATTTGAGGGAATAATTATTTGTAATTTCACAATTGATTTTTTTAATAAAAATCAATTTTATATTGAATGTGACGAAATTAAAATTAAAGATAGGTTCGTAAGAGACTATGTTAATAGAGGTTTGAAAGAGTCTTCTGCTATTAAGCTTTACGAAAAAAGAAGTACAGAGAGAACTTACATAGAGGAGCAAAAACAAAAATTAAAAATTATTAAATTATGATAATATCAAGAACTCCTTTTAGAGTTAGTTTTATTGGAGGTGGAAGTGATTTAGAATCATACTATAAGTATAATGGTGGTGCAGTAATAAGTACAAGTATAGATAAATATATTTATCAATCTGCACACCATTATTTTGATGAAAATAAATCCTTAATAAAATATAGTAAAACTGAAATAATTGAGAATATTGAAGAGATAAAGCATCCAATTATAAGAAATGTTTTTTCTAGATTCAATATAAGACAAACTGATTATAATTCAACTGCAGATATTCCCTCAGGAACTGGTATGGGCTCTTCTAGTTCTTTTACTGTTGGTCTTGTAAAGTTATGTAGTGAGATGAAGGGCCTTAAAATGTCAAATAAAGAGATTGCTATTATGGCTTCTGAAATTGAAATTAATGATTTAAAAGAACCTATTGGAAAGCAAGATCAATATGCTGCAAGTTTCGGTGGACTAAATCTAATAAAATTTAAAGCAAACGGAGAAACTGAAGTACTACCTATTAATTTAGCCCTTGATCAAATAAATCAATTAAATGGAGAACTAAGACTTTTCTATACAGGCATTAGGAGATCAGCATCATTAGTTCTTAATGATCAAAAAAATGAAATGATAAATAAAGATAAAAGGAAGATTGTTGATGAAATGGTTAAACTTGTATATAATTTAAAATCTGAATTAGAATGCGGAAGAATTAATGAATTGGGTAGTATTCTTCACGAAGGTTGGTTACTCAAACAAAGTATTTCAAAAAAAATATCAACTTTAGAGATTAATGATATATATAGTTCAGGTTTAAAATCAGGTGCTACAGGGGGCAAGCTTCTTGGTGCTGGTGCTGGTGGCTTTATTCTTTTCTATGTGCCACGAAAAAATAAAGATCAATTCAATAAAAAATTTAATAAACTAAAAGAATTTCAATTTAACCTTGACTATTCAGGAGTCCAAATAATTTATAACAATGAAAGATAACATTAAACGATATCAGAGTAATTTAATTAAGACAATAAAAAATATTAAAATTGAAGATATTGAAAAAATAGCTAGAGCTTTTATAGAAGCAAGAGATAATGGTAAAACAATTTACACAATTGGAAATGGAGGGAGTGGATCAACAGCATCCCACATGGTTTGTGACATTACAAAAGGATGTTCTTTTAATAAAAATAAAAGATATAAAATGTTTTGCTTAAACGACAATATTCCAACTATACTGGCCTATTCTAATGATGTTTCTTATGATGTTGTGTTCGAAGAGCAACTAAAGAATGTTCTTCAAAAGGGTGATGTAGTTCTTGCTATTTCTGGAAGCGGAAACTCAAAAAATATTATAAGAGCTGTAAATTATGCCAAATCAATAGATGCAAAAATTATTGGTATGACTGGTTATAACGGAGGATTGCTAAAGAAACTTTCTGATATTAGTTTAAATGCTAATATAGATGATATGCAAATTTCTGAAGATATACATGTTATAGTAATGCACATGCTTTATAAATTATTGGAAAATGAATAAATATAAATTTGGATTTTTATTATCCGTTTATAAGAACGATAATCCATATTATCTTGATCAATGTTTAGATTCAATTGCTAAACAAACTATTCCAGCAGATGAAACTATTATAGTTGTTGAGGGAGAAATAAAAATTGAACTTAAAAACGTTATTTTTAATTATTCTGATAAGATACAGCAACTAAAGGTATTTTTTATTGAGAACCAAAAAGGACCTTTGAATTATGGTCTTCCTTCCTCACTGAATTACGGTCTTGCAAATACGGAAGTTGATTATATAGTAAGGATAGATTCTGACGATATTAATTGTAACTCCAGAATTGAAGAAACCTCCAATTTTTTAATTAAAAACCCAGAAATAAAGCTTTTAGGGTCCAATATTGAAGAATATGATGAGGAAATGTTAATTAAGCAGGGGCAACGAAGAGTACCAGAAAATCATGTTGAAATTCTTAAGTATTCTAAATTCAGAAATCCATTTAATGGTCCGGCAGTAACATTTCACAGGTTAACAGCTATTAAATTGGGCTGTTATCCTCAAGTAGCCAGTAATGAAGATTATTGTTTATGGGTGTCTTTTTTAAAATATAATTTCTTAACACATAATCTTCAACAAAATTTAGTTAAAATGAGGGCCGGTAAAGGTATTATTGGTAGAAGATCCTCAAAAAGATATATGAAAGGTGAGTGGCAATCAATTAGATTCATTTTTGGAATAGGTTATTTTAACTTCTCTTTATTTTTATTTCATTTATTCACAAGGACTTTAGTTAGGCTATTACCTGTCAATTTAATTAGTAAAATTTATTCAAAATTTCTTAGAAAATGAAAAATGTTTTAATTACAGGAGGTGCTGGATTCATAGGGTCACATTTAGCAGATAACTTATTTGAATCTGGGCAATATAAAATTACGATTTTAGATAATTTATCTGAGAAAACTCACACTTCTTCATGGCCTGGATATTTGAAAAGTGAGTATAAACTCATTAAAGGTGATGTCACTAACCATGAAGATTTAAAAAATGCACTAGAATCGATAGACATTGTTTTTCATTTAGCAGCAGAATTAGATTTAAATCCTGATTATCAAAGATTCATGAATGTAAATGTTGGATCTACTGCTTTGATATTTGAAATAATAAAAAAATACAACTTTAATATTGAAAAAGTGTTAATAGCATCAACACAATTTGTATATGGAAATGGTTTATGGACTAATAAAAATGGAGATAAGTTTTTTCCTGAAGTTAGATCTTATTCTTCAAAAATGCTATGGGACTTTTATAATGATGGAGAGAAACTAATTTATAATTCATGTAAAGAAAATCAAGATGTAAATCCACCAAACCATTATGCCTTATCAAAATATTTTCAAGAAAAATTAGCTTTAAATCTAGGAAAGTTAAATGAAGTAGATGTTAGGGTTTTACGATTTTCTATAATTCATGGAAAAAGACAATCTATTAAAAATACTTATTCAGGTTCGCTGAGAACATTTTGTTATTTTGCCAAAATGAATAAACCATTTTCAACTTTTGAAGACAACAATTCTCTAAGAGACTATACACCAGTTTATGATGCAGTGCAAGCATGTAGAATAATCTTGGAAAAAGGATCACCTTATGAAATTTATAATATATCAAACAATAAACCTCTATCTGTAATTGAATTAGCACAAATGATATCAGAAGAATTTGGAATAGATACTCAGTTCTCTTCAAAAGTTGAATGGAGGCACGGAGATATTCGTCATGCAATATCAGATAACAAGAAAATATTAGATCTTGGATTTATACCAATTCATGATGAGAAAAGTGTAGTCAAGGAGTATATTAAATGGTTTAAAGACCAAGATTTAGATTTTGAAAGATTTAATAAAACACAAAGTATAATGCGTAAAAATGGTCAAGTTAGGTCATTCTAATTTTTAAAAACATAAAAACAATGTATTTATGGTCAAAGTTATAGGAGGTTCTGGATTTGTTGGTTCTTTTTTGATAGAGGAATTAAAGCAATTTGAAGTTAGTAATTTAGATAAAAACCCTAGCCCTTTTTTCAATCAAATCACAACAATAGGAGATATAAGGAAAAAAGAAGATTTAAAATTCAGTAAAGAAGTTAATACTGTTATATTATTAGCTGCTGAGCATAGAGATGATGTTTCACCTATTTCATTATATTATGATGTTAATGTTGAAGGGACAAGAAATGTATTGAAAGCTATGGATATAGCAGGTGTTAAAAATTTAATATTCACAAGTTCTGTTGCTGTTTATGGTTTAAATAAAATTAATCCTGATGAAAATCATGCTAAAGACCCATTTAATAATTATGGTAAATCTAAATGGGAAGCAGAGTTGGTAATAAAAGAGTGGTTTGAAAATGATCCTATTAACAAATCCGTTACAATACTTCGACCTACTGTTATTTTTGGTGAAAGAAATAGAGGAAATGTTTATAATTTATTAAACCAAATTTCATCTGGAAAATTCATAATGATCGGTAAAGGTGAAAATAAAAAATCCATGGCTTATGTTAGAAATATTGTCGCTCTTATTAAAGATAGATTAGAAAAAAAAGAATTGGGTTTTAGTGTTTATAATTATGCAGATAAGCCAGATTTCTCAATGAATGAACTAACTCTTCTGATCGAAAAGAAAATGAACATTAAAAATCATAAACTAAGAATTCCTTTTTGGCTTGGGATGTTAGTGGGGTATGGATTTGATTTAATTTCTCTTTTATCAAAAAAAAAGCTTTTAATAAGTTCTGTAAGAATTAAAAAGTTTTGTTCTACAACACAATTCGATGCATCTAAAATTAATAATAAATTTAATGCACCATATTCACTTAAAGATGGTTTGGATATAACTTTAGATCATGAGTTTATTAATCCAAAAAAAGATGATTTTTTATTTTATTCTGAATAGTAAATTAGCGCCGGACTATACTCAATTTTATATTTATAGTTATTAAGATTATTACAATAAAATGTATAATTAGCTTATAGTTTTTTGATTACATATTCGACAATTCCCCATATAATTAATTCATTTCCTTCTTTTATTTCTATCGATTTATATTTTTTATTTTCAGCCTTTAAATTATAATTTACCTC
>MDTG01169764.1_pt1 | contig 11032 bp, 9 predicted proteins | sample 811421 | NCBI WGS metagenome assembly MDTG01 (sample SAMN05326645, study PRJNA326480) | marine metagenome | isolation source: seawater | place: Pacific Ocean: South East | collected 2011 | reverse complement strand
TATCACGCTGTGACATAGCATCCATTTGTGAAAAAATATTCTGTAACTCATTCTGAACAAATGACCTATATCCACCCTTATCAGCACCAATTCCACCTTCTTCTTCTCCCAATCCCTCTCCTTTGTCACCTCCAAGAGCTTGCATCATTTCATCTAATCGATCGGCTTCTGGCTCTTGACTAAAGATAAATGGAGATAAAAATAAGATTGTACTTAAGCTCAGGTAAAAGAATAAATTTGGAAGTTTCATTGTAATTGAGTAAGTTTTCATGAAAGTTATTATACACACAACACATGGTTTTTATTAGACATAAAATGTAAAATAAGGTTCAGATATCTTTAAAAATAACTTCTATTTTTAATAGTTATAAAATTATCAGCTGCTTGGATTGACTGTATATTCTGATCAATATTTTGGGTAATTAAGCAAGATAAAAAATTGATTAAAGGAAATGAATAGTCAAAACTTACCAAATACTTTGTATCTTTCTTTGGATGGAATTATGGAGCCTCTTGGGCGCTCGCAGGTTTTGAAATATCTAGAAAAGCTCTCTAAAAATTATCACATCAATCTTCTAACATTTGAAAAGGATGCTGACCTTCAAAACTCTGATTTACTCAAAGAGGTTCTTGATCAGTGCAACAAACATAATATTTGCTGGCATAAAGTTAGATACAGAAGTGGCTTGAGAGGGTTTGGTCAGCTTTTTAATATTTTCTATTTATTAGTTATGCCTGTATTCATAATGACAAGAAAAAAAGTCTCGTTGGTGCATATTAGGAGCTATATGCCTGGAATTGTTATTCCAATTTTGTCAGCATTTTTTAAGTTCAAGTTAATCTTTGACATACGAGGGTTCTGGGCAGACGAAAAACATGATCGCTTAAATTGGTCTAAAACATCATCAAAATACAAATTTTTTAAATACTTAGAAAATTACCTTTTTAAAAGAGCAAACTATGTCGTAACCTTAACAAAGGAGTCTAAAGAAATAATCTCAAAAAAATTCTTTAAACCAGAAAGTTTAATTGCTGTAATTCCAACTTGCGTAGATATAATTGAATTTCAATCATCTGATAATTTTGCTCAAAGCCTTAAAAAAAAGACATTAATAACAATTGGTTATTTAGGCTCGGTGGACACTGCTTATGATTTTAAAAAATTTATGTTTTTACTCAAACAAATCCGAGAACACACAAATCCAACAACCAATTTAAATTTAAAAATATTCACCAAAAAAGATCCGAAATACATTTCTGAACTACTTGCTGAGAATCATGTTTATGGTGTTGATTTAGATATTAGGTTTGTTACCAGAGATAGGCTACCAGGCGAAATAGCAAAATTTGATGTATTGGCTTTTTGCTTAAAAGAAAATTTTTCAATCAAAGCTTCAATGCCAACTAAGATAGCTGAAGTTCTTGCATGTGGAAAACCTATTATTTGCAATGCATTTAATAAAGATATTGAAAAGCTAATTGATAATAATAGTATTGGATTAATTTATAACTTTGTTGATATTTTTAGCAAAACGGATTACAAAAAACTCATAAGTTTACTTGAAAACGAAGATACTAAAAAACAATGCGAGGATATTGCAAAAACTTTTTTTTCGCTAAATGATGGTGCTAGAAAATATGACAAAATGTATTCACAATTAGTCAACTAAATGAAAAAGATACTATTCGTTTGTCCATATCCTCTAAAAGTTGCTGCAGGCCAAAGATTAAAGTTTGAACCCCACTTCAAAGCCATGGAAAAATCAGGTTATGACATAACTGTAAACTCATTCATGAGCAATGAGTTATGGGGCATAGTTTCTAAGAGAGGCAATACATTAAAAAAAGTATTTTGGACATTAAGGGGTTTAGTAAAAAGGATTCTTCTTATTTTTTCCATCAAACAATATGATTGTGTATACATATTTATGAATGTTTTTCCATTTGGCCCCCCTATACTCGAAAGGATCTATGTAATGCTTGCCAAAAGAGTTGTGTTCGATATTGAAGATGATCTTCTAACTAAAGAAGTGGGGAGTCTTAATTGGTTTGTGTCGATCCTTAAATCAAAGAAAAAATCAGAGTACCTCATTGCAAATGCAGACCATATTATATGCAGTTCTCCAGATTTAGAGGTTAAATGTATTGCATTATCTAAGAAAAATAATGTTACTTTTATTCCGCCAACCTTAGAAATATCCCGATTCCATCCAAAAGAAATTGATAAAGACAGTTCTTCAATTACAAAAATAGGCTGGACTGGAACTTTCTCCTCAAGAGAGTTTTTAGAGTTAATTATCCCGCAGTTAGAAAAACTTTATCAAAAGAAGAAGTTTAAGTTAGTGGTGATTGGAAACTTTGAAATGCAAAATCCAAATTTAGATCTGGAAGTAATTCAATGGAATTCGGAAACTGAAATTCAGCAATTACATAATTTTGATATAGGTCTGTATCCATTACCTTCAGGAGATTGGGTTAGTGGAAAAAGCGGACTCAAAGCATTGCAATACATGGCAATTGGTATTCCTGCAGTATGCACAGCAATTGGTAACGTTAAAAATTTTATAGAACATGATAAAGATGGCATTCTAATTTATAATGATGCTGATTGGGAGAAAAGCTTACATAATCTAATGGAGAATCCTAAGGAAATAAAGTCAATAGGTAGGAATGCAAGAGCTACATTTTTAAAACATTTTTCACAAGAAAGTATATTCAAAAAATATTTATCTGTAATTAAAGGCTAAATGAAAAAAATTTTTATGAGCGGCTGTGGCGGCATGTTAGGCGATGCATTTCATGAAGTTTTTAAGGGGTCCTATAAACTTAAGTGTACTGATATTAAAGCAGACGAAGACTGGCTGGAATTTATGGATTTCAGAGATTTTAAGGCATACACAACCAGTGTTGAGAATTTTGAGCCTGATTACCTATTTCATATTGGCGCTCATACTGACCTAGAATTCTGTGAAAAAAATATCAATGATACTTATCTTACAAATACTACTTCAGTAGAAAATGCAGTTTATATAGCGAATAATCTAAATATACCAATTCTTTATATTTCCACAGCCGGCATTTTTGATGGTTCAAAAGATACCTATGATGATTGGGATCAACCTAATCCATTGTGTCATTATGCTCGCAGTAAGTATGCAGGTGAAAGATTTGTTCTAGAAAATGCAAAATTTCCTATTGTTCTAAGAGCAGGCTGGATGATGGGTGGCGGCCCTAAAAAAGATAAAAAGTTTGTTTCAAAAATATTACATCAAATAAAAGCAGGCAATAAAGTGCTTCATATTGTGAATGATAAACTTGGCACTCCAACTTATACATATGATTTTGCATATAATGCTAAAGCAATTATTGAGAATGAGTTATGGGGTCTTTATAATCTAGTGTGTCAAGGCATTACAGGAAGATATGAGGTAGCACAAAAAATAATTTCAATTTTAAATATTGAGAAAACAATTAATCTTAAAAAAGTAAATTCGGATTATTTTGCAGATGAATATTTTGCTCCAAGACCCTCTTCTGAAAGGCTTATAAATAAGAAGCTGCAACTACGTAATTTAGATTTAATGCGTAACTGGGAGATTTGCTTGGCAGAATATATTGAAAAATCTTATGGTAATTTTTTATGACAAAGTTTCAAACTAAGTGGTACTTGGGTAATTCTGTATGCTCGTTAGTACCAATAAAACATGAAGATGGGCGTGGTTTCATGTCTGAAATTTATCAGAAAAAAACACTAAAAGAATTAGGAATAAATGAAAATTTTGTTCAAGAGAATCAATCTTTTACAAAAGAAAAATTTACCTTTCGAGGTTTACATTTTCAAAAACCTCCATTTGAACAGGCAAAACTAATCAGAGTTTTACAAGGCAGCATATTAGACTTTATTGTCGATCTAAGAGCGAGTTCTCCTACCTATCTTCAGTATGAGGCAATTACTTTAAGCGCTAAAAATTTTAAGCAAGTTTATATACCTTCGGGTTTTGCTCATGGTTTCCTAACCCTGGAAGAAAATTGTGAAATTACATATAAAATTTCTAATTATTATGATCAGCCAAGTGATGCTTCTATATCAATCTTTGACCCTGCTCTTAGAATCTCTCTTCCATGCAAAAGAGATGAAGTTGAAATGTCAGAAAAAGACCTTAACGCAAAAAACTGGGAATCAATGGGAGAAATTTTTTAATGAAGGTTTTAATTACTGGAGGCTTAGGGTTTATTGGCTCTGCCTTTATAAGAAAATTAATTGATACGACTGATTTTGAAATTCTAAATATTGACAATCTAACCTACGCAGCTATGCCTGAGGCGCTTGAGGGTAAAGAAGAGATTGAACGCTACTCATTTAAACAAATAGATATTGCAGATTATGCTTTAGTCAACGATGCGATCAAAGATTTTCAGCCAAACAAAATTTTTCATTTTGCTGCCGAAAGTCATGTTGATAGATCGATTGAAAACCCTGGAGCTTTTATGCATACAAATATTATAGGAACCTTCAATATACTGCATGCCATCCAATCATCTCTAAACAAACTACCTGATGATTTTATCCTTATACATGTTTCTACTGATGAAGTATTCGGTAGTCTTGAATTTCATGAAGCCCCGTTTAATGAATCATCTAGATATGAGCCTAACTCGCCCTATTCAGCCTCTAAAGCTAGTTCTGATCTATTGGTCAGAGCGTGGAATGAAACATATGGCATCAAGACAGTAATAACTAATTGCTCCAATAATTATGGTCCATGGCAAAATCCAGAAAAATTAATCCCCAAAATTATCTTTAATGCAATTGATAACAATCCTATTCCTATTTATGGAAAAGGAGAGAACATCAGAGATTGGCTTCATGTTGATGATCATGTCAAAGCTCTCATTGCTGCAGGAAATAGTATTATGTCATTTGATAGATTTACAATAGGAGCAAATCAAGAAATTTCTAATATTGAGCTTACAGAAATTATATGTAATCACTTGGATAAAAAAGTTCCTAAAGAAACCTCATACTTTGATCAAGTTACATTTGTTACAGATAGGCTTGGGCATGATTTGAGATATGCAATCAATTCTTCTTATATATCAGAAACGCTGGGATTTAATCCGATGTATGATTTAGAAAAAGGCATTGAAGAAACTGTCGATTGGTATTTAGATAATGCAGCTTGGGTTAGAAATAAAATCATGTCTTAGATAAATAAATGCCTTAATGCAAATAACCAAAGCAAAATTTTAAGGCAATGATGCTACTCAAGAAAAATTTTATCCAAAAGAAACATATATTTTAAACAGTATAATAAAAAAATAACTTTTAATTTTTAAGTGAAAACTTTATATTGGATCTTAAATACATATTACCGAGATTTATAGAGGCATTATGAAAGGAATAATCTTAGCAGGCGGGCTTGGCACAAGACTTCACCCTTCTACAATTAGTGTCTCAAAGCAGCTGCTTCCAATATATGACAAGCCATTGATTTATTACCCTTTATCTAATTTGTTATCTGCTGGAATAAATGAAATCTTAATAATTTCAACTGCTAATAATATTAACCTTTTTAAGCAACTGTTTGGTGATGGCAGCTTCTTAGGAGTAGAGCTTACATATGAAGTTCAAGATAATCCAAATGGAATTGCAGAAGCATTCATTATTGGTGAAAGCTTTATTAACGGTGATGATGTAACTCTAATTCTGGGTGATAACATATTTTATGGCAATCAAGTTGCGCGTTGCTTGAAAAAACTAGTAACTAAAAAAACAATAGGCGCAAATATATTTGCATACAAAGTTCCAGACCCTCAAAGGTATGGAGTAGTTGAATTTAATGATGATAACTCGGTGCTATCTATTGAAGAAAAGCCCAAAGTACCAAAATCAAATTTTGCCATAACAGGTTTATATGTATACGATGCCTTGGTAACTGATATGTCAAAATCTCTTACTCCATCTGAGCGAGGAGAGTTGGAAATTACAGATTTAAATAATTTATACTTGCAAAATAAAGCTTTAAATGTTGTTTTATTGGACTCTGGAACCGCTTGGCTTGATGCGGGAACTCCAGACTCTCTTTTAGAGGCATCTCATTTTGTACAAACAATCCAAAATAGGCAATTAATTCAAGTTGCATGCTTGGAAGAGATAGCCTTAAATCAAAAGTTTATCTCAGAACAAGAATTTTTAAAATTAGCTGCTGATGCTCCAATGAATAAATATGGTGAATATCTTAGAGGTCTTTTAAATTAGTGATCGAAGAGCTCTTTTTTGATAATAAGTGGGACCCATTACTCAAATAAAATATCGACACTAAGAATGGGTAAAAAAGAGTAAATCTATACCTGACAAAGGTGCCTTCATTAAATGCAAGCAAGGAATAGCACATTAGAGATATAAATAATATAGCACTTAGAAAAATGAATTCTTTATTCTGAAAGAGGCTATAACGAGAAGCAATAAATAAATAAACAGCAATCAAAAAGATACTTTCTGCTGACTGTATTGGATAAAAAATATTAGACCACTCCCACGGCATTGGCATTAAAAGGAGATAGGGTAATCCTATGAAGGCTTTAACAATAAGTTCTGGAATTGAATTTATTGTAAGAGCTCCTTTTATCTGATCACCATATAGCCCCCATGCAGCGTAACCTCTTGCCCCTCCTCCTAAATCTAAGTCCTCTGCTGCAAAACCATATCTATATCCGTTGATAATAGTAAGCAAATTATCTTGGAATATAAATGCTGCTAATAAAATAACGAACATAAAAAAAACTAGTAGTGCAATACTTTTGTGGGCTCTAAAAAATAAACGCCCCACAAAATATAATCCAAGAAATGCAAACATTTGTAATTTTAAATTTAAAAGCGGGAGAAGAAAGATAAGAGAGATTAGGTATCTATCTTTCATGATGTTAATAAAAAATATTAGAGAAAGGCAAATAATTAAAGTATCTCTCAATGACAAAGATGAGTATAAAACTAAACTGGGGATGAGAAAAAGTAAAAGAATAGAATTTTCATTAATAAAAAATTTTTTTAACCATAAAAATGTTGCGAATAATACAAATTTATTAGCGAAAGCTAGCGAGGTTACGGTCATGTATGCAGGCAGTGGAACGTTTCCTAGAAATTTTACAGTCCATGTTACAGGGTTTGCTATTTCAAAGCCCCCTCTAATCGAAATAGTCCCTTGATTGGCAATGTGATCAATGGAGTTTCCTGTTGATTTAAGAGAATATAATTCTGAAGCATATTGAAATTGATCTGGAAATAAATATGGAGAAAATAAAATATAATTCAAGAACAAAGGAACAGAAAAAAGCCCGATCCATGCAATCAAGGAATTAACATTTATGAAGTTAAAATGATACGCAAGCAATGCAAGCATTGCTAAAAGGCAAAAATTTGATAATTCAAATATATAATAGAGTAAGTCGCCTTGATAAGAAATTAATTCAAAATACTCATTTACCATAAATCTTCTTTATTCTTTTTAACAAAATTAAAGAAAATGGAAAGAAAGAAGAAAATAATTAGATTGGACAGGAGAATTGCTGAAACCTGAGGGGTGACTGGATACTCAGAAGAATGCGGGGGATCAGTGTAATATACGTGGTAAGGAAGTTCATTATCCAATGTTGCAATTTTGTAATATTCAGAATTAATCGTAGAAGCTAAAGAGCCTGTGATCATGGTATTTTTAGACTTAATAATTTGCTTAAATGTTGTAGCAATTGTTGCTTCAGATTTTGCTATTAAGTATTCTTTCCCATATTGATCAGCTTCTCTTATTAAAGCAGGCAGAAACGCTAACGCAAAATCTTTATCCTGAGACATCATTGAGGCAGTAATTACAGGATCTTTAATCTTTTTTGACAGAGAAACGGAGCTTTGCATGAAGTTTAGAAGATCATGTGGAGTAAAATAGTCATTGAGTTGATATCCAAGAAACCAAGCTTGAAGTTTGTCAGCTATAGTGTGGTATTTTGGGATCTTGTCTGAATCTATATCTGTATCGCCTGTTGCAAAAATTTTAGCACCCCAACCTTTTGCCCACATTCTTTCTGCTACAACATATGAATGGATATTTACAGAAAATTCATCGAAGCCACTTGTTTTAGATGTACCTATCGCAAATAAGGCAGCTGCAGCACCACCATCGCCACCGCCTCCACCACCTTTTGCGGACTCACCTAATTGGTTTTCCATAAGAGTTGCTGAGATATAAAATTCAGGCTTTGAGATTTGCAGAATATAAAGGCTAAAAAGAATAGAAATTGCAATCATATAAATAGAGGACCTAAGCCACACATAATCTAAAATGAACTCTTTTGCTCTATTGATATACTCTTTAAATTTAATATTCTTCAGGAAGCTCATATCGAAATATTGAAAGATTAGATTAGATAAACATTATAGTGTTATGAAGCATTGAGTCAAAATATTTATAAGCTTTATTTATGAGAGTCCAGCCAACTCTGAAACATTAGTATGCTCCATAGTTTAAAAGTCCAACTCCGCTTTCCGGTAACGTGCTCCTTCCATAATGTCTGAACATAGTCAGAATTTAAATTACCCTCTCTTTTTAATCTATCGGGCTCAATCAATGATTCTGCCCATCCCTTCAATGGTCCAGACAGCCAGTCACCTAGAGGGATACTAAAACCGGCCTTTGGTCTTTCAATTAAATTTTTTGGAACATATTTATATAAGACGCTCCTTAAAATTTTTTTTCCTTGAGTGCCATCAATTTTCATATTCATAGGTATTCTCCAGGCTAGCTCAACAATTTTATGATCTAGAAAAGGAATTCGAGTTTCAAGGCTTACGCCCATCCCGGCTCTGTCAACTTTGCATAAAATATCATCTGTTAAATAATTCAAAGTATCAAGATACATCATCCTTGATGCAAAATCCTTGACTCCATTTTCAGGAAGCTGGTCTCTGAGGAATGAAGGCGTTCCCTTATCCTTAATAATATAATTATCTGGCATGCAAACTAATTTATCAGCATCTGGTTCAGAGATTAAATGTTTAAACAATGTATCTTCTGAATTGACATCCCTGAGCCTACTTCCAAACTTATGAACCTTATCTCCAAAATGCTTATATGTCTGCTTAGGTAAAAATACTTTAGTATAAAAATTAAAAAAGCTATCCCATATTTTAATAGGAACAAATATTAAAAACTGGCCAAAAGACTTACGAAGAAACTTAGGCATCCAGCTAATTTTTTTCCAAAGGGATGGTGCCACTAAGTATCTATTATATCCTCCAAACAACTCATCGCCAGCGTCTCCAGATAATGACACTGTCACGGCTTGTTTAGCTGATTTACAGACAAAGTAAGTGGGTATTTGAGAGTAATCAGCAAATGGTTCATCATATAAAGTTGGCAGTTCAGGAATAATAGATTGCGCATCCTCTGCAGTCACTAAAAGTTCAGAATGATCCGTTTGAAGATGTCTAGCCACACTTGCAGCAAAGGGAGACTCATCAAACTCACGGTCTTCAAAACCAATTGTAAAAGTCTTAATTGGCTGACTATTTTGTTTTTGCATTAAGGCAACGATGGAAGATGAGTCTACTCCACCAGAAAGAAATGCACCCAGAGGAACATCAGCTAGGCTTTGCATTTTGATTACTTTGCTCAGCTCCTTTTCCAATGCATTAGAGGCTTCATTGTAATCAGTAAATAAATTCTGGGAAGCTTGATTTACTGCCTCTCTCAAGTCGTACCATTTATAAATTGATAAATTTTCATGTTTATAAGTCTTACCACCAGATGAGTGTGGTATATTTTTTGGTTTATTCTGTGGAGGCTTAGATGAGATTTTTAATATGCAGCCAGGCTCTAATTTAAAAATTCCCTCATAGATACTCAAAGGGCAAGGAACATACATATAGCTAAAATACTGGATCAAAGCCTGCTTTGAAAGCTTATTTGAAAAACAAGGATATTTTCTCAGAGCTTTTAACTCTGATGCAAAACCAAAGGTACTAGATTCTCCGCTATCAATCCATCCATAATAAAGGGGTTTTTCACCAAACCTATCTCTGATTATAAATAACTCTTGATTTAAACAATCCCATAATGCGATAGCAAACATACCCCTAATCATAGGAAGAGTTTTTTCAATCCCCCAGTGCTCAAAAGCTGCCAACAATGTTTCTGTATCTGAGGTACTACGCCATTGGATGGAAGCATATTCTTTTTCTATTTCTGATCTTAACTCTTGGTGATTATATATCTCACCATTAAATGCAATAACTAAATTGCCAGATTGAGACGTCATAGGCTGCAAGCCGCCTTTTGAAGTATCTATAATAGACAGCCTTCTATGCCCTAGATATAAATTACTGCTGAAATCACTATAGGTATTTGAATCATCTGGCCCTCGGTGAATTAAAGAATCTGTCATTTTAAGGATAGATTGCCCTGCAAGCGGTCCATCCATTCCTTGGGGTTTAAAAAAGCCTGTTATTCCACACATTGATGTTCTAGCTTCTTTCCAGATGCCAGTTTACTGTTTCTACAATACCAGCATTTACCCTATGAGTTGGCCTGTATCCTAGAAGTTTTTTAGCCTTTGATATGTCTGCTTGTGAATGCTTTACATCACCCTCCCTAAAATCTCTATAATTTAATTTTGCATGGAGAAAATTATTTTTTTTCAGAAGATATGCTTGAAGAAGCGCATACAATTCATTTAAGGATGTCCTATCTCCCAGTGCTATATTATATATATTGTTCTTAGCTTTTTTATTTGTTGTTGTGGCAGCTAGAATATTTGCTTGAACTGCATTCTCAATAAAACAAAAATCTCGGCTAGTTTTTCCATCTCCATTGATATAGATATTGTCGTTTTTAATAATTGAATCTATCCACTTTGGTATTACAGCAGCATAAGTGCTTTTTGGAGTCTGCCTTTTACCAAATACATTAAAATACCTTAGACCAATAGAATTAAATTTATAAGATCTATAAAACACGTCAGCATAAAGCTCGTTAACATATTT
>MDTG01035715.1_pt1 | contig 11032 bp, 7 predicted proteins | sample 811421 | NCBI WGS metagenome assembly MDTG01 (sample SAMN05326645, study PRJNA326480) | marine metagenome | isolation source: seawater | place: Pacific Ocean: South East | collected 2011 | reverse complement strand
GCCGAGCTGACGCTCCGCCCGCCCGCGACCCTCGCGCCGCCCGCGACCCTCGCGCCGCCCGCGACCCTCGCGCCGCCCGCGACCCTCGCGCCCCCACCAGGGGCCCCCGACGCGCCTCCGGGCGAGAGCCCTCGCCCCGCCTGGGGCGACGAGTTCGAGCTCGGCGAGGCGCTCGGTCAAGGCGGCATGGGCGTCGTCCGGCTCGCTCGCCAAACCACCCTGGGCCGGGACGTCGCGATCAAGGCGCTCCACCCGGACGCCGCGGCGGACCCCGCCGCGGTCGCGCGCTTCTTGGCCGAGGCCCAGGTCACCGCGCTCCTCGACCACCCCAACATCGTCTCGGTCCACGCCGTGGGCTGGGGACCCGAGGGCGCGCCGCAGCTCGCCATGCAGCGGATCGCCGGCGAGGCCTGGAGCGATCGCCTCCGGCGCGAGCCGCCCCTCGACGGTCCGGCGCTGGCGCGGCACCTCGACGTGTTCGCGCGCGTGCTCGACGCGCTGGCCTACGCGCACGAGCGCGGGATCGTGCACCGGGACCTCAAGCCCGCCAACGTGATGGTCGGCGCCTACGGTGAGGTCTACGTCGTCGACTGGGGCCTGGCCCTCGACGTGAGCGAGGGCCCGGAGGCGGGCGGCCGCGGCGCGCCGCGGCCCGCCGAGGCCAGCCAGGGCGGGACCCCGGCCTACATGGCGCCCGAAATGTGCGACGCGCCCAGCCTGCTCAGCCGCGCGACCGACGTCTACCTCCTGGGGGCGATCCTGCACGAGCTGATCTGCGGCAGACCCCCTCACCGCGGCGCCTCGCTGATCAACGTGCTCAGCGCCGCGGCCCGCAACGACGTGCTGCCCCTCGAGCCGCGCGCGCCCGCCTCGCCCCAGCTGCTCGAGCTGACCGAGCGCTGCCTGGCGAGCGACCCCGGCGCGCGCTTCGCCGACGCCGGCGAGCTGCGCGAGGCCTTCGCCCGCTTCCGCTCCGGCGCGGCGGCTCGCGAGGAGTCCCGCGCCCAGGTCGAGCTGGCCCGCGCGGCCCTCGCCGAGGCCGCCGCCGCGAGCGAACGCGCCGCCTTCCTCGCCGAAGAGGGGCCGGCCCACCTCACCCCGGACGAGCAGCGCGAGCGGCCCGATCCCTACGCGCCCTTGTTCCGCGCCGAGGGTCTGCTGCAGGGCGCCCTCCGCCGCTGGCCCGAGAACGCCGCCGCCCAGGAGCTCCTCGACCAGACCGCCCGCGCGCTGATCGAGGCTGCCCTGGCCGCGCAGGACCTGCGCCTGGCCGAGGCGGTCGTGGGGCGCGTGCCGAGCGAGGAGCAGCCCGCGCTGCGCGAGCGCTTGCGCCGGCTCGAGGTCGAGCTCGATCCGCAGCTGGCCGTGACCCTGGACGCGATCCGCCGCCGAACCGCGCTCCTGGGCGCGGCCGCGGTGGTGGTCTATGGGCTCGTCGCCCTGCTCTCCTGGGTGCTGATCGCCGACTCGCGCCGCCCGCCGCCCTCGTCCTGGAGCGTGCCGATCTGCTGCGGGCTGCTGCTGATCCCCGCCCTGGCGCAGATGCTCTTCGGCCGCAGCCTGGCGCGCGGCAAGCCCGGCCTGTTCCGCCTCGTGCGCGGCGCGGTCTACGCGCAGGAGGTCCTCTGGGCGCTGATCTCCGTGACCTGGCTCGTGTTCTCCCTGATCAAGGTCCCCGCCGCCGCGCTCACCACGATCATTCTCTCGGCCCCCTGGCAGGTGGCGCGCAAGCTGCGCCTCCAGCTCGACGGCCTGCGCGAGCACCTCGTGCGCGACCCGCTGACCACCCCTGGCGAGGACGCGGCCCGCGCCACCCTCGACGATTGGCCCAGCTCATGAGCGACGACCCCGAGGTCGAAGTCCGCTTCCAGGTCCGCGAGCTGACCCCCCAGGGGATCGACGCGCGGGCGACCTGCCGCGCCTGCGACGAGCCGATGCTCCGCTACTGGGAGGCCCGCCCCCAGATCCTGTGGTTTCGCTGCCCCGGCTGCGCGGGGGTCACCAGCCTGGCGCTCCTGATCCTGCTCCGCTGCGGCGAGGCCGCGCAGGAAGACCCCGGCTTCGTGCAGGAGCTCTACCTGAGCGCCAACCCGCGCGTCCCGCCGGGGAGGTTCAGGCTGCCGGGCTAGCTCAGCAGAGCAGCCACACGGTCTTGAGGTTCTTGACCGGCCGGTCCTCGTGCTTGGTCGTGGGCAGCTTCACGTGCCGGTAGAGCGCCTTGACCCGCTTGGTCAGGACCGAGTCGCAGGTCGCCTCGCGCGTCTTGGGCCCCAGGACGCCGCGCCCCAGCGCGTGGGCGCGCTCGGCCATCTCGAGCACGCGCTCGTGGACCCCTGGCGCGCCGGCTCGGTCGAGGACCAGGGCGTCGGCCTCGGGCGCCGCCTGGAGCAAGGCCTCCCAGTTGGCCGCCAGGCCCGCGGGCAGCTCCTCGGTCCCGCGCGGGGCGACCTCGCTGACGAGGTTCATGGCCAGGATCAGGTTCACCCCCTGCGCGGCCGCGAGCACTTGCTCGCTCAGGGGCGCGCGCGAGAGGTCGCAGCGGAGCGACTGCGCGGGCGCCTCGAGCTCCCACTCCGTGCCCAGCCCGCAGCGGCGCGCCCCGACCGCCTCGCGAGCGGCGCTGAGCAGGCGCGCGAAGCTCTGGTCCCAGGCGCTGAAGTGATCGACGCGGGTGACCTCGACCCGCTCCAGCAGCTCGAGCTCTCCCTTGGCCTTGCGCTGGCTGATCAGCTCCAGCAGCGCGAGGACCTCGCTCCCCGGTCCGGCGCCGAGCGCCAACACCGAGAGCGAGCGGCGCCCCTCGAGCAGCTCGGGCAGGTCGCCGAGCAGGCGGGTCAGGTCGCTCATGTGCGCCGGCAGGTGGTGCCAGGCGTAGGCCGCGCGGCCGACCTCGCTGCTGAAGTCGAAGTCGCTGCGGCCGGCGCGATAGGTCGCCGAGAGCTTGGCGATCGCGCGGCCGACCTCGTGGTCCGGCAGGGGCGGCAGCGCCTTGCCGACCACGTCGAAGTAGGAGATCCGGATCCGCCCCCGTCCCACGGCCCGGCGCTACCCGGTCGCGCGCGCGGCGGCCACGAGCGCGGCCGCGCGCTCGGGGTCGACGGGGTTGCCGGCCTTGCCCTCGCGCTCGGCGGCGCTGCCCACGATCGCGCCGTCCAGCAGGGGCAGGAGCGCGCCGAGGTTCGTCAGGCTCAGCCCGCTGCCCAGCCAGATCGGCACGCCGAAGGCCGCGGCGCGCGCGGCCTCGATCCGGCCCGGGCTCGGCGCCGACCCGGTGGCCGCGCCCGACACGATCAGGCCGTCGGCCCGGCCGCGCTCGGCCGCGTCGGCCGCCGCGCGGCCGAGGTCCTGCTCGCCGAGGGGGGCCGCGTGCTTGACGTGGACGTCGGCCAGGAGCGCGATCGGGCTCCCCTCGCCCGGCCCCGCGCCGAGCGCGGCGCGCAGGCGGAGCGAGCTCGCGGCCTCGCTCTCGATCAGGCCCTGGTCGGTCACGGCCGCGCCGCTGTGGACGTTGACGCGCACGAAGCGGGCGCCCGTCGCCAGGGCGCACGAGAGCGCGGCGTGGGCGTCGTTGCGGAGCACGTTCACGCCCACGGGCGCCTCACCCGCGACCTCGACCACGGCCCGCGCAGCGCGGGTCAGGCAGGCCACGGTCTCGGGCGGGACCGTCTTGTAGAAGGGCGCGTCGCCGTAGTTCTCGACGATCAAGCCGTCGAAGCCCGCGGCGAGGTAGGCGCGCGCGTCGCTCAGCGCGCGCTCGACGACCTCGTCCAGGCTGGGGCGCCCGCTGGCCGCCCAGGCCGGCGAGCCCGGCAAGGGCAAGAGGTGGACCGCCCCCACGAGGGCCGGACGCCCGGGTGCGAAGGGCAGGGCGACGCGCGGCGCGCTCAATAGAGCTTCCCCTTCTTCTTCTTGGTCCAGCCGAGCTGGCTGCGCGCGATCTCATGGCGCCAGAGCCGCTCGCCCTTGACCCCGTAGACCTCGATCACGAGCTTCCGCTCGCGCGCCGGCCCCTCGAGCTTGAGCAGCGCGTAGTTGCGCTCGCCCACCAGCGTGCCGGGGACGCGCTGCGGGTGGTCGAACTCGACGTGATCCTTGGGCAGCTTGTGCGCGCCGCTGGTCAGGGGCGAGCAGGTCAGCTCGTAGAGCGGGTAGCCGCCCGGGACCTTGTGGGCCTGCAGCTCGGTGTGGTGGCGATCGCCCGAGATGAACACCACGCCCTCGATCCGCTGCTCGACGATCCAGTCGACGAGCTCCTTCTTCTCCTGGGGGAAGAGGGCCGCCATGGACTCGTAGGGCGTCTTGTCGTTGAGGATCTGGTTGCCGTTCATGATCAGCTTGAAGGTCGCGCGCGCGCTCAGCAGCGACTCCTTGAGCCACTTCAGCTGCCGCTTGCCCAGCATGCGCTTGTCCTTGCCGGGCGCCATCTTGTTGCTGTTGCGGTAGTAGCGGTCGTCGAGCAGGAAGATCTCGGAGTCGGCCAGGGCGATGTGCTGGAAGGTGCCAGGCGTCTCGCGGGTCCCATAGACGACCGCGGGCCAGTAGCGCTGGAAGATCTCGAGCGAGTGGTCGCGCAGGGGGTAGGTCCGGTCGCTGTCGTTGGGCCCGAAGTCGTGGTCGTCCCAGATCGCGTAGTTGGGCTGGTTGGCCAGGAGCGCCTGCAAGATCGGGCGGCTGCGGTTCCAGCGGTAGCGAGCCGCGATCCCCTCGCGGGTGTTCCAGTCGACCTCGCGCAGGTAGACGTTGTCGCCCAGCCAGAACATGGCGTCGGCCTTGACCTTGGCCATGGTCTGGAAGATCTCGAAGCCGCCGCCGTAGGGGCGCCCCGGACGATCGTAGGGGTCCTCGTTCACGAACGAGCACGAGCCGAGCATCAGCGTGGTGTCGGGCGGCGAGGTCCGCCACTGCCAGAGCGGGCGGGTCGTCCAGTCGGTCCGATAGGGCCGCGCCGCGTGGACGCCGTCGAGGTAGAGCTCATAGTCGTAGCGAGTGCCCGGCGTCAGCCCGTCGACCAGGATCGTCAGGCAGAGGCCGTCCTGCTTGCGGGTCATGACCGGATCGGTCAAGCGCGCCTTGGCGGGCGCGGCCTGGGGCCAGTAGCGCAGCTGGACGCTGGCCGGCCGGGTCGTCTGGACCCACACCGTCGCGGAGCGGAGCGAGACGTAGCCGAGCATGGGGCCCGAGCGCAGGGGCGCCGGCTCCTCGTCGGCTCGGGCCAGGCCCAGCGCGAGCAGGGCGATCAGGAGGGCGAGCGGGAGGGATCGCGTCATGGGAGGGGCTCCTGGGCGTGCGCCGGCGAAGGCGGCATTCGAGCAGACGCGGGCCGCCCTGCGACAGAGGGGCCCGCGCGCTTGATCGGAACTTGGCGGAGGAAGCGAGGCGACGCGCGGTCTCCCGCTGCTACTCCTCGGACTCGCTCTTGGCTGCGGTCTTCTTGGCGACCTTCTTCTTGGTCGCCTTCTTCTTCGTCGTCTTCTTCTTGGCGGCGGTCTTCTTGGCGGCGGTCTTCTTGGCGGCGGTCTTCTTGGTCGCCTTCTTCTTGGTCGCCTTCTTCTTGGTCGTCTTCTTCTTGGCCGTCTTCTTCTTGGCCGTCTTCTTCTTGGTCGTCTTCTTCTTGGCCGTCTTCTTCTTGGCCTTCTTCTTCTTCTTGGGCGGGCCCTTGGCCTTGCGCGCCAGGATCAGCTCGACGGCCTGCTCCTCGGTCAGCGCCAGGGGGTCGGCCGCGTCGCGCGGGAGCGAGGCGTTGTACTCGCCGTCGCTCACGTAGGGACCGTAGCGGCCCTTGAACATGGTGATCGTGGCGCCGTCGAGGGCCTCGACGTCCTTGTAGACCTTCAGCTCCTTGGCCGAGAAGCGGCCCCGCTTCTTCTCCTGCGCCAGCAGCTCGAGGGCCCGCGGGAGCTGGACCTCGAGCACGTTGTCGTCGTCGCCCAGGCTGCGGGTGTCCTTGCCGCGCTTGACGTAGGCGCCGTAGCGGCCGTAGTGGGCCACCACGTCGTTGCCCTCGGCGTCCTGGCCCAGGGTCCGGGGCAGGGTCAGCAGCTCGAGGCAGGTCTCGAGGTCGATCGTCTCCGGCGTCATGCCCGGCAGGAGCGAGACCATCTTGGGCTTCTCCTTCTTGGGCTTGCCGTCCTCGTCCTTGGTCTCGCCGAGCTGGACGTAGGGGCCGTAGCGGCCGGTCTTGACGTAGATCGGCTCCCCGTTGTCGGGGTGGGCGCCGATCGGCTCGTTGGCCCGGGCGCCGGCCTCGAGCAGCTCGATCGCCTTCTCCATGTTGAGCTCGTCAGGCGCCATGCCGTCGGGCAGGCTGGCGCGGTCCTTGGTCTCCTCGTCGATCTCGCGCTCGAGGTAGGGCCCGTAGCGGCCGACGCGGACGACCACGTCGCGGCCTTCACCGTCGACCCCGAGCTTGATCGAGCACACTACGCGGGGGTCGATCTCGTCCTTCTTCTGCTCGATCAGGTCCTTGAGCCCGATCGTGCCGTTCCCGAAGTAGAAGGACTTGAGGTAGGGCACCGACTCGGCCTCGCCGCGGGCGATCGTGTCGAGGCGATCCTCCATGTCGGCCGTGAAGTCGTAGTCGATCAGGTGGGTCATGTGCTCGCGCAGGAGCCGGACGACCGCGAAGGCCAGCCAGGTCGGGACGAGCGCGTTGCCCTTCTTGAAGGTGTAGTCGCGCGCCGCGATCGTGCGAATGATCGAGGCGTAGGTCGAGGGACGACCGACGCCCGACTCCTCGAGCGCCTTGACCAGCGAGGCCTCGGTCAGGCGCGCCGGCGGCTGGGTCACGCTCTCCTTGGGCTCGATCACGAGCGCGGTCAGGGCGTCGCCCTCCTTGACCGGGGGCAGGATCGTGTCCTGGTCGGCGAGCTCCTCCTCGGGGTCGTCGCTCCCCTCGACGTAGGCGCGCAGGAAGCCGGCGAAGTCGATCACCTTGCCGCTGGCGGTCAGGATCGCCTCGCGCTCGCTCCAGGCGCTCTGGGAGCGGATCGACATCCGGCGCCCGGTGGCGTTCTTCATCTGGCACGCCATGGTGCGCTTCCAGATCAGCTCGTAGACCCGCGCCGGGTCGCTGCCGAGCTTCTTGGCCACCTCCTCCACGCTGGGGAAGCGGGGCGAGCCGACCGGGCGGATCGCCTCGTGGGCCTCCTGCGCGTTCTTGGACTTGCCCTTGTAGACCCGCGGCTCGGGCGGGAGGTACTCCTCGCCGTAGAGCTGCTTGATCTCCTCGCGCGTGGCCTCGACCGCCTCCGTGGAGAGGTTGACCGAGTCGGTACGCATGTAGGTGATGTAGCCGTTCTCGTAGAGGGTCTGGGCGGCGCGCATGGTGCGATCGGAGCCGAAGCGCAGCTTGCGGTTGCCCTCCTGCTGCAGGGTCGAGGTCGTGAAGGGCGCCGCTGGAGCGCGCTTGTAAGGCTTCTCCTCGGTCTCGATCACGCGCAGGGCGTGGGCCTCGAGCGCCTCGCGGACCGCGTTGGCCTCCTCGCCGAGGAGGTGGACGAGGTCGTCGCGGAGCAGCTTGCCCGTGTCGGGGTCGAAGTCCTTACCCGACGCGAGGCGCTTGCCGTCCAGCGTCGCGAGGCGGGCGGGGAACTGCTTGCCGGCCGCCTCGCCCGTGTCGTCCGCGGACTGGAGCTCGGCGTTGATCCCCCAGTAGGTGGCGGGGACGAAGCGCAGGCGGGCCTGCTCGCGCTCGACGATCATTCGGATCGCGACGCTCTGCACACGGCCGGCCGAGATCCCGGGGCGGATCTTGCGCCACAGGACCGGCGAGACGCCGAAGCCGTAGAGGCGGTCGATGATCCGGCGCGCCTCCTGGGCCTCGACGAGCTTCTCGTCGATCTGGCGCGTGTCGTCGATCGCCTTCAGGATCGCGCTCTTGGTGATCTCGTGGAACACCATCCGCTTGACGGGCACCTTGGGCTTGAGCAGCTCGAGCAGGTGCCAGCTGATCGCCTCGCCCTCGCGATCCTCATCAGTCGCGAGCAGGAGCTCGTCCGCCTCCTTGGCGAGCTTCTTCAGCTCCTTGATCTTGTCCTTCTTGTCGGGGTGCACGACGTAGTAGGGCTTGAAGCCGTCCTCGACGTTGATCCCGAGGGTCTCGCTCGTCGCGTAGGGCTCCTTGCGCACCTTCTCCGGCAGATCGCCCTTCTTCTTGGGCAGGTCTCGGACGTGGCCGACGCTGGACTCGATGACGAAGTCGTCCCCGAGGAAGCGCTTGAGCGTCTTGGCCTTGGTGGGCGACTCGACGATCACGAGCTTCGCCATGTGCACCTCGATTCGTGGATGGGCGGACCCAAATCGGCGCCGTGGATGGCAGCGGGGGGTCGCGCGAGGGGCACACCCTATAGCCCGTCTCGGGCCCCTGTCCAATGCCCGAAATTATGACGCTGCGCGGCACGCCCGATCCCGCACGCAGCGAAGGCTCCCACAAACCCATTGATAGCTAGCGCATAAGAAAAAAGTGCGACCGGTCGCTTTTCTTTGCTAGTGTCTGCGCCGCATGGGAACGAAGACCACCAGCAAGGGCGCGCGGACACAGCAGGCCATCCTGGACGCGGCATTGGGCCTCGCCGAAGTCGAGGGCCTCGAGGGCCTGAGCTTCGGGCGGGTCGCCAAGGCGATCGGGATGTCCAAGAGCGGCCTGTTCAGCCACTTCAAGACCAAGGAAGAGCTCCAGCTCGCCGTCTACGAGCACGCCGTGGCCCGCTTCGGGGCCGCCGTGGTCCAGCCGATCCTCGACACCCCCGAGGGGCTGCCGCGCCTGTGGCACCTCTGCGAGTCCTGGCTCGACTACGCCTACGGGGGCGTGTTCGAGCACGGCTGCTTCTTCACGGCCGTCGCCGCCGAATACCAGAGCCGCCCGGGCGCGATCCGCGAGCGGATGCTCCGCGGCGTGGTCGAGTTCAACGTGATCCTGCGCCAGGTGATCAGCCGCGGGATCGAGCTCGGCCACCTGCGCCCCGACGTCGACGTCCCCCAGCTGGCCTTCGAGGTGCACTCCTTCATGGGGAGCGCCAACTCGGGCCACCAGCTCTTCGGCACCACCGAGCCCCTCGAGCGCGCTTGGACCGGGATCCGAATGCGCCTGCTCGGCGTCCTGACCCCCCACGCCCCGACCCTCCCTGGCCTCCAGCAGCCCCGCTCGCGCGGGGCCGCCACCACGACTGAGAGCCCCGCGTGAACCGCACCGCTGTCGCTTCGCTGGCCCTGATCGGCCTGCTCCTCGCCGCCCCGGCCAGCGCTCAGACCTCCGTCCACCCCAGCCAGAGCGACCCCTCCAGCGCGGGCGGCGAGCTGGTGATCCACGTGCCGATCCCCGACGTGGCTCGCCCCGACGGCGACGTGGCCGACCTCGACGTCATCCTGCCGGTGAACCCCAAGCCCTGGCCCACGATCCTGTTCGTGCACGGCTGGTCGGCCGAGCCGCACTACTACACCGGCCTGGCCGAGCAGCTCGCCTCGCGCGGCTTCGCGGTGGCCATGTTCGACCAGGTCGACCGCTTCGAGCTCGACCTCGACCAGTGGAAGGCCGGCGGCCACAGCGCGCTCGACGCGCTGGAGCGCGCCACGCGCGACCCGGCCTCGCCCCTCTACGGCCAGCTCGACCTGAGCAAGCTGGGCGTGCTCGGCCACAGCTACGGCGGCGCGACCACGATCGCCCTGGCCGCGACCGACCCGCGTGTGAAGGCCGCCGTCGCGCTGACCCCCGGCGTCGACCGGAGGGAGGGGCACAAGCTGATGGCCTACGCCGACCAGGTCACGCTGCCCTTGCAGGTCCTCGGCGCCGAGTTCGACCCGATCGTCCCGGTGTGGCGCTTCCCCCGCCCCGCCTTCGCGCGCGTCTCCAGTCAGCAGCGCCTCTACGTCGAGGTCGCCCGCGGCGAGCACAACAACTTCACCGACCTCGACTTCGCCTTCTACGCGCCGACCTTCGTCGGCTGGCGGCGCACGATCTCGCCCGAGGAGCAGCGGCGGATCTCGCGCGGCTGGAGCACCTCGTGGCTGGAGCACCACCTCGGCCAGCGCGCCTGGCCCGAGTGGGTCGACGGCCGCCGCGCGCAGGCGAGCTTCGTGGACGGGGAGCTCTCGCGCTGGGGGAGGTGAGTGGCCAGGACCTAGCGCCGGGGCGCGTGCAGCAGGGCGTCGAGGGCCGGGGCCAGCAGCCGGCGCGGCAGGACGACCGGGTCGCGGCGCAAGGCGCGGGCCAAGTCGCGGGCGGCGGGGTCGCTCAGGTCCCCCTGGAGCTGGCGCAGGGCGCGCCCCTCACCGCAGCGGGCGAGGACGGCCAGGGCCAGGCGCTCTTCGCCCGGGGCGCGGGGCGAGGTGGCCAGCTCGACCAGGAGCTCGGCGCGGCAACGGCGGGCGTCGAAGAGGGCCAGCAGGATCGCCTGGCGAGCGAGGGGCTGCTCGGCTGTGGCCAGGGCGCGCGAGAGGCGCTCGCCGGCCTCGGCGCCGCCCAGGAAGCCGAGCAAGCGCGCCCGCTCGACGGGGTCGCGGCGGAGCTCTGTGGCGAAGAGCTCGAGGGCGCGGGCGCGGTCGCAGGCGGCGAGGGCGCGTGCGGCGGCGGCCTGGGGGACGGGGTGTTCGATCTGCGCCAGGAGCTCGCGCAGGGGCGCGAAGAGCTCGGGGCTGGCCAGGCGCGCGACGAGATCGAGCAGCTCCAGGGTCGGCTGCTCGCGCAGGGCGCGGGCGAGGAGCTCGCGCTGGGCGGCGCTCGGGCGCGCCTCTAGCTCGAGCAGGTCCAGCGCCGCGTCGCGGCGGACGCGGGGCAGGGGCGAGAGGAGCTGGGGGAAGAGGTCGCCCTTGCTCAGGCGGGCCTCGACCGCAGCGGCGAGCAGCTTGGCCTGCTCGGGGGTGGCGAGGGGCAGCGCCTCGAGCAAGTGCCAGCTCCCATCCTCGTGAGCGAGGAACACCAGCGCCCGCGCCTCGCCGCTGACGCTCGCCTCGCCCAGGGCGAGGAGCGGGCCCGCCTGCGCGCCGCGCAGCCAGCGGACCGGCGTGACGCGGACGCGCTCGCCGGCCGGGGCCAGGG
>MDTG01435013.1_pt1 | contig 11033 bp, 8 predicted proteins | sample 811421 | NCBI WGS metagenome assembly MDTG01 (sample SAMN05326645, study PRJNA326480) | marine metagenome | isolation source: seawater | place: Pacific Ocean: South East | collected 2011 | reverse complement strand
GGATGGAATAGTTGTCCCGACGTATATGGAATAACAATACCTTATTGGAGTAAAACATGTGGAGAATATTTTTATAAAGAAGATGAATTTGAAGAAACTTATAATAAATTTCTTAAAAATCTTGATAGTTATAAGCCCAGGGAATTCATTTTAAATACTGTTAGTGTTAAACAATGTGCAGAAAATTTTAAAAATATTTTCTTAAATGAAAAAAAAATCAATTATACAGAATTTAAATTATTAACATGTGCTAATAAGCATTATTTTCATGCACTAAAACAATTTATTAATAATGTTAAAGAAGTAAATATAGGTTTTGATAATTTTATTGTTTATGACATAGGATTAACTAGTGAACAGGAAAATGAACTATATATTTTACAAGCAGAATATGGATTTTATATTTATAAATTAGATTTTTCAAAATATCCTGAACATGTAAATTTAAATCTTGAAAAATGGAGTGGATTGAATAACAGTTATGCTTTCAAACCAATCATAATATACAATGTTTTACAAAAAATAAATGTTCCACTAATTTATATGGATTGTGGTTGTGGGTTTACAAATGATACAATTAATGGAATATTAAATAATCTTTCTAAAAATTATTTTTATGTTTCTATTTCAAATAATAAAAATTCCATAGAATCTAGAGAATTAAATCATCCTGATACATTAAAACATTTTGGTATTAAAAATACCGAAATTATTAGTTGTTTATGTGGCATTTTAGGAATTAATTACAACAATGATGCTACAAAAAATATAATAAACGAATGGTATAATTATGCTATGAAACAAGAAATAATTTGTCCAAATGGTTCAAATAGAAATAATCACAGACAAGATCTAACCGTATTGTCTTGCATACTTCATAATAGTAAATATAATTATAGTTTAAATATAAAAGTTCCATTCTCACCATGGAAAAATAGAGGTTCCAATACATATTATAATAAATATAAACCTTTTTCGTGTTTTGAAAAAACTACTAATAAATATGAAAGTAGAATATACACAAATTCATTAGAAGAAGCAAATGAATGTTATAAAAACAGAAAAAATATATCAAAAGAACAGTTATTAAAAGATTTTATTATAAAATAATTTTTAGGTTAACGTATAAAATACAATTAATTTAATTTTTAATTATATATACATATAAATAAATGAAAACAATAACAGCAACAATAAAAGGAAAATGGATAAACTATCCACACTATAGCATACCTGCAATTGTATATAAGAAAGGATTATTATTTACAGTATATGATGATAAATATTTAAAATTTATATTAGTTGACTATTCATATAATATTATTGAATTAAAATATTCTCCAAAGAAAAAAGCAATACATAATTCTGAACTAATTAAATACGAGTTTGAAAATGCTAAAAACATAGATATAAATCAGGGCTATTATGAAATTTGTAACTTTCAGGAATTTGAAAGTTTTCCACCCACAAATTGTTTAGAAAATAAAGTTATTTTTACAATTTGGTTTGGTAATAGTTTTTCAGCCAATAGAAATAAACAATTAAAATCTCTAATAAAAACTTGTAAGTGTAATGTAATAAATATAAATGAAAATAATATACATTTATTAAAATATCCTATACATAAAAGCTTCATTTACCTGAGTAGTATTCACAAATCAGATTATATCAGATGCTATTTGATGTATCATTATGGTGGTGGTTATAGTGATATCAAATCAACCAGTGATAGTTGGATTAAATGCTTTGATGACTTGCAAAGGGATGCAAATTTATATGCGATAGGTTATAATTGCGATGGAATACCTAGTAAATGTGATGCAGGTGAAAATTACGATATTGAATTATATAATAAACTCAGGTTAAATATTAAAAATTTACTTGGTGTAGGATTTTTCATTTTTAAAAAAAATACTAGTTTGGTTAATGAATGGTGGTTAGAGCTAAACAATCGATTGGATTTTTTTTATGATGAATTAAAAAAAAATCCTGCAAAATATGACAGAGAAAGCAAATGCGGTGCGCCAATACCAAGATGGGAAGGGGGAAATCTTAATACAAATTATCCTATTTATTGGAATTATATTTTAGGTCATATTCTATATCCTATTTATTTAAAGCATATTGACCATATAAAAAAAGGTATTCCACATAGAAATGATCATGGAAATTACCAGTGATTTTAATTAATATATATAAATGTTTTTAGATTTTATAGAAATTGGAACATCAGATTTTGATACTGAAATTCAGAAAAAAAGACAATAAAATTGGAATATCGATGCAGTCAAATATTATATTAATAAATTACCAAATAAAACAGGTTGTATTAAAATAAATAATGGTATAAGTAATTTTAATGGTGAAATAATAATAAATTATGTATAAATTAAAAATATTAGAAAATATAATTTACCGAATTGGATTAGAGGATGTAATTCTGTAAATAATTATCATCCTACTGTGACAAAATTACTTTTAGAAAAGGGTATACAAATTAAAGATATTGCAACAAGTTATTAGGTTCCATGTAAAACACTATTATCATTACTTATGGAATATGATGTTCAAGATTTTTATTTGTTAAAAATTTACACCGAAGGACATGATAGTATTATTTTAGAACACTTCTTAACCCGTTTTAAATTAAAATGCCCTAATATATTTTTATCACTCAAGTTCAAAATTAATATCTTAATATATATATAATGAAAAGCAATGTAATTTTTACAAACGATAATAATGTAAATGTTAAATTAATTAAAAATAACTTTTCTAACACTTTTATTACACGTGATAAGCATGAAGTAATGTTCAGAAGAATCAATACATATCTTATTAAAAATAAATTAATAGATGGAAATATAATTGATTTAGGTGCATGGATAGGGGATAATAGTATTCCATGGGCAATGAATTTGACTCATACAATATATGCTATTGATCCTTCACCTAATAATATAAACTATATTGAACAGATGGCTAAAGCAAATAATATTATGAATATAAAAACAATACAAAAAGCCATTGGTGATAAAAATGAAATTATTGGTACAGATGATAATATTAATCATTGTTCTTTTAGTAAAAAAAAAGGTAAAGTAAAAGTACAATCTGTAACTTTAGATTATTTATACTCTCAAGGACAAATTGATAATATTGCATACATTCACCTAGATGTTGAAGGTTTTGAATCTAATGTAATTAAAGGTTCTAAAAAAATAATTCAATTATTTAATCCTATAATATCGTATGAACAGCATTTGGAAATAGATAATTACAAAGAATTATCTCTTCATTTATATAATCAAGGCTATAATATTTACTTAATAAATGAAATATTACCTGGCTGTAGACGTGATTGTCGTAACTTACTTGCATTTCCAAAGAACATAAAAATACAAATAAATAAAATAAATAGTAGTATCGGGGAAAATGTATTATTATCTCTTTTAAATTGGAATAATAGTTCTTATAATTCTTTATTTACAGCAAATTTATATGGTACTTCTATGAGTAATAAAATATTTAAAAATGTCAAGTCAGTTGAGTATGATGAAAAACATATTTTTTGTGTAAATGATAATAATTATACGAAATTAGTTGTAATAGATAAAAATAAAAAATGGTTATGTAGTAAATATTTACAAGGTGAAATAAATATTTTATGTAAACAAAGCATTATAAATGCTTATTTGACAGCTCAAGGAAACGTACATCAAACTAATTATAATATTACAAAAATTCTTGATCTATAATATTTTTAAACCCTTTGGACTTTAAGATGAATAATTTAATAGTGGAAATTTTTTAATATTACGAAGACACACTTTTGGTATGCTATCTACTGATTTCTCTTTTAAATAAGGTAAGTATAAAGTACATCTTTGGGCGTTAGATCCCGCCACAGCACCCCATTGAAATATCAACTCTTCTTTTGTTGAATAAACATTTAATGTGTGTATACTATGAGACAATGGGATATCCCATGGAAAATTTTCGTAAAAAACAGTCATCATACATTTTTGTATATAAAGTAGTCCTTTTATAGAACAAACAACAATGGCCGTATTGCTTAATACATTTAATAATTTTACTATGTTTTCATTTATTGTCATAAATATTGGATTTATTAGAGTTTGATCATCAATACCATAGCGTTGGTGTCCTAAATAAAATAAATCGCAATCATCGGGTATTTCTAAATTATCAGGATAGCCTTTTTTTCTTTTAACATCATCTTCTAACATAACAAATGGTGTGAAATTGTTTTTCATTTTACTTGATGCTATTTCAAGCATTTTTAAAAAACCGGATGATGCTGATTTATATTGATTGTCATTAAATAATGGATTTGGATTTATTTCAAATAAATTATAATTTTGAAACTCTTTAATCATATGCGCTTTTCGTTTTTCATTATTATGTGTAAGATAATAATAATCTATGTTTTTTAAATCTAATAGCATTATATACTTAATTATATATTTAATTATATTTTTAGATACGTAAAAAATGATCAAAAGTTAAATTATTTGCTTTCCAGTCAGTACGAAATCCCTTATCTTTCAAGAAACATAACTCCACATTATCAATAAATTTATATTCTTTAAAAACAGGATTATCGTGATATTTTGGATGTATAAAAAAATACAATGTAACTTTGCATGTTGGGTTAATTAATCTACACGATTCAAATATTTTATCAATTTCACTAATCAATGGAAAATATGGGTCTAACCACTGAAAATCAAAACAGTGCATTAAATGGATTGTATCATTATTTTTTATTTTATCATACAATCTCTCAAATCGTCGTTTATACTTTTCTATAAATTCAACCGGTATTTCGGTATTTTCTTTTTTAACATCATGTAAAGAAATAATAGAACCTACATCTTTATTTTTGAATTCAACCTTTTTGTACACATTTGACCAACCACCCCGTAGTTGTTGTGATGAAGCCGTAACATCTTGAAAAGTAAAATTATCTAAACATAGAAAACCGTCATCTTTAAACATTAAATTTTCAAACAAATGCACTATAAATTTAAAATCTGTTATTAACCAATCAAAAAAATTAGTAGCATTATCTGGTTGCCTAAAGAGAGGGCCCAAATTACTGTATATATTATCGTGTATATTTTGAACCATACTACAAGAAGAACCCAAACTAATAATATTAAATTTATTTTTATCAAAGTTGGTTTCATTGTTTTCAATAAAAGGCAAATCATCATCCATGATATTCCAGTTATTTGGTCTTAAATCCTTAATATTTAAATGACATCCGTTATTGAACCAGTTTTTTGGAGCATAAACTATTTTTTGATTGGTTGAATTAGTTAAATATGCTGCCCACCAACTAAAAGTTGAGTTTGCTATAACTATATTTTTGAAATGACTCATTAAAAACATTTCATCGATATCTCTCGAAAGATTGTTAAAATGTAAAGGAATATTTTTAAAAGAGAAAAATTTTTTACACCAGTTAATATCATCTGAAAATATATGAATTTTGTTTATATCAGTATTTTTTAGAATTTCTTTCAAAGAATTATAATAATAGTCAAGCGATAAAACCTTATGAAAATTATTGTTTAGATAGTCAGTTCGTCTAATATGAACAGCAACATCTTTATTTGATGGTAATGTATCGCAATTAGTAAATGAAAGCATATTATAAAAGTCGACTTTTTGAAAATATTTATAAGATTGATAATATCCTTCTATACAATAGTATTCTATATTATCATTCAATTCAATATTTTTATATTCAAACCTATACATTGCCCAATTATAAGATGTTGCCCTCTTCTTTAATGTTCTATATTTTTCAAGACAAATTAAATTCTCTTTAAATTTAATGAATAGGTTATTCCAATATGTATCTCTTGGAAAACTATTTTTATCACATATTAAAAGTTTTCTATTGTGTTTAATAGAAAGATTATATGCATTTGCTAATTGAAATAATTGGTTGCCTAGCCCCCCCGATATTTGTATTAATATATATTTCATATGTATATATTAATTATCTATTTATACAATTTTTATAAAATTATTTTTATTCATTCTCTCAATTAATGGACTATATATACTAGTTAATTCGTTTACATATTTTTCACCTCTATTAGTTTCTTTTTTTTGTTCTAAATTTATAAAAGGTCTAATAAGATTAATATTAAATATTTTATTTAAATCATTGATTTGTTCATGTAGATTTTCGTATTTAATAGCATAAATTTTATAATTTTTATTTTTTTTTAACATATAATTATTATAAAAGACTTCTATATTAAATAAATCTTTATTTGCTTTACAAACCTTATCTATAGATACTAATGGTGATTTAATATTTTCCAAATGATTATTAGCCCAAAAACGACTTTTAATAGAATAAATAGGATTTCTATATAAAAATATAACAAAGTATTCATTGTTATCATCATGAAATATTGGTATACCATTAAACCATTCTAACCCCCTATTACATATATTTTTATATTTTTCTTCATAATTCGGTAGTTCAATAGGACACCACCCCCAAGTACTATTTTTAAATCCTATATATTCTAATTTTTCAGGAGGATTAGGATCGTGTATATGTATAGCTTTTCCAAAATTATTCAAATATCTAGATAATAACTTAGAACCACACCCCCCCCAAGAACATACATAAAATATCTTCATCCTTATAAATACTCTTTAAATTTCTTTTAAACTATTTTCCAGGATTTCAAAGGTTTATGCCACCATCTCGTAATTAAATTCGCAATTTTTGTGTTTTTATTAAGTAATCCAGCACAATAACTAAATGAACTTTTCGATAAAACAAGAATATCAGCCATAACTAAATAATGAAATGTTTTTTGTATATTTTCATTTAAATGCATTTCAAAGTTATTTTCAGGAAAGTAATTAATTATATCTTGAAAATCTTCATTTTTACCTTCAGAAAATATGTGAATTATAGAATTAGACAAATCTATTTTTTTTAACAATGTTATATATTCTTCATTTGATATAAATCTAGATGGATATTTATTTTGATTTACATCACCCCTTCTTATATGCAATGCTATATTTTTAAAACATTCATTATAGTTTATATGTGGTTTATCTTTTGAAAAATACATTTCTCTAAACAAATTTAATACTTTCTCATTATAAAAATATTCAGGGTGAAGTGAACCATGAACAAAAGGTCCTTCTTTTTGTTTGTGTATAATTGATTTATCGTAATTAGATAATTGTTCAAAAGTTTTAAATTTATGTTCTATGTTTATAAAATTATTCATATAGGTAGGAAAATTATCAATATTTTCATCATTATGATGCATTTTATACATTGGTGTATGAATATATGTATAGCCTTTATAATTACAATATGCAATTAATGAAAAAATAGCTTGTAACTGTGACCCAAAGCCATCAGTTTTACCATGAATAGTCATTAATGTCTTTGATTTATTTAAATTTATATCCCAAAATGCATGCCAAGAAACTGGGTGACCTCCATTATATTTATATTTAATCCAATCATATTTAGATTCTTGTTTAACAGAAAAGGAACAGTATTTTCCATCGCTGATATTTGAATATTTATTATATGTTTTGTTTTTAACATATCGCAAAAATTGTATGTAATTGGAAAAAGTAGAACTTAACGTTCCAACAAAATCGTCAGATTTTGTTGCCAATAACATATCAATTATTGCATAATTAACAGAGTTATTACTTGTTTTATGATAATCATAAAATAACATATTATTTTTATTAAAATAGTTATCAAAATAATTATTTGATATATTATCAATAAAAACAGGTTTGTATCGTGTTAATTTATTTAGAAAATTAGTATTTTTTTTATTATCACATAATATGTATAATTTTGGAGATATTAAATTCGTTTTATGGCCATCTATATATGGAATAATATTTTTTAACATAATATGATTATAACGATTTAAAAAGGCTTCATTTTTATGATAATCCCCAAATCTAAGATGCAAAAATATATTATAACTGTTTTTTGACTCATTGAGTTTATTATAAATATTATCAGCTATCTCGTAATATATAGATTTAAATTTTAATGATTTGCATATATTATACATCAATTTATAATTATCGTCTGTAGTATAAAAATTATAGAAACACCTAGAAGCATTGCTTTGGTTAACATACAAATATTTATAATTACTATTTTCATCAAAATTTAAATATGTTTTAGTTCTATGATTACAAAATTGGTTGATATCTTGTTTATTTTCTTCAATATCTAAATTTTTATCAACAAATACCAACTGTGAAAAACGATTATCATAAATTATTTTATTAGTTAATTTATTATCATTAATTATTTTATTAATATTATCAGGAATATTATTATAATACACTTCAAAACCATTAGGTAAATAATTTAAGAAATCTGTTGTAAAAAAATTTAATAAATAACCATATTCCCACGAAGCTCTTCCACAATGACATAACGGGTTTCTTATTAATAAGATTAGTTTTCTATTTGAAATATTTGCAAGATAAATCGCTGTTTCTAGAGAGAATAATTGATTACAAAATCCCACACCACTAAATAATTCATAAATTAAATATTTCATTATTTATTTTTAATTATAATAAATAATAATAAAAATTACGAATTCTACGGAAAGTTATAAATGGTTGATTTGTTTACACAGAACAATAGTGTAACAATAAAACATTATAATAATCATGTTCCAATTTCTCTCTAAAATGTATATGGTCTGTTCCTTGGAATATCATTAATCCACCTGCATCACAGTCCACTGCTTCGCATTCTTCTATGGATGGTTTTTCATCGTAACGACCTTTGTGTTTGATAGGCTGTTGTGGTTTATGAACATAAATATTCCAATTGCTGCCTTCTGGTTTATCTACAACAAACGAAACGGTATATTCACAATCGGGTCTATCTGTATGCTGTGGTAAATCAGCTCCTTTGACATATGCCGATAGATAAGTATATGTTGGTTTTAATGATTTACCAACAATTCTCTCTATCAATGGTAAAAATTCATAATGTAAAAAGCGAGACATTGGTTCATTGTGTGCTTTATATCTATTTGATTGACGATCGCCTAATATCCAAGTTCCTGATTTGATTGTTCGCTTATAATAATTCTGAAATACTTCTAATACTGATGGTTCCAAAACATTATTAACTATTGCCAACGGTAATTTAGGATCTAAACTATATTCTTTATCTAAATTTTCTTGAATTAAACAACTTTTACTAGAAGTAGAGTATTTTATTTTTTTATATTCCAAAACATCCTTTTTAAATAATTCAAAATCACCTTTAAAATTATATTTAAAACTTTCATAACCTCTCCAAGAAGAATTTATTTCATTATTTTCAAATCTAGTTAGAACATTATTCAAAGTTTCTGTATAATTTTCTAACTCTACTATTTTTAATTTAAGCGGTTCTTTTTTTTGTTTATTATCTCTACTTTCAATATTATTTAAACTAACAATAAGAGAGTTTCCTATTTTATTTTTGTTACGTATATAAATATTGGCAACTAAACCATTTGTTTGTGTTAAATTTTTTATAGTATGGCGCATTTTTTCATCTCTTTTATCTGTATTTTTATTTATGTTTTTATAGATTACACAGTCACCTTTATTATAAGTTTTTACTGTATTTTTGTCATTAAACTCAAGATGTAAACCATCTGTTAAGAATAAGGTAATTGTAAAAAGTCGCTGTCCTTGTTTTTCTGTATATTTTTTCCCTTTATCGCTATTTAAATCATACGCATCTAAAAATGGACCGTGCACATCTCCTGCTTTATATTCTATTATATTAATATTTTCATAATGGTCTTCACTTATACCGGTATGTTCTTTAATTACATTTTTTATTTTATTTTGATTATTTATTTGTTTCCAAGCACAACGTCTTTTACTATCATTAAATTTAATATTATTTGTAAGATTTCTAATGTCATTATCAGATAAAGCATTTTCAATAGTCTTAATTGTATCAAAATTATTTATAAATTCGTTGTTATTTATTGTTGAATTTTGATTAGTTGAAATAGAATTTAATTTGTCATCATCTTTTTTAAACATTTTTTGATTTTTAAATATATTTTGACACGAAGGTTTATGTTCTGGATTAAATTCTATAACATTACCCACGATTTCTTTCTCATTATTATTTTCATAATAACCAGGATTAAAATCTTTATATAACATTTTACTATTACATTCTTTAAACCAAAGATTAAAAGCGAATTTCTCTCCTTCTTCAACTGGTAACCCAGCATGTTCTGAGAGAGGATGTCGTGTATTATCAGTATGACTTAGTGTGTTTTGAAAAATCAATAATTTGCCTTTTTCTGCATCAACAGTCTTATTTAAACTAACCATTCTTGTCCCCCCACCCTTTTTAACATCATTTAAATAACATAAAGCGGTTTTAACTCTTGCACCACCATACTTCATACACCTTAATGTTTTTTCCGAACCATTATGAATCCAACTGTCATAATGGTTACGATATTCTTGTGTTTTACTATAATAAATAATTTGATATTTTTCAGCATTTTCTAAAGGTAACCCAACTATAGACGCTATTCTCTCCCCTACTCTCTTTGTAATCTCATCACGATCGTGTTCAATCCATGTATTATAACCAGTTCTACCTTTAGATTCTACCCCCTTTTTATCTTCACTAACAAGTGCTCGTTTTAATGAATCTTTTGAAATATTTATAAAATGTTCACACTCTTCTGATGTTAGAACATTCTGATATGTTACAACCAATGGGTCTTTAGAATATTCTTTAATAACTTTGTTATTTTGTTTTTTCAACATTTATGTAAAAAAATAATTATTTAACTTTAAATAATTATATATTCTAATAGTTACAAAATATTAGCACTTCTTATAAATGTATTTCGTCGTTGTTCGTTAGTTAATGTATTAAATTCTATCATAAAAGAAAAATTTATATTTTTAAAATCTACTAATTTTCCATC
>MDTG01408469.1_pt1 | contig 11033 bp, 9 predicted proteins | sample 811421 | NCBI WGS metagenome assembly MDTG01 (sample SAMN05326645, study PRJNA326480) | marine metagenome | isolation source: seawater | place: Pacific Ocean: South East | collected 2011 | reverse complement strand
TCCGGGTGTTCGGGGCTCATAGCTCAGCTGGCTAGAGCGCACCCCTGATAAGGGTGAGGTCGGAGGTTCGAGTCCTCCTGGGCCCATTTGAAGACGCCCTCGGTCACCACTGGTGACCGGGGGCGTTTTCGTCTTTCTCCGGTCGGCGATCGATCGCCACGCTGCTGCGGGTCAGTTTCGAGGCCGCTTGACCCGCGAGAATGCCAGATACCCCTTGGTCTCCACGGGGCCCGTCGGCCGGACCACGCACTTGACATGGTTGATGCGTCGATTGCAGCCGCCCTTTCCCGAGAGTTCGTCCCAACCTTCGGACTCGAGGAAGGCACGGGATCGGTCGGCGTCCAGCGCACCCATCGTCTGGAGTCGCGAGACGAGGGCTCGGACCTCCTGCTTCGTCGATTCGGGGTTCCGAGGCGAGGTATGCAACTCGAGACCGACTCGATCTGAAACGCCGTCGGGGGTGACGTCCACGCAGATCGCCGTCTTGGTTTCGCAGGACTCCGCCGCCGCGAAGATCGCTTCGCAGCGAGCGACCATGTGTTTCAACCCCAACCGAACGAGGAGTGTTCGTGACTCGGGTTCATTCAGAGGCTTGAAGCAGAGGCGGATCGGTGTATCCGGCCTTGAGAACATCAGTCCGGTTTGAAAGACCTCGGTCTTGACCCCGAGCCCGTCGAGGTGGTCCAGAAAGTCCGCGGTTCTCATCAATCCGTCAGCAAGCCCCGGGTCCAGGTCCAGCGCCCGGGTGATCCGGCGGGCGTTGACGCCGACCTCCTCGACCCCGTACTCGGCCGAAAGGTCCGTTTGGATCTTCGAGGGGCCGAAAAAGAACGCCGGCGGAAGGTCGTTGGGACCGTCGAGATCGAATTCGAACCAGATGTTGTCGATGAACGCGATCGAAGGTTTGTTCTCTTCTGGCAGGACGTCCCAGAGCCTCGCCAGGTGCCGGAGCCGCGATGTCGGGTCGGGCTGGTTCAGAAGTGCGATGAGATTTCGAGAACCCCGAGATGCACACCAGAGAAAGTCGATGGCATCGTCGCCGGCATGAAGGCGAACTTCGACGCCGAAGGTGCCTGACTTGATGTGGTCGTCTTCGGTCTTCCGGATGGCCGAGAGAAGTCGCGTTTTCGCCGAGGTGGAGACGAGGAGCGGGCCAAGCCGGTCGAGACTCGACGTCATCGCCTCCAGAAGTGGAGCGCGTGTTTCCGGAACGCAGAACGGGTCGTTCAGGTCGGTACCGCTCGAAATCTTCGGTTGGCAATATCCTCGGACATGGCGCATCGCCTGTTCGACCGGCGTGGTTGGTCGGTGGAACGCCGCCGGGGCGCGCTCGGCATCGAGAAATCGATCTCGAACCGCGGGGTCGGCGTCCACGTGCAAGGCGAGGCATGCGACGGCCGCCCCGATCAGGCGATGGGGGTCTTCGTACGTGGAGGCCTGATGGACGTGTTCATGCAGAACCGCCGACGCGGGAAGTTGCTGTTGAGCGACGATCTCCTCGATCGTGGTCGCACGTGGAAGCGCCAGCGTCGAATGAAACGGTGTCTCGACGGTGTCGGGTCGTTCCCAGGCGTCCAGGACCTGGAGTTGTGCGATCGTCGCAGCTCGGTCGAGCACGCCGAGTTCGGCGAGCGTCAGGATGGCCAGGCTGTTGTTGAGAAGCGGATCGAAGGTGCCGAATCCACCGTCTTCGTTGCGGTGTCCATCAAGCATCTGGAGGATGGTCTTTCGAAGGCTCGATCGATCGACTTGATCGGATCGATCGGCTCGATCTGCGGTGACCTCTGCCGCCGCTTCTTCCGCGGTCGATGCGTCCTCGTCACTGGCGATTGGTTCGAGTGGTTCCCATGGACCAAGGCGGCTTGAGATTCTCGCCATCGACCAGAGGCCGAGCATCGGGGGGGTGAAGTAGAGGCCGCCCCACAACTGGAATCGGGCAAGGAACCACTTGGCATCAAGCGTCGGCGCGAGACCGGAATCGATTCGCAGCGCTTCGATCAAGGCGGTGGTTGGAACGTCCTCTTCCTCCCAGTGTGCGGTCGCGAGGGTCCGTTTCATCGTGAGCGCTTCACCAGAATCCGAGCATCGCTGCGGTGTGAAGCCTCCGGCCGGTCCTCGCAGTCGCTCGAGCTGATCCAGGTCGGGAGTCACGCCCGCCAATGCCACGAGCGCGGTATCGGTGCTGGTCGGAATACAGCCTTGGGAATATCCCCAGAATCCGGAAGCGCGGTGCCGCTCGAGATGGGCGGTGAGGCGATCAAGCACTTCGCCCGCCGCCTCGGATTGCGGGCCATTCGATTCCATGACCGTTCGGAGCGCCAGGCCTAGAAATCCCAGCGGCACGAGGTCGCCGTACGGCTTGGTCGAATCCTGCCCCGGGGCGCTCATTTCGAGTGCAAGGCCTTCGTCCAACGACCGTGATGCCAGTTCGATGACCGACTTCGCGAGACGTTCGCGCCCGGCCGCGATTCGGACGCGACTGGCATCCATGAGCCCTTCTTCGATGCCCTCGGTCGCGGTGCCGTGCGTGAGGAAGAACCCATTGCAGTTGCCGGTTCGCTGGTAGCTGGAGAGTCTGGCGGCATCGAAATGCGCTTCGAGTCGATTCTCCAGATGAAGAAGCACCCGCCCGTCGTCGGCCGTCTGCGTCTTCAGGATTCGGACGCCCACCGCCGCGAGAAGTTCCAGCCCCGGTCCTCGCGGGGCGGAAGAGAAGATGGCGGCACCTCGTGCCCAGCCATCCTGAAAGTCCAAGGCCAGCGCGACGGGGGGTAGACCCGGGATCTGCCCGATTCCGATGCAGAGAAATCCGAGGTCCCCCAACGCTTCCAACTCGGCAGCATGAGACTGAAGAAGGCTGGGTTGGGAGGGTTGCGAGACGGGGCATCTTGGAGGCAACCGAAACGAGCCGTCTTTCATGAGCATCGCGGCGCCGCCGGGGGCCATCGCGATCGCCTCGATGGCGTTCAGATCTTCATCCTCCCGAAGAAAGTACATCCCACGAACCTGATCATCGGTGGCGACGGTTCGCACCGTCGGGAGATGAAACGCGACGGCGACCCCGGCTCGAGCGTCTATCGCGTGGAGAAGCCTCTTGGTCGCATGGTCGGTGGCGGGGGTGTCGGGCGCTGCCGAATCCGGGTTCTCTGAGGCTCGTGTCATGGTGATTTTGAGAACGCCTTCCGGGGAAGAGGATCGGGGAGCCATCCTAGTTTCAATCCCCGCTGACATGAAACACCATGCGGAAGTTCCTCGTCCGTGGGATCCGCGGCGACCCTTGCGGTGCCAGAGACGACTTCCCGCTCGCCCTGGCTCGTCGACCCCATTCGCGAACATTGCCGTCGTTTCTGGCGTATCAATGGCCTCCCTCGGGGTACGATCGACGACGTTCCGTCTGCTTGATTTTGTAGACTCAACCCGAACACCTGTTGACCGGATGAATCCAGCCAACTCCTTAGCACCGTTATCTCAAGGAAGGAAAGACCGATGACCGAACAGAAGAACCAACTCGCGTCGCTGTTTGCGGCGTGCTGGAAGGACGAAGCGTTGAAGGCACGCTTCATGAGTGACCCCAAGGCCGTCCTGGCTGAACACGGGATGGAGGTTCCCGATGGGATGGATGTGAAGGTGGTGGAGAACGCCGACAACTGCGTACACATCACGATGCCTGCGCCGCCCAGGGGTCACATGGAACTCTCAGATGAAGAGGTGAGTAACGCGGTGGGGGGGACTTGTCGGTCTTCAATCGCACATTGTGGAAATCTTTGGACAAATTGAAGCGCGTTGACTTTGGAATCCAGCCACTCTTTGACACCGCCGTCTCAAAGAAGGAAAGACCGATGACCGAACCGAAGAACCAACTCGCGTCGCTGTTTGCGGCGTTCTGGTCTGGCGATTGAAGTTGGGATCGGTCGTGTCGGGTCTTGGTAGAAATCACGAACGCCGCATCCATCACGGGTGTGGCGTTCTTCGATTTCGAAGGAGATGAAGGCCGCTCTTGCCGGGAAGCACGACGTCGAGGTCTCCGTCGTCGTCGAGGTCGATGACGACGGGGTAGTGGCCGGCGCCGACGTCGCCTCCGCGGGCGAGCGTCGTCTTCTCGAACCTGCCGGCGACCGGATCGAATCGATACGAACAGACGAGCAGTTCGTCTTCGCCACCGGGATCCTTGCCGTTGTGGGCGTGCCGACGTTTCCCGGTCACGACCTCGGGTGTCCCGTCCCGGTCGAGATCGACCAGAACCAGACCGTGCGCCTGCGACCATGAATCGTCGACGAGGTTCCGCGTCCAGGTCCGATTCCCCGCGTCGTCCCGACCCTGCTTCAGCCAGAACAGGCCGTAGTCGTGCCCCATGCCCCAGAAGACGTCGGCCAGTCCGTCGGTGTCGAAGTCGTGCACGATGATCGAGATGCCGGCGCCGCCGAGCGACCAGTCGTCGTGGAACTTCCATTCGCCTTCGCGTGCATCGTCGGGCGCCTCGAACCAACCGTTCGGACCGAGGATGTCGGACCGGCCGTCGCCATCCACGTCGCCCACGCCGACACCATGGCCGCCCTGACCCGGCGAGATCACGTGCGGAACCAGTCTTCCGTCGTCGAGTGAATACCACACCGTCGAATTCACGGTGTTGGGAAGAAAGTCCAGGCGACCGTCGCCATCGACGTCGGCACCGATCGCGGTCTCCATGTTGCCCGGCCGGTCGACGACCTGCATCTTCCAGTCGTCGCCCGTCTCACCGGGGTTCCGACGCCAGAAGACGCCGCGGTCGTGCCAGCTGCAGGAGACGACGTCGATCCATCCGTCACCGTCGACGTCCATCGGTACGTCCGCGAAATCGACCCGGTACCCGCCCACGCTTCGAATCAGACCGATGGAATGTCGGGTCCAGCCTGGTGACTCGTACCACGCGTCACCGCAGACGATGTCGAGATCGCCGTCGCGATCGAAGTCCGCGACGCCGCATGCTTCGAACTCGGAGTCCTTGCCGACCACGACGTGTTCGTAGTCAGGGTGGATCTCCGGCGCATCCCGGGGCGGCGAAGTCGGGGGGGTCGGCGGAGTAGCGGCGATCAGGACCAGGATGACCGGAAGCGTCGGCATGCCACGAGAATACCCACTGCCGTTTCGAAGTCGCGACGAAACCGATCGCCGCCGTCTCACATGTCCAGCATCGCGAGGGCGGCATAGACCCGGGCGTCGACGGCGAGGCCGTCCTTCATTCGGGTCCGGATCCACCGATGGACATCATGCCTCGGAACCAGCACCACGTGGATTCGTTCACCCTCGACCCCACCGCCCGAATCGACCTTCCGAAGTCCTTCGGCGCGGAAGAGGTGAACGCACTCGTCGGTCATTCCCCCGGAACTCGCGCAGGTCGTCAGGGATCTCCATCGATCCGCGGTGAATCCGGTCTCTTCGAGGAATTCCCGTCGAGCCGCCTCGAGGTCCGCCTCCGTCGTCGACCCGGCGTGATCACCGACCAGCCCCGCGGGGATCTCGATGACCGAACGGCCGAGCGGCGGGCGGTGTTGTTCGACCAGCACGAGTTCGTCGTCATCGGTGAGGGCGACGATCGCGACCACCCCGGACGCGTTCGATCGGGTGACGTATTCCCAGCCGTCACGTTCGACGAAATCGAGAAAACGTCCGGCGTGCCTGGTTTCGAGGGGGGCGTCCATGCGGCCATCATGACGACTCGGGCGGTGGTCGTCGAGGCGGTGTCGCGACTAGAATCTCCCGCCATGAATTCCAGCGATCGTCCATCATTCCTGAATGCGTACGAGTCGATCATCGCGCGAAGAACCGCTCATGCCTATCGGGGCGTCCCCGTCGACCAACGGTCGATGGAAAGAGCGTTGCATGCGGCGAACCATGCGCCGTGCCACAAACTGACGTTCCCCTGGCGTTTCATCCGGATGGGACCACGGGGCCGGGCAGCGACGGCGCAACTGGCGGTTCGGATCAAGGCGGAACAGCGTCCCCTGACCGCGGAGGATGCGAAACGCGTGCATGACAAGATGATGGCGCCGCCCGAACTGGTGGTGGCGTGTCAGGTTCGAAACGCGGATCCCTTCCGAAGTCGGGAGGACTACGCCGCCTGCTGCTGCGCGATCCAGAACTTCTTCGTGTCCCTCGCCAGCGAAGGCGTGTCCGGCAAGTGGTCCACGGGGGGCATCACCCGCGACCTGCGGATGTACGGATTGCTGGGGCTCGACGCCGGTGCATTCGAAGTGATCGGATTCCTCTGGGCCGGTGTCGCGGATCCTGCTGCACCGATCGTTCGTCCGCCGATGGAGGCGGTGGTGCGGTCCATTCCCTGAGGCCCGCGCCGCTGACCGGCTCATCTTCCGGCGGATCTGCTCTAATCTCGATCGATGCAGGCGCCGATCCCCACCGATACCGGTTGGACCCTCGTCGAACCCCTCCGGGCGGTGATCGGCGTCGCAGCTCTCTGCCTCATCGCGTGGGCCTGCTCGTCGAATCGTCGGCGAGTCCCGTGGCGGGTGGTGATCGGGGGACTCGGGCTTCAGCTGGTGCTCGCCGGCCTGATCCTCGGTGTTCCGGCGACCGCCGCCGCGTTCGAGTGGCTTGCCCGGCAGGTCGCCACCGCGATCGGGATGGCGGACGCCGGATCGGCGTTCCTCTTCGGCCCGCTGGCGGCGCCGGACGGGCCCGCCGGTTTCGTCTTCGCCTTTCGCGTGCTTCCGGTCATCGTGTACTTCGCGGCCGTGATGGCGGCGCTCTACCACCTCGGCATCATGCGGCGGGTGGTCGCCGCCATGGCGTGGGTGATGCGTCGGACCCTCGGGGTCTCCGGGGCGGAGTCGTTGACGGTCGCCGCCAACGTGCTGGTGGGCCAGACCGAAGCGCCGCTCTGTGTGAAGCCGTTTCTTCCGCGGATGACCAGATCCCAGTTGATGGTGGTGATGACCGGCGGATTCGCGACGATCGCAGGCAGCGTGCTCGCGGGATACGTCGACTTCCTCGGGGGCACCGACGAAGCGGCCCGGGTCCGCTTCGCGAAACACCTTCTGACCGCCTCGATCATGTCGGCCCCGGCGGCCTTCGTGATGGCGAAGTTGATGTTGCCCGAGACCGAAGCCGAGCCGGCCGAGACCATCGCGGCACAGCCGATCGAGGATCGCAAGGCGAGCAACGTGCTCGACGCGGTGGTCATGGGCGCGACGGATGGATTGAAACTCGCCTTGAACGTCGGGGCGATGCTCGTCGCGTTCATCGCGATCCTCGCCCTGCTCGACTGGCCGCTTGAGGCCCTCTCCGAGACCGAGTGGATCGCGGGATGGCGTGCGACGCACGGGTACGGCCCGTGGAGCGTGCAGGGGGGGCTTGGACTGATCTTCCAGCCGATCGCCTGGTGCATCGGGGCACCGGCGGGCGACGTCTCCCAGATCGGTCGGCTGCTCGGCACCTCGATCGTCGCGACGGAGTTCGTGGCGTACGCCGATCTTCGCACCATGATGGCGGAGGGGACGATCTCGCCACGCGGGGTGACCGTCGTCACCTACGCGTTGTGCGGTTTCGCGAACATCCCCTCGATGGCGATCCAGATCGGCGGCCTCGGGGCGATCGCGCCGAGTCGCCGGTCGGACTTCTCGTCGCTCGCCCCGCGGGCGATGCTCGCCGGCGCCCTGGCCTGCTGGAGCACTGCGGCGATCGCCTCTGCGATCGTCGGTGCTGGCTGAGGGCTGGATCGAAATCGCCGCCGGCCCCGCCGAAGGAGGGGGCGTTCCGGGGTAGCATCCGGCAATGGCCGGGCTCGTCGAAATCCTCCTCGTGGCGATCGGTGGGGCGACCGGAGCGACGCTTCGGGTACTGCTGACCATCGCGGCCGCGACGTGTCTCCGCGTTCCGTTCTGGATCGGAATCATGGTGGTCAACATCGTCGGCTGCCTGTTGATCGGCATCGCCGCGGCGATCCTCGCCTCGGCGGATGCGTCCGAAATGCCGCTGATTCGCTTGATCGAATCCGTGTTTCCCACGGAATCGGAGGGGGTCACGGATGCGAAACTGATCCTGCTCACGGGACTTCTCGGTGGCTTCACGACCTTCTCGACCGCGATGCTCGATACCTGGGTGCTGTGGCGTTCGGGGCATGTGGTGAAGTCGATCATCTCGCTGGTGGGCACGCCGATCGCCGCGATCACGGCCCTCGCGATGGGCCTTGCGTGGGGGGGTGGGGCATGACCGACCTCGACCCTCGTTCCGATCTCGCGCCGGATGCCGGAGCCGTCCCCGACTCGACTGGTCAGGCGGATATCGAAGCCGGGCTCGTCCGACGCCTGTCGATCATCTCGCTCCTGCCGTTGGTCGCCATCGGGGGGGCGGTCGGGGGCGTGGCACGATGGGGTGTCCAGAACCTCGCGATCGAACTCGGCGGGGCGATGGCCGGCGCCCTGCTCCTGATCAACCTGCTGGGGTCCTTCCTGCTCGGATACGTCTTCACCCGGATCGATGCGCGTTTTCCAAGTCTGATCGACATCGATCTTCCACCCGGATACGAGCCGGGGCGTCGACCGGCCCATCCGATTCTCGCCGCCGCGGTGATCGGTGGCTTGCTGGGCGCGTTCACCACCTATTCGAGTCTCTGTCTGGAAGTCATCCGCCTCTGGGATGACGGCTCGCGGTGGTCGGCGGTGATGTTGATCGGTCTGTCGCTCGCGCTCGGCCCCGCGGCGATCGCGATCGGCGTCCGCGTCGGACATCGATCGCACCCCGCGGTTCGCGGGCGTTGATGGCGTTCAAGCACCATTCGCGGTGCGTCGGTCGATGAATCTCCAGGACGCGGCACCGATCCGCCCCGCGAGTCGATTCAGGGCGGTGTCCAGCATCCGGCGATGCGTCCGGGTGTCGCAGCCGGGTTCCCACCAGGGTCCACGGACCAGAAGCACGTCGGCCCCGCGATCGAACTTCGGATCGATGCGGCCGAGGAATCGATCGCCGCGAAGCAGGGGAAGGGTGTAGTAGCCGAACCGGCGTCTGGCTTCGGGAACAAAGGCTTCGAAGCGGTAGTCGAAATCGAAGCGTCGCTTGATCCGCTTGCGGTCGCGGACCACCGGATCGAACGGACAGAGCGTGCGAATGGTCTCGTCCCAGGGAACGATCTTCGCCAGCCCGCGCGACGCGTCGGTGGCGTAGGCCGCTCGAGTCCGGCCGTCGAGATCCTCCAGGCGGACCGATTCGAGTTCACCGCGGGCGACCGCCGAATCACACCACGCTCGAGCGTCCGCGGTGGAGATCGAATTCCAGAATGCGGCCACTTCATTCGCGGTCGCCACGCCCAGCCGCTCGAGCGCGGTTCGAGAGGCCCATTCGATGTGCACGCGGGACGCGGGTCTTCGGCGGGCGTGGGGTTCGGGGTGGACCCGCTCGGTCAGGTCGTAGATCTTCTCGAATCGGTTTCGTCCGGCGATCGAGAGCCGACCGGTCCGCCAGAGATGTTCGAGCGCCGCCTTGCCGGGATGCCAGTTCCACCAACCGCCACCACCGTCCTCCGATCGTTCGTCCTCGAGATCCCGCCCTCGAAGCGGACCGCCGTCGCGAACCCGGGCGTGGATTCGCGCGAGCAACGGGGCCGGATCGCCGCCGAGGCGTTCATGCCACCACTCGTTTCGATCGATGCGATCGGCGTATCGGGCGAATCGAGGTTTCCAGTGCTCGAACCACCGGGTCGGAATCACGCTGGCATCGTGGGTCCAGTGCTCGAACAGCGATCGTTCCTTCTCGAGCAGTTTCGAAAGGGTCTCGGGGCGATACGACTCGAGGCGAGTGTGGAGGATCAGGTGGTGGGCTCGTTCGAGCACGTTGATGGAGTCGACCTGGACGAACCCGAGTCGCTCGATCAGGCCCTGGACGGACGCCGGTCCCGACCGGATCGCGGGCGGCTTCGACAGCCCCTGGGCGGCGAGCAGGATCCGTCGACTCTCCCCAGCGGGGATCACGCGAGGATGACGAGTGGCGGACGACATCGGGGGAGGCTGCTCGGGGCGATTGTCGCCGTGACTTTCGGCGGCCTGAGGCCGGGAATACGCGACTCCGGGGTGAGATCCGGGGATCTGATCGACTCAGGGGGGCCGCCGGAGGGCGGGGGCCCTATCATGCCCGACTCGCCCCGGATCAGCCAACCGGCTGTTTTGGATTCTCGGCTTCGGCCGATTTCGATCCGGCTTCGACGAGCCTGAATTCGTCGCGGCCTCAAGTCTCTGGAGATGCTTCAAATCATGCGACGCGCGAAGATCAGTGTCATCGGCGCTGGAAACGTCGGTGCGACCTGTGCCCACTGGGCGGCCGCCAAGGAACTCGGTGACGTCGTTCTGCTCGACATTCCGGACAAGGAAGGCGTCGCACAGGGCAAGGCCCTCGATCTCTTCTGCTGCAGTCCGATGGAGCGATTCGATGCGAACGTCCACGGCACCTCGGACTACGCGGACACCGCCGACAGCGATGTCGTGATCGTGACCGCCGGTCTGCCCCGCAAGCCCGGCATGAGCCGGGACGATCTGATCGGTACGAACGTCAAGATCGTCCGGTCCGTCTCGGAGCAGGTCGCGAAGCACTCCCCGAACTCGATCATGATCCTGGTCTCGAATCCGCTCGACGCGATGGTCTACACGGCCTGGAAGTCGTCCGGCTTCCCCACGAACCAGATCGTCGGTCAGGCCGGCTGCCTCGACGTCGCCCGATATCGCGCCTTCCTGGCGATGAAGCTCGGGTGCTCGGTCGAGGACATCTCGGCACTCCTGCTGGGTGGCCACGGTGACGACATGGTCCCGCTTCCGCGATACACCTCGGTCCACGGTATTCCGGTGAGCCAGCTGCTCTCCGAGGCCGAGATCACCGAGTGCGTGGACCGTGCCAAGGTCGGCGGCGGTGAGATCGTGAAGCTGATGGGTACCAGCGCGTATTACGCGCCGGCGTCCGGGTCGGTCCAGATGGCCGAAGCGATCATCAAGGACAAGAAGCGGATCCTGCCCTGTGCCGCCTATTGCGACGCCGAATACGGTGTCGGTGGCTAC
>MDTG01407638.1_pt1 | contig 11033 bp, 8 predicted proteins | sample 811421 | NCBI WGS metagenome assembly MDTG01 (sample SAMN05326645, study PRJNA326480) | marine metagenome | isolation source: seawater | place: Pacific Ocean: South East | collected 2011 | reverse complement strand
TAACCGAAAAATCAATGCCTTTGTTTTATTTATTTTATTTTTCTTTACTTACTATAACTGCTTTGCTTTGAATGAATATAAAATTTCACCAGCTGAACCCGATCTAATTGGTGAATTGGTATTAACCGAAACCATTTTTGAAGACACTCTTTCAGATTTAGCCAGAGCTTATGATCAAGGATATAACGAGATAAAATTGGCTAATCCTGCAATTGACCCATGGCTTCCCGGCGAGGGGACTGAAATTATGATACCTAGTTTCTTCATTTTGCCTGAAACACAGAAACAAGGGATAATAATTAATGTGGCAGAAATGAGGATGTATTATTTTAAAAATGTGACGTCTGGCCACTCTTTTGTGTCGACCTTTCCAATTAGCATAGGTCGTATCGACTGGAGAACGCCTCAAGGAAGAATGAAAATCACAGCCAAGGCTCTTGATCCAAATTGGTATCCCCCAGAGTCCATCCGGAAAGAACACGCTGAAGAAGGAGAGATTCTTCCTAAAATAGTTCTACCCGGACCAGACAATCCGCTTGGAAGACACGCTATACAGTTAAGTGTACCTGGTTATCTTATTCATGGGACCAACAGGCCCTATGGGATAGGTATGCGAGTAACACATGGGTGTATTCGGATGTATCCGAAAGATGTTGAGAAAATATTTGAGGAGGCTGCAATTGGTACTTCTGTTGAGATTGTCAATCAGCCTTATAAAGTTGGCCTTAGTGGTGAGAAAATCTTTCTGGAGGTTCATCCTGAACTAGAGGAACATAAAGACCAGATTCCTGATATTTACAGTCACATTGTATCATTGGTCCAGAGAAAAGTGGGAACCACAGGACTAGCAAGGCTTGACCCCGCTGAAGTGTGGGAAACCGTAAAACGAGCTAACGGAATTCCCACAGAGGTTGGCGATTTAAAAACTCGAACAAAGATTTGAAGTCAGAGTTTTAGCTCAAAAATAGTTAACAGGTAATTATTTTTTCATTGTTTGTTCAAACATTCTATCGACTCGCTCTTTTTCAGTTTGAGCGGCTTTAGCGGCGGCTTTAGCTTCTTCAGCAGCTTTTAATGCTTTTGCTGCATCTTGGCGAGCCTTTCTGGCATCGTCACTTGAGCCGTTCATTGGAGCGCAGGCAGCAAACGAGAGGGCTAAACCTGTAATTAATGCCGCTTTGGCTGTTCTCAGAAAAAAGGTCTTCATTATGGTTCTCCTTAGTGAAGTCTTGGGTAAACGAACAGTTAGTTCATGTTAAAAATTTTTTAATCATGAGTGGATAAGTTTAATCTAAACTTGAGATAGTTTAAAGGTTGAACTGTCAGTTGTTTCTGTCAATAATGTATTGGGCTAGATTTATTAGCTTATTGCCTTTGGTACCAAGGACAGAGATTGCATCACAGGACTCTTGGATTAAATCACTAGCTCTTTTTTTAGCGTTTCTAAGACCCATTAGCTTCGGATAGGTAGTCTTGTCAGACTTGTGATCTGAGCCTTTGGGTTTACCAATTACTTCGGTTTCGCCCTCTACGTCGAGAATATCATCTTGCACCTGAAAGGCCAGTCCAATACATTTTGCGTATTGTCTCAATGCACTAGAGAGTTCAGAGTTATTATTTTTTCCGATAATATAAGGGAACATAACGCTAGCGGTAATCAGCGCTCCGGTCTTCAATCTATGCATATTTTCAAGAGCTTTTTCGTCAAACTCTTTTCCTGATGCTGCTAGATCAATTGCTTGACCACCAGCCATTCCTATCACACCGCTAGCTCGAGAAAGTTCTCCAACCAATGTTATAGCGTAATCATTTTCAATTTGAGATAAAGTCTCAAAAGCTAACGATTGAAGCGCGTCGCCTGCTAAAATAGCTGTAGATTCTGAGAATTTTTTATGGCAAGTCGGCAATCCCCTTCTAAGATCATCATCATCCATCGCGGGCAAATCGTCATGTACCAAAGAGTAAGCGTGAATGAGTTCTATAGATGCTGCAGGCAAATCAACTTTGTTTAAATCAACATTCAGCGCTTCAGCTGTAATATAGGTTATGACCGGTCTAATTCTTTTTCCCGGGGACATAAGTACATATCTCATGGCATCGACTAATTCACTATGAGTTACGTTGTTCTGCGGCACAAGCTCACTCAAGATTGAATTCGATCTTTTTTGAAATTCTTTGATTAAGTTTTCAATCATTCTAAGTTAGATTGCTCATGGTCGAAATTTACTAGTGTTTTACCGTCTTCCATAAGCTTTTTTACCTTGAGTTCGGCTATTTTCAGCGACTCCTCGCATTTTTTTGACACCTTAATTCCTTCCTCAAACAACTGAAGTGACTCCTCTAGGCCTAATTCTTCTGACTCCAACTGTTCAACTATCTTTTCTAATTTGGTGAGTGAGGCTTCGAAGTTTTGTTTAGATTCGGCCATAAAAACTAAGTCCTGTTATCAGTTGATTAAGATAAAAATTTAGAACAAAGACTACCTTAGATATATCAAGTTTACCAGTGCAATTGGTTTGGTCAGTCATTAATCTCAGTTCTGTGTCTTCTTGATCGATAGTCGTATTTGCAAGTAAACTTATTACCGTTCTATTAAAGGAAATCTGGTTTGACTAATAAATACGTCGCTTCTGACATCGAAATATTATCTGGTTTGGATCCAGTCAAACGTCGTCCGGGAATGTATACAGATACTACTAGACCTAATCACCTTATCCAAGAACTGATTGATAATAGTGTTGATGAGGCATTATCAGGCTTTTGTGACGAAATTTTTATGCAAATCCATAAAGATGGCTCTTATTCCGTTAAAGATAACGGACGAGGAATGCCTACAGACGCCCATCCTATTGAAAAAATTTCTGGGGTTGAAGTAATACTCACTAAGCTACACTCTGGTGGGAAATTTAAAGATAAATCTTATCATTTCGCTGGTGGTTTACATGGAGTAGGGGTTTCGGTAGTTAACGCGCTTTCCGATAAGCTGTTGGCAAGAGTTAATCGGTCCGGTTCAACCCACGAAATTAGCTTCAAAAACGGAGAAGCTGAGGGGCGATTAAAGATAACTGGAAAAATTAAAAAGAGAATTACCGGCACTGAAATCCGTTTCTGGCCTAATCTTAAATATTTTGACAACCCTTCTATAAACAAGAAACAACTAAAAAGGCTGGTAAAAGCAAAGGCTGTTTTGTGTCCCGGGCTTAAATTAACCCTTTCTGATGAAATCGAAAATACGGTAGAAGAGTGGCTTTATCAAAAAGGACTCGACCATTATCTTCTCTCGGAGAGTGGAGGAATTCACGCTCCAGAAAGTCCAATTTTTTGCTCAGAAAAAAAACCTGACTGCGAATTAGAATGGGCGATATTTTGGAGCCTTGAACAAAGAGGTGCAATCCAAGAAAGTTTTGTTAATTTAATCCCTACCGTTCAAGGGGGGACCCACGTCAGTGGGTTCAAAACAGGCGTTTTAGAGGCTTTCAAAGAGTTTATGGATAGCAGGAATATGCTTCCAAAGAACCTTAAGATTACCTCCGAAGATGCGACAGATCACGCCACTTTCGTACTATCTTTAAAAATGTTAAACGCCCAATTTTCTGGTCAAACGAAAGAAAAGTTGTCTTCAAGAAGCGCAACACCTTTTATTATCAGCTCAACCAAATCATCCATAAGCAAATGGCTACATCAACACGTAGCAACTGGTGAAAAACTAGCGGAATTTATAATAGAAAGGGCTCAAAAGCGAATTAAAACAGAAAAGATCCCAAGAAAAAGAACCAACTCTACGGGTCCCGCCTTGCCAGGTAAGTTAGCTGACTGCCTTAGTCAAGAGATAGACGAGACAGAACTTTTTCTCGTAGAAGGTGACTCAGCTGGAGGTTCTGCCAAACAAGCTCGTGATAAAAACTTTCAAGCGATACTTCCTCTAAGAGGTAAAATACTCAACACTTGGGAAGTTGATTCATCTGCTCTATCCACATCAAATGAGGTATCCGATATAGCTACGGCTTTGGGGGTTGAGCCAGGCGCTTTAATCACCGATGGGGTTCGATATGGAAAAATTTGTATTCTTTCAGATGCCGACTCAGATGGACTCCATATTTCGACTTTACTTTGTGCTTTATTTTTAAAACATTTTAGGCCATTGGTTGAGCAGGGGAAAGTTTTCGTAGCCATGCCTCCATTGTTTAGAATTGATGTCGGTAAAAAAATAATGTATGCGATAGATGATACTGAAAAAACAAAAATTTTATCAAATTTAAAAAAGGCAGAGCGGGAAAAAGCTAATGTGCAAAGATTTAAAGGGCTGGGGGAAATGAACCCGTCACAGTTAAGAGAAACTACACTTGCTCCAGGTAAAAGACGTCTTCTTAAGCTGGAATCCAACAATTATAAAAAGACTTTGGCAATATTGGACATGCTTCTTGCAAAGAAAAGATCTTCCGACCGAAAAACATGGTTAGAAAGTAAAGGTTCTTTGGCTTCACTAAATCAGACATGAATAATAATTCAAATTCACGCGACGATAGTATTCAATTAGCTGAATTTGCAGAAAAAGCCTATTTAGAATACTCAATGTATGTAATTCTCGATCGAGCCTTGCCAAATCTATGTGACGGCCTAAAACCTGTTCAGCGTAGAATTATATTTGCAATGTCTGAGCTAGGGCTTAACTCATCCTCAAAATTTAAAAAATCAGCACGTACAGTGGGAGATGTCATAGGGAAATATCATCCGCACGGAGATAGTGCATGTTATGAAGCGATGGTTTTAATGGCTCAAGACTTTTCTTTTAATTTCAAGTTTATAGAAGGTCAAGGGAATTGGGGGTCTATCGATAATCCTAAATCCTTTGCTGCAATGAGATATACAGAAGCCAAGCTAACAAACTACGCGGAAAGTTTGCTAGATGAATTGAAATACAAAACCGTAAACTGGTGTCCTAATTTCGATGGGACGCTTATAGAACCTACCATTCTTCCGGCGAAAATTCCAAATATTCTTATAAATGGCTCATCTGGAATTGCCGTTGGAATGGCTACCGATATCCCTTCACACAACCTGAAAGAGGTAATCGAAGCTGCGATATTGTTGATTGAGAAGCCCTCATCCTCTTTGGAAGACCTAATGAGGCTGATAGTCGCTCCAGACTTTCCGACAGGTGGTTTAATAGCAAGCTCTAGGGAAGAGTTGGACTCTGCTTACAGAAGTGGCGTTGGGTCTATAAGGCTAAGGGCGTGTCTGACGATAACAAAAAAAGAAATAGTGATAAATGAGCTGCCCTATCAAGTATCAACCTCGAGAATCATTGAGCAAATTGCCACCCAAATTGAACAGAAGAAAATAAATTTTGTCGATGATATTCGAGATGAATCTGACCATGAAACACCAGTCAAAATTGTAATTTCTTTGAGAAGAACTAAGTTCGATCCAGCACTAATAGCTGAGCACTTTTGTGCCACTACGGATCTTGAGAAATCGATTAGAGTAAATTTTAATTTAATAGGTATTGATGGGAATCCTGGTAGAAAAAATATAAGACAGATTATTAAAGAATGGCTTACGTTCAGAACAGATAAAGTAGAGAAAAAATTTCGTTTTCAAAAATCTGAGGTGGAAAAGCGGATCCATATTCTTGATGGTTATTTGATAGCCGTGCTTAACATCGAAGCCATCATTACAATAATTAGAAATCACGAGGATCCGATTAGAAAAATCCAAAAAAAATTTTCTCTGTCTGAGTTTCAGGCTAAATCTATTCTCGAATTAAGATTGAAACAATTAGCAAAGCTCGAAGAACAAAAAGTAATAAAAGAGAGGGATGATTTACAGAAACGATTAAATAATATTAATAAAATATTAAAATCTAAAAACTCAATTAAAAAACAAATCAAAAAGGAATTGGAGGTGGAGAAAACAGCTTTTGGCAAAGCTCGTGCTAGCAAATTAATTGAGATGCCGGTTTCTAAAGAGATTGATTTTAATGAGTTAATTGGCCCAGAGCCAATAACGGTGGTGCTTTCAAATGATGCTTGGGTAAAAGTGCTAAAAGGTCATAAAATTGATCTAGAGAAAATATCGTTCCGCCAGGGTGACTCCCTTTTAGCTGTATTAGAAGTTTCGACAAAAGACGAGATAATATTCTTTGATGAAAGAGGAAGATCATACTGCATTGAATCTAATAAATTATCATTTAAGAGAGGTTTAGGCGAGCCTTTGGCTAGCAAGTTCAACCCACCAGATGATACGCGCTTTGTCGGAATGGCATGCCCAAACCTCGATGAGTATATCTTGTTTTGCTCGTCATCAGGTAGAGGCTTTATAAGCAGTACAAAAACGATCTCTTCAAAGACTAAAGCAGGTAAAAATATCTTAATATTAAACCCTGGAGAACGCTTGCTATCTCCAAATGCGTTTAACAATCCCGAGCAAGAATGGGTGGCCATTGTTTCGACGATCGGTAAGCTGCTGATATACCCAGTTAACGAATTGCCAGTGATGACAAAAGGAAAGGGGGTCAAATTAATGCAATTAAATTTAAAATCAGAAGAAGAAGAAAAAATTGTGTTTACTACGATTTTAAAAAATGAACAGTCGTTGAGAATCTATTCAGGTTCAAAACGACCTTTGATTCTCAGGGAGGAAGATCAAGTAAATTTCTGTGGCAGTAGAGCGAAGAGAGGCCAGTTTCTTCCGAAAGGCTTTCGAAAAGTCAGAAACATTGAATCTTAAAATTGCCGGCTATATCTGTATTTTTGCCTTCATCCCAGGAATCTCTCTTACGAATTTTGGAACTAAGTAGTTTGGCAAACTATTGGTAAGTTTTAATCTCAAAGCTTTAGCCTTCTTAAGTGAAACACTAAAGCTTTCCGCACCGTTCACTTGATCCAGGATGTGTATATAATAGGGGACGACACCACATGAGAACAATTGTTCGGAGAGCATTTTGAGACTTTCCAAATTATCATTAACATTTTTTAATAAAACAGACTGGTTGAATAAGGTAATACCGCAGTTTCTTAGTTTCTTTAAGCAATCTTTGACTTGTAAATCAAGCTCATTAGGATGATTACAATGAATCACAATTACAATATTTTTCTTTATTCTTTCAAAAAGAGAGCACAGATGATCGTCAATTCTTTGAGGGAAAACAACTGGCATACGCGTATGAAAGCGAATTGTGTTCACGTGCTTAAGTCGTGATATTCTGTTCAAGATATTACTTAACTTGTCACTCGTAAGTATCAAGGGTTCTCCTCCGCTAAGTATAACTTCTTTAATCGATTTATCGCTGCCAATTTTCTCGATGGCATCGTATAGTTTTTTGATTCCAATTCTTGACCCATATGAAAATTTTTGCCTAAAGCAATATTTGCAATGAATGGCACAACTTCCTGTAAGCAGAAGCAAGGCTCTGCCGTCATATTTTTTTAAATACGGGGTTCCAGCGTTTATATTAGCTTCGCTGAGAGGATCATCGGAATATCCCTCATTCAATAAATTACCGTTATTTGGTGTGACTATTTGTAATAGGAGGGGATCGGTAGGCTCTCTTTTTTTTATTCTCTCAGCGTACTGTTTCGTAACCTTGAATGGAAAATTTGGATTTTCATCGCCGGAAATTTTATTTTTATAACCCTCTAATCCCACGAGATTTAAAAAATCCTCAAAATTTAAAATTGACGATTGATATTCTTTGATCCACGAGTCTTGACTATAGGACATAATTTTCTTTATCTTTGCTCATAACACTTAAATATAGGATAAATTTCATGGGCTCTATTTCTACCAACCAGTTTAAACAAGGCGTAAAGCTTTTAATAGACGGTGAACCCTATAATATTCTCGAGAATGAGTTTGTCAAACCCGGAAAAGGCCAAGCTTTTAATCGAGTAAAGCTACGTAATCTAAAAAATGCAAGAGTTATTGAAAAAACTTACAAATCGGGAGAAAGCCTCGAACTTGCTGATGTTACGGAAATCGAATTGCAATATCTATATAACAATGGGTCTGAATGGGTATTTATGAATACAGAAAGTTTTGATCAAATAACAACTAATTCGGAGATAATCGGAGATGCCTCAAAATGGTTGAAGCCTGAGGAGTTGTGTCAGGTTACGCTCTGGAACGAGAATCCAATTTCGGTAACACCACCAAATTTTGTGAGTTTATTAGTTTCTGAAACCGATCCCGGTGTCAAAGGAGATACAGCTACTGGCGGCTCAAAACCTGCTACCCTTGAAACTGGCGCTGTAGTTAAAGTTCCCTTATTTATAGAGCCTAATGAATTGCTTAAAATTGACACCAGAACTGGTGAATACATATCGCGCGTTAAGGAATAATTTTTGGATTCCTCTGTTTCAAGACTTACAGAATTGGTATTTATTTTACGAACTTGGTTCCTGGAGCTTGGGGTTACTGAGGTAACGACCCCAATATTAATTAATTATCCGACTACTGAACCTACTATTTCAAACCTAAAAATTGATTCTATTGAGAAATATCTCAGGACATCTAGCGAGTTTGAGCTAAAAAAAATTCTAATCGAAAAAGATATTGATGTTTTCGAAATAGGGCATGTATTTAGAGCAGATGAACAGGGTGCTATGCATCTTACTGAGTTTAGAATGCTGGAGTGGTATCGTCGAAATAAATCCTACAAAGAATTGATGAGGGAGATAGAACTTTTGCTCAAAATGATTGGCGTAAGAGACAAAATTTTGCATGAAAGCTACCAAACCATTTTCGAAGATAATTTTAATGTTTGCCTCCATCAAGCTTCGGATAATGAGTTAAAATTTATCGTATCAAAAAATCTTCCGATTGATCCAGATTCCCTTATTGACAGGACGGAACTCTTGGATAGTTTGAATTTAGTCTTGATGAATTCAAAAACTTTCAAGGAGAACGTAATTTTTGTTTATGATTTCCCCGCAGAGCTCCGCGGCTACTCCGAATTATGCAGTGATTTAAGATATGCAAAGAGATTTGAACTGTATTTGAAAGGCGTAGAATTAGTGAATGGTTATCAAGAGATTATAGATGTAGAAGAACAAGAAAAGTGCTTCATCGCAGAAAATAGAATCAGATTGGCACGTGGGATTCCCTCTGTTAGTTTAGACCAAGATTTTCTTAAAGTATTAAGAAATATCAACGTTGAGCAATATTCGGGTGCCGCTTTAGGCGTAGAGAGATTACTAGCGTTCTTGAATGACGCGAATGATTTCAGTGAGCTACAAATTTATTAAGGCTAAAGATTGAAAAACAAAGGAATAATAATCGTGGTGATAACCCCAATAATCATTGTTATGGGCAATCCTAATCGAATGTAGTCCGAATAAACGTAAGAGCCCGGTCCAAACACCATTAAATTAGTTGGGTATGAAAGAGGAGTGCAAATGGCGGTTGAGCCGGCAATCATTATAGTAAGGACAAGAGGGATTAGTTCAATCCCCGCAAGCTCACTTACGCCAACTGCGATTGGTAAGATAAAAAGCACTCCCGCCTTTGCCGATAATGCATTTGACGCCAAAGAGGAAAGCAGAAAAAGTGCTCCAACATAGGCATAAGGACTCTGAGACGGCATAACAGTTACGAATAAATCCCCTAATTCACTAGACAAGCCGCTTGCTATTGCAGCTTCGCCAATAATTAAAAGGCCTCCAAGAGTAGCAATAATGTTCCAATCGATTTCATGTAGCAGGGATTTCCGATCGCAGCATCCGGTTAAAAACATAGTAGATGCCGCAATTGAAGATGCAACGAACAAGTCAATCCAATCAAAAAGTACACTTCCAAACATCCAAATAGTAAACAACCATGCTAGCCCTGCTTTTGATCTATTCGGAAAATAAAAAAAAGGGTTTTTTGAAATAATTAGAAAATCGTTAATTGATTGTGCTTTGACCAAAAAGTCTTTTCTGGCAATCAAGAGGACTATGTCGCCAGGTTTAAATATTATTCCTCCAAGTTGTCCCTGCAACTTTCGCCCATCTCTGGCCACCGAAACTATCGCTGCTCCATACAGGGTTCTGAATCTACTTTCTTTGATGGTTTTACCTAATAGTGAGAATTTTTCTGTGATAACCGCTTCAACGAAAATTCGATTGTTCTTATCGTTCATAGGATAGTCTTCGTTTCCCAACGAGACTAACCCAGTAAAACTTTCTGAGATAACTTTAGAGTCAGTATCACCGACAAAAACTAAAATATCTCCCGACGCTAAACTAACATTTGATGAAACTGCTGTTAAATACTGATTTCCCCTTTTTATTTCAAAAAGGTAAATAGAATTTAGCCCCCTTAAACCTGCTTGAGAAATTGTTTTTCCTATTAATATACTGCCCTCGGGAACTTTCATGAGTTTTATGTTTCCGCTCAAGCCCTTACCTTTTTTCAAAACAGGTCTGCGTATAGGGATCAAATAAGGTGTAAAAATACATAAAAAAATTAAACACATCAAAATTATTGGTAGAACAATCGGGGTAAATTCAAATATTCCAAACCCCTCATGATAGCCATTTTTAATTAGCCAACCATCAAGGATAAGGTTGGTATTGGTTCCAATAAGAGTACACGAACCACCAAGTATCGCTGCAAAAGAGATAGGCATCATTAATTGGCTTTTATTAAAATTATGTTCGTAAGTAAACTGATTTATGTATGGTACTAAAGCGGCGACGAGGGGTGTATTATTGAAAAAACCGCTTAATATAGCCGTTGAAGAAATAAGCTTAGCCCTTAAAGTAAATTTTGAATCTGTGAACGAGAGCATTCGATCAAGTAAAAAAGCAATGGCCCCAGTTCTTTTTAAACCAGATGCCACAACTAACAATGCAATAATAGTTAGGAGCCCCTCATTAAGCAAAACATTTAATGCATCTTCTAATTCAAGAATAGGACCGCCAATAACATTTAAATAGCCAGGTGAGATCAAGATTCCAAGGACGCCTGCCCAAATAACAAATAACATATTCTGTTTTAATGCGAAAACAGAAGCAATGGTTATAAAAATTATTGAGCCAACTAATAAAGAT
>MDTG01255432.1_pt1 | contig 11033 bp, 10 predicted proteins | sample 811421 | NCBI WGS metagenome assembly MDTG01 (sample SAMN05326645, study PRJNA326480) | marine metagenome | isolation source: seawater | place: Pacific Ocean: South East | collected 2011 | reverse complement strand
TAACTAGTTCATTAACATAGATTAATTTCAACTCTCCATCAATTTCGATTTTCGGAATTTCATCATTTGATAATTGATGACAAAAAGTTGCAACTACTGAATTGTATTTAGGTTTCCCAAATGGCCCAAACACATTAGGAATTATCATTCCTGTAAAAATTGCATTTTTCTCATTGGCCCAATTTGATATTAGAGATCTACCTATCTTTTTAGACTTTCCATATAAATTATCACTAGACTCTTGAGATGAGGAAGACATAATGAGATGAGGATTACTTTTAGAACGATTTAAAGACTCAACTAGAGAAGATGCCAATCGAATATTAGTGTCATAAATGACAGAGGGTGTATTATGACGATTTAATCCTGCTAAATGAACAATAACATCACACTTAGAAACAAAAAAATCTAAAGCTAATTTATCTTCAAAGCAATTTCTTTTAAATTCAATTAAATTATACTTATCTGAATAAAGCCTTAGATTATTACGTAAATGAGTTCCAATAAAACCGTTTTGACCTGTAATACCAATATTTATCATTTTTATTTGTAATTAGAATTAAAATAATCATATTCAAACCTGTATTCATCATCTATTTCATTTAAGCCATAATTTGACATACACAATAATTTAGAACCTGGTATTTTAGATCTTAAACTATTTAAATAACCTGAGGGTACATAAAGAACATCCATTGTATCTGAATTCAAATTAAATTTAATTATTTCTAAGCTTTTGGTTGGTTTCTTCCAGTTGTCAACCTCAATTAAATGAATCTCAAACTCACCTTGTGAGCAAGAAAACCATCGCTTTTCTACTTTATGTCCTTGCCATCCCCTAAAAACCTTTGTAGTACTATTTTGAATAATATACATTCGCTTTATTTCACTAGCATCAAAAAGATTATTATAAATAAGGGTTCCACGATAATCAGTATATAAATTTCCTTTGATTATTTTTGGTAGAGACATTTGTGTTCAAAAATTTACTTTTTCAGCTCTTGCAAAACAAAATCTAATTTCATTAGTAATTGTTTAATTCCATCCACATCTTTCTGTTCTGTATTATGAGAATTATAGTCTTCAACGTCAGATAACTTTTTTTCTCCCTTAAAAAAATAACCTGCATAATTCAAACTTCTATTGTCCGCAGGAATACGAAAAAAATTACCCATATCTTCTGCCTTTATCATCTCCTCACGAGTGCACAAAGTTTCGTACAATTTCTCTCCATGTCTTGTTCCAATAATTTTTACATTATTGTTTAAATTCAACATTTCTTTTAAAGCTTGTGCTAAATCTCCAATGTTACTCGCTGGTGCTTTGTTTACGAATAAATCTCCAGGATTTCCATTCTGAAAAGCAAATAAAACTAATTCAACTGCTTCATCTAATGACATTAAAAAACGTGTCATCTTTGGATCAGTAATTGTTAAATCATTTCCGTTTTTTAGTTGGTTTATAAATAATGGTATGACTGAGCCTCTAGAACCCATTACATTTCCATATCGAGTTAAACAGACTGTAGTTTTTGTTAAATTACGTGAAGCCGCAACAGCAACCTTCTCCATTAAAGCCTTGGATATACCCATAGCGTTAATTGGGTAAGCTGCTTTATCAGTGCTCAAACAAATAACTTTTTTAACTTCATTAAATCCAGCTGCATCAATAACATTTTGTGTTCCAAAAACATTTGTCTTAGCAGCCTCTAAAGGAAAAAACTCACACGATGGGACTTGTTTTAATGCAGCTGCATGAAAAACATAATCGACTCCACGCATGGCTCTTTCAATACTATCATAATCACGCACATCACCTATGTAAAATCTCAATTTTGGACTATTTAGACGATTTCGCATATCATCTTGCTTTTTTTCATCACGAGAAAAAATTCGTATTTCTTTAAAATGATCAGTATTTAGAAATCGATTTAAAACTGCGTTTCCAAAAGAACCTGTTCCTCCAGTTATAAGAAGTATTTTATCTTTTAATATCATATTGTACTTTTATTTATAAACTCTTAAAAATAATTATCTAAATCGTTATTTTCAAATGAATCCAATTTGATAATTTTCTCATCTAAATTATGATAATTATAACCCAAAAACTTTATATTATTTTTAATGGCTGCATCGTAGTCATTTACCGAATCTCCTATCATGATGCATTGCTCAGGATTATAAGTATATTCATTTAATATGTTTTTTACTAAATCATTTTTTGGGGTTGGAGACCCGTTAATAGTTTTAAAAAAACCATCTATATCTAAAGCTTGACAAATTATATTTAATTCATCTCCATCTGAACCTGAAACTATATGCATTATATATTTCTCCTTATTCTCTTTTATAAATTTCAAAGAGTCTTTAATTAAAAGGTCTTTATTTTTTAATTGATTAAGCATTATATCTGAAAATAATTGAGCATAGGTTCGAATTTTCTCCTTTGAAACTTTTTCCTCACGAATCACTTCAAAAAAGTACCTAAATTTGACATATCTAGAAAGTCCACCATTTTTTCTATGATAATTTAAAAGAAGTTTAACTTGATTTTTTGGAAAATCTTTGAGAACCATTTCAAAACCACTATCCCTAACTTTATTGGAGTTTAAGATTACACCATCAAAATCCCAAAAAATTATTTTCATTTTACTCATTTAGTTGTTTTAAAACTCTATTTATATCCGCCTTTACGTCAACAGCAATAGAATTATCACTCATTTCTATCATCCGAACATCATATCCCATCTCCAAAAAACGAAGTACTTCAATATCTTCAATATTTTCTAAATTGGTCTTAGTTTTTATATTTTGAAATTCCAAAAGTACTTCTCTAGGAAAAACATAAATACAAACCTGTCTCCAGGATTTTATAAAAATATTTTCTTTATTTCCAGGGATATTAGTTCTACTCATGTAAAGTAATCTCCCATCAGGTCTAAAAACAACTTTTGGTATAGTATTGGAAAAGTAGTCCTCTTGGGAACTTATAGCCGTATATCCATTTAGAACATCATTTGGAAATTCATCAATTGCAGAAACTGCTTTTAATATATCTTTTGGATTAATGACAGGTTCATCACCCTGAACATTAATATAATGTTTGTATTGATATTTTCTTGCTATTTCTGCAACCCTATCTGTTCCAGTCAAACAACTAGCTGAAGTTAACTCAACTCTGTAACCTAAATGTATTATATGATTTAGTATTTCATTATGGTCAGTAGCTACTAAAAAATTTTCTATTGGAATAACCTTGGCTACTTGTTCACAAGTTCTCTGAATAAGTGATTTTCCAGCTATATCAATTAGCGGTTTTTTTGGCAACCTCGTTGATTCCATTCTGGCGGGAATCACTACTAAATAATTATTATTTTTCATTATTCTATTTCTGAATAAATTGAACCTTGAATTAGATTTTTATATGATGTTTTTGTTAAACTAATTAAATTAATTCCCATGCTTTTTAACTCTTTAAATAGATTCTCATTTTCTATAAATAAATCTTGTTCTTTTTTGCTTAAGGTATTTGCATAACCATCATAACCTACAATGTAAATCTGCTCTGAACTGAAATTAATAGCAGTTTGTACGGCAATTAAGCTATGAGAAATTTCACTTTGAGATTTAAAAATCATCTTTTCTAATTCATATGACTTATTTAATAGAGTTTTTGGAATATAAGTCCCCATTTGTCTAGGAAAAGGAGGTAGAATACATTTTGAATTGACTGGAATATCTTTATTAAAAACTTGCTCCATCCTATATCCCTCATTTCCAACTAAACAGAAAATTTGATCATTTTTTATTCGAGAAAAAACCATTGCATTCCTAGAACTAGAATGTATTATAAGAGTTTTTGGATTTTTAAGTATAAATTTTTGAATAGCTTTTGAAGATTCTTTAATGGTTGGACCTCCTCCGACTATTATGATTGATTTATAATATTTATTAGATTGTAAATATTCTAATTTATAATTATCTACAATTCCTTGAGACTCATTATTAAGAGTCCTTATTATTGAGTTAAAAGAATAAAAGCGTTTACTTACCCAATCCATAACTTGCTTTTGTGGTAACGAATTTGCTCCAGAAACCATATAAGCAAGATTAGTTCCCCAATTATACTTATCTTGAAGGTTATTGAAAACGTCTACTACACTAGATAATGAATTAAAATCTATTTGTAATCCACGAACAGATGACAAATGAGTAAGTAATAATTCAGTTTTTAGATTTCCAGCACCTCTTCCCATTCCAGTAATTGTTGCATCTACAATATCGACTCCACAATCTATTGCAGTAATAGTGTTTATTAAGGCTAATTCTAAATTATTGTGTCCATGAAAACCAACTTTAATAGTCAAATCTTTTTTTATTCTACCATATATTTTAATAACATCTTCTGGATAAACACCCCCAAACGAATCTACCATGTAAAAATAATCTGCAACATTATTAACCTCTGTTAAAGATTCAAAAAGATCTTTTTGTTCAAACCATGTAGACATGTACATAACATTAAACCCAACATTAAATCCCATTTTCTTGAGACCTTTAGCAAGGATTATAGCTCTTTTAATATTCTTAGGGTCAATTGCGATTCTAACTAAATCTATTAGGCCTATACATTCACCTAGAATAGAATCTAAATGCTCAATCCTAATATCCTTTTCATTGAGTATGATTACTAATTTTTTATCTGTTTTATTTCTAATTTCATTAATAACGCTAGTTGGCAAATAAAAATATTTACCTAAATAACCATCTAATTTTATTGACCTGTAACCAATCTCAATAAAATCAACAGGTAAATTATTTATTGATTCAATATAGGATTCAACAGTTGAATCATCAAAATCCCAGTTAGTATAGTAACCACCATCTCTTAACGTACAATCTAATATTTTAAATTTCATTTTGATATTTTTTTATTTTATTAACTAAGTCTTTAAACGAATGACACTGATTAATTTCAGAGCTTAATAGTGACGGAAATGAATTATTAAAATCGAAACCATCTTTTTTATCAACCAATAAAGCAATCGATATGCTGTTATTATATAACGCTTCAACTAAAATTGTTGATTTTCTAGAAATGCAAATATTTGATTGAATTGCAATGTTAAAATCATTTATAAATTTAATGTTTTTGAATTTTCTGTAAAAAACTTCTTTTTCGTGAGGATGTAATTTAATATATAAATTTTGATCAAGTTTATTTAAAAGATTTTCAATAATGTACAAATTAACTTCAGGTCTTCTTGGCTCTGTAAAAAAAACAATTTTTTTAATGTTGTTTTTTTGATTTTCAGATTCATAAATCTTTTTACATAAATTATTGTCAAATACAAATTCTATATCACTGTAAATTTCACTTAGATAATTTAATTCATTTTTGGTTGTTGTATAATATTTGTTTCCAAAAATACCTAATGGATATTTGTAAGAATAAGACATCCCATGTGGAATGGCAATTGCAATCTTTTTATGTTTTTTTGCTAGATTCATTGCTAAAATTCCATATCTCGATTCTCTTTCGCCTGAGTAAAATTTAATATTAGAATTATGCTTAAAAATCTTATTATAAGCATTGTTAATAATTATATAATGACCAATTCTTGGTGAAAAGAAATTTAATGCTTGAATCGTTCCAAAATCACCGACCATAGCTTTACCTGTGTGTGCTAACTTTTTAAATAAATTATGAGTTAATATAAATGATTTGAATATTAAATTAAGATAATCAACTACATTAAGAATTTTATAAAATGAAATGGCGTTTTTATTAATTTTTAGTTTTAAATTAATATCATCGTAATAATAGTTTAAATCCAAATTAAGTTTTTCAATATTTTTTAAAGATGCCTTTGAATGAATTAGTGCAAAGTCTTTACTTAAATCTTGTTTAGGATAAAAAAATTTCGTGTTAAAAATAGCTTTATAAAAGATTATTCCAAAACTTATCAATTGGGATTTAATGTATAAAACAATTTTTTTAACAAAAAGAAAATAATATTTTAATTTAAAGAACTTTAAGCCTTTAATTCTAATATTTTTTTTAAAAAAGAATCCTGCAGCTATATAAAAATCTTTATGTTCTCCTTCAAAATAAATTTCTCTAATATTGTGAGTTTCTTGAAAACGTAAAAACTTATAAATAATAGGCATAAAATAATAATGATATAATTCATTTGTAAATTCAGAGCAGTTATCGTGAAATTCAAAATCGTGATTTTTCCAATATTGAAAAGATTCGTAATCTTCGTTATTGCTTAAGAGTACATCAAAAATTACATCATTATTTTTTGAAATTAGTTTAGCCCAAATATCAGCGGTTTTTTCATCTTTTATATAAAATATCGCTTTATTCACTTAATTCCGTTTTAGCCCAAGTAATCATTTCTTTCATACCATCATTAAAATTAACCTTAGATTTCCAACGAAGAATCTTTTTTGCATAATCTGAACATCCAAAAATTCCAAATTGATCACCAGGCGTTCCTTCAATGTACTTGACTTTGATGTCCTCTGAAATATTTTTAGAAATAATATCAACAACCTCATTAACTTTAGTTTTTTTTCCACTACATAAATTAATTATTTCAAAATTTGATCCTATTCTATTTACAGACTTCCAAACAGCATCTACTAAATCATCAATGTAAATGAAATCTCTAAATCTGTTAGAGTCTCCTTTAACTATAATTTGTTTGTTTTTTAAAGCCATAGATAAAAAAATACTAACCATACCTTGTTTCATATTAGTTAAATTTTGACCTGGACCATAAACATTAAATAAACGCAAAGCTGTTGTTTTTAAATAATTATCTGAATATATTTTCAAATAATTCTCACTAGCTAATTTTCCAACTGCATAAAAAGATTTTGGCATACAAATATCATTCTCTGTTACTGGTAAATCGTCATGATCACCGTAAACAGACATTGTACTTGCGTAAATAAATTTAGTGCAACCTATATACTTACATAGTTCTAAAAGTAATAGTGTAGATTGAGTGTTAGTTTGTAGATCATAAACAGGATCTTCAAAAGATATTTCTCCCGAACTCTGGCCTGCTATATGAAAAATAGCTTCGAATTTATAGTTTTTTAGTTTATTAATTATTCCAACTGATTGACAATCTCCTTTAATGAAATCAACTCCCTTTGGTATATTAAACTCGTTTCCAGTAGATAAGTTATCAACAGAAACAACGTTGTGCCCCATATTTAAAATTTTTTGAGCTAGTGCAGAGCCAATAAAACCCGCTGCCCCAGTTACTAAGTATGTCTTTTTCATTTATTTATTAGATTTTGTATGGTTTTAAATTTTGTCATATTAAAATTAAGACTCATTCCCTTTAGATCACTTGTTAACTCCTTTTTAAGTCTTTCATAGCCATCATTATCCAAATCAATTACAGTGCAATACTTGTTGATAAGCTTATTAAATTGTGTTATTTCTAATTTATCAAACATATCTGTTTTTAAAATAAAACTCTTTAAACCGAAAGTACGTGCAGCATTAATACTAGTTGAAGAACCTTCACTAATCATTGCTCTTATATTCATGTTTGGTATTATTAATTCTGCTGGTTCAGCAAAATTATTCAATATCTTAAAATCACCTATCAAAGTAGAATACATATTTTTATTTTCTTTTGGATGTGTTTTTAAAATCAAATTAAAACCTAAACTATTTACAATATTAATCATACTTTGAACTATGAATAGTTGATTTTCAAGACTTCTCCTCTTTAATAAAACAAAGGGTTGTGATAGGAAAAGAATTCCAAATTTCTTTGTGTCCTGAGTTACTTTAATTTTTGAAGATAAATTAGCTTCAACTTTTTTATCCCAAACTTGATTAGGAAGTGGATAGATCTTGACTTTACACTTAACTTTTGGGACTAAATCGTGCTCAAATGCGTGAATACTTTTTAAATTTGGATTCAATCCAAATTCTTCAATATTTAACCCTGCACCCCCCATGTAGAACAATAATTGTCTAAATCTATATTTAATACTTGCTAACAAACCATGTTTATTAATGTTATTAAGGTTTTTAAGCATGTACATTGATAATCCTTCCTCAATTAAATGATTAGAAACATTAATCTTTGATAAAACTTTAATTAAGCGTGAACTAAAGTAATTGTGATCTTTATAAAAAAAAACATCGGTCACTTTAAGCTCAATAAATTCTTTTTTAAGAAAAAAAACAGATCTATTTTCTTTTATCATATTTAAAATTGAAAACATATTTTTTTTTATATAAATAAATTTACTCTTGTTAGATTTTTTTAGAAAAAAGGGCTTATTTATGCCATAACCAAGAAAAACAATAGATGAAGAATTTAACTGAAGTCTACTTGCAATAAATTCAGAATAATATTGCTGATAAGAATTTTCGAAAATAAATACTAACGCCATTTTAATTTTATATATATATTTAAAAATATTGTAATCAATACTGCAAAAGAAAAATAAGATAGTACAAATAGATTTCCTCTAAAAAAGAAAATGGCAATAAAAGAAAATAATATAAAATAGATAATTTGCTGAAATCTAATTTCATGATTTTTATTTGGCTTTGCTATTCCATAAAAAAATATATAAAATATAACAAATACTACAGTACCTAAATATCCTAAATCATAAACTAAATTAGAAACAAGTCCCCTAAAAGCAGATGCTAAATTTCCAAATGTTTTTTTATCAATTTCAGGTTGATCTAAAACTTCATCTCCTAAAAATTTATAAACTCTACGTGATAAATACTTAAAACGTGAACCTGACAAGTTTTTACTTTCATCATAATTTTTTAAAACTTGTAAAGAATTCTTGTTCCATTGACCTGCATATACTAAAATACTTTCTAAAGCCGGATTCATTTCATCATCAGTAAAAGATACTTCTTGAAATCTGTTAAGGGTGATAAATAAAAATATTGATAATATGGATATGGATACGATTCTTAACTTATTTTTAAACTGCCTAAAGATTTTTTTTGGAATAGCATTTCTTAACAATAAGTATGTCATCAAATAAAGACCTATAAACATAATGAGGCCACCTCTTGAAAATTCTTGAAGTGACGTCAAAGGAATCGTCAAACTTAAAATAAAAGGGAAATAACTTTTTTTTACTTGATTTTGAGTCAAAAAATAAAAATGTAAGGCTAGTGAGATAAATGAAAATGCCATGGTAAATCCCATTATAGTAAATAGAGATTCCGGTAAAATGTTTTTTAATAATTCCTCTCCAACTTCTAAATTTTTATATTCTGAAATATTTACTGAAAGAGATCTAAAAATAAAAATAGAAACGATGGCTGTTAATGAACTTAGAAACAAACCGATTGTTCCAAAAAAATATACTAATCGAGTTAATCTATTTAATTTATTCACTGGAATAACTTTAACACTTTTGACACCATTGAAAAGATAAAAAGGCAGTAATATTCCAGATAAAATGATGAAAGTATATAGTGTAATTTGAATATCTTCAGGGGTTTCAATTTGAAATTCAGGAAAAACAATTAGACAAGATATATTTGAAAAAATTACTAGAACAAGCAATATAGATAAAGGCGTGAATCCTTTATATTTGATGAGCTGATATAATAAAATTAAAGAATAAGGTACTATGAAAATTAAGTGGTACATATTATCGTTTAATAAATAAAGAAATTAGTCCTTCTTTCCATGGCATTGGGAATAACTTATTGCTCAATATGGCTGTAAGAATAAATCTAAAAGTCGTTGCTATAATATAAGAATAAGCCGCTCCTAACAAACCAAACTTAATTGTCATAAAATAAAGAAGTATCAAATTTAACAAACCACATGTAACAGTAATTAATGCTAAAAAATATGTTTTTTTAACAAAGAATATATAATTTGTAACCATTAAGTAAGCTCCAAAAAAACATTGTCCTAATATTATATAACCAACCAAATCAGCCGCTTCTTTAAAATTATCTCCGACTATAACTTTAAGCAATATAGGTGCTAAATAAAATCCTAAAATTGCAATTACAATTAATAAAGCAAAATATAAAAGAGTCACTCGAATGATTTTTAGATTAATATCCTTAGAAATTTTGGATAAAAGTTCAAATAACCATGGAACATACGCTTTATTAACAGCTGAGAAAGTAACATTTAGAACTAGAGACACTTGTATTGCAACCATATATATACCAACATCGGCAAGAGACATGACTTCATTTATAACCACCCTGTCCGCAGCTACTAATAGAAATGAACCTGCCAAATGAAATATTAATGGTGTGCCAAATTTTAAAGCCTCAGTAAATATTAATTTTGAAGGTAATTCAAATGATAATAAATTATCTTTTAGAATTAATATAAATCCAAATATCCCAAGTAATACTGTACTCATTGCATAGGCATCGATTCTACTTTGAGAACCATTAAAAAAATAGAATAATAAAATCAACGTAAAAAATAGATTTGCAAAAGCTAAACTAAATTGAAAAATAGTGTACTGTGTAACTTTTTTTCTTACTTGCCAATGAGCTAATCTAAAATTTATTAAAAATATAAAAGCACTAGAAAGGGATGCAAGTACTAATTGACTTCTACTCAACCCAAAAATATATGAAAAGGTTGAATCAAAAATCATCAACATCATTAAAATAAATACAAAAGATATAATCCAAATTATTATTGATGAATTATTAGCATCTTTTTTATTTTTTTCTGAAACTAAATCGTAATACTTCCTTGTCACAAAAGCATGAGTATTAACCCCAATAAAAGCATTTAATAAGCCTACCAGCAATACAAACATGGTTACTTCACCATATTCTTCTTGAGTTAGCAGCCTGGTTAATATTGGGAGTAATATAAAAGGTATTGTAGCATTTAAAACATTTCCAACAAAATAAGTTGCTAAGTCTTTTTTAAATTTTCCGCTTAATATTGAGACTTTATTCAAATTCAAAATTTTTATTAATTATTTACCTTGAAAAATCTTAATTATTTTACGGGGGAGCTCTTTTTT
>MDTG01331748.1_pt1 | contig 11034 bp, 9 predicted proteins | sample 811421 | NCBI WGS metagenome assembly MDTG01 (sample SAMN05326645, study PRJNA326480) | marine metagenome | isolation source: seawater | place: Pacific Ocean: South East | collected 2011 | reverse complement strand
TGATTTTTGACATCAATAAGTTTCATCGATTTAGGATTAGAGAATTAGTTGAAGGACGTTATCATATAATAAGTAAAGAAGGAAAAGAAGGGTGGATAAAAAATTTAGCTATAAAAGGAGTCAATGAATATAATAACATCAACATCTGTTCTAATGGTTCAGATCACGATTTATATATTAATGGACAATTGGTTTATAGTTTTAGAATTGAAGGTTTAAAAGAAGGTAGCTTTGGGATCTTTATAGGACCCGAAACTAAAGGTAAAGTTGACTATATAAATATTTATGCTGATGAACTTTATAGAGATAAATCAAAAATATACCTGACTGACGAGGAAATTCGTGAGTTGATTAAAGAGAATGAAAGTCTCAAAATTGAATTAGATCAATCTTTAGACGCAAGAGCCATAGATTTACAAAACGCTATTCGTATTCTTGAAAATCAACTAAAAGCTATGCGCTTAATGAATGAACACCTAGATAAAGAGAACTCTAAGTATGCAGTTATTAAGTCTGCAATAGACACTAACAATGTAAATCTACTTTTAGAACTTAGTCATAAAGTTATCAAGAATACACTTGAGAATAGACAGCTAAAAATTGAAAATACAATTATCACCGATTCATTGTCAAAAATTAAAACTCACTTTGAAAATTTAGAGTTAGAGTTATTCCAAAAGGTAATTGACAAAAAGGTTGAAGAACAATACTTTATTGACTCTATATTAACTAAATTTTGTACAATAGATACTGTGTTTTTACCCTTAGATACTATACGAGTAGACTCCACAATACATAATGATTCATTAAGACAAGAACTACCTAAATTAGAATCAGAATAACATGTCTGTACACAAGAAAAATTTCAAGAAGGTAACCACAAATGTACTTCAGGAAATGAAGCGCAATGGGGAAAAGATTAGTATGCTTACTGCCTATGATTATACTATGGCTATGATGGTGGACAAAGCAGGTATTGATGTAATACTCGTAGGTGATTCTGCTTCAAATGTAATGGCTGGACACGAAACCACACTTCCCATTACTCTTGACCAAATGATTTACCATGCATCATCTGTTGTTAGAGCAGTTGACAGAGCTTTGGTTGTGGTGGATTTACCTTTCGGAACTTACCAAGGAAATTCTATTGAAGCCTTAAATTCTGCCATTAAAGTGATGAAAGAATCTGGTGGACATTCAGTTAAGCTAGAAGGTGGAGCAGAAATTTTAGAATCAATAAAACGAATTTTAACTGCGGGAATTCCTGTAATGGGACATTTAGGATTAACCCCACAATCTATCTATAAATTTGGTACTTTTACTGTAAGAGCCAAAGAAGAAGAAGAAGCTAATAAGTTGATTAAAGATGCTAAGCTTTTAGAACAAACAGGTTGTTTTGCTCTAGTATTAGAGAAAGTACCTGCTGCTTTAGCTCAAAAAGTAGCTGAAGCTATTGATATTCCTGTAATAGGTATTGGTGCAGGTGCTATGGTTGATGGACAAGTACTTGTAACTCATGATTTACTCGGAATGACTCACGAGTTTAATCCACGTTTCTTAAGAAGATACTTATCACTTTTTGATGAAATTACTGAAGCAATAAAATCGTACGTTTACGATGTAAAAACCGTTGACTTCCCTAACGAAAAAGAACAATATTAATGATTGAGGTTCTTTACGAAGACAATCATATCATTGCGGTTAACAAAAAACCAGGCGATTTGGTTCAAGGCGATAAAACGGGAGATAAACCCCTAGGGGAATATGTAAAGGATTACTTGCGAGAGAAATATAATAAGCCTGGGAATATTTTCTGTGGTATTATACATCGTTTAGACAGACCTGTTAGTGGGCTCGTACTTTTTGCGAAAACAAGTAAAGCTCTATCCAGAATGAATAAACTTTTCAGAGAAAATACGATTCAAAAAACCTACTGGGCTATTGTTGAAAATCCTCCACAAAAAAAAGAAGCTAGATTAGAACATTACCTCATTAAAAATCAACAAAAAAATAAATCTAAAGCTTTTTTAAAACCTTATGAAGGGGCTTTAAAGTCTGTACTTGAATATAAAACACTCAGAAAATTAGATCGCTATACATTTCTTGAAGTTTATCCAACAACAGGACGACATCATCAAATTAGAGTACAACTTTCTACTCTCGGTTCAATAATTAAAGGAGATCTAAAATATGGTGCTAAACGCTCGAATAAAGATGCTTCAATTTGTTTACATGCTAGAGAAATAAACTTTATACACCCTGTAAAAAAAGAGCCTATAAAAATTATTGCTCCACCTCCCAAGAACACACTTTGGAAAGCTTGTGAAGATTAAATCTTTAGGATCTAATTGTTTGTTTAGTAAGCGGTAAATTTATTCTACAATATCTATAGAATCGTCATATATGATATTTTAAAATTTAACTTATGTATTAAGCTATTTTGCTTTAAACTTATCTTCTTTTCTGCTCAATATATGTTAGATAAATACAAACCTCTGCCTCTAAAATTCTTTTGCTCTAGAAATGAATATTCTTATTTCCAAATTGTTTTACTCTCTATCTTTGAGAGTCTTCTTCCTTCTTTATTAATTCTATTATCAGATTTCCCTATATAAAGAAAGCCTAAAACTCTATCTTTTTCTTCAAAACCTAAATAAGTTTTCATCTCATCGGTATATGTCATACCCCCACTTGTCCAATGTATCGCAATGCCTTTTATAGCAGCAGACAATAAAATATTTTGAACTGCACAAGATGTTGCTACAATTTCTTCAATTAATGGAATAGTAGTATTGATACTTTTATGTACGACAACAGCTATGATATGTGAGGCTAGACTTGGCGTATTTAATAGTTTATCAAACTTATTTTGCTGAAAAGATTCAGAATTAATTTTAGACTTGTATAAATTAGATTGAAAGTTCGCAAAATTAGATATTGACTCTCCCGAAAACACTACAAAACGCCAAGGCTCTGTATTACCATGAGTTGGTGCCCAATTAGCAGAATCCAAAATATCTTTTACGACTTGATTTTCAATTAGCTCGCCAGTAAAAAACTTCGGCTTAATGTTTCTTCTAAGTTTGATGATTTGGTCTAAGTTCATTAAATCACTGATTGATGTATTTGTAATAAAGAACAGTACCTATTCCGTAAGCTAATAAGTCATATATATCGGAAGTGAATTCTACAGATATATAGGGAAGTAATACTTCATAGGTGATTGAAATATAAAGAAAAAAGAAGATATGTTGTGCCATTGATAATTTATAAATTTGATTAAGTAAAATTGATAAAAACAATTTAGTTAATGTTAATATAATAATTGGGGCTAGAATATCATTTAAGTAAGATTGTATAAATTGAGGTTTAAGAAAACCTAAATCTAACTCGTTTAAACAAAAAAGTAGAAATGAAATAAGAAAAAGAGGTTGAGTAAGAATTAACCTGGCAATAAGCTTGCAATCCATATTAAAAAAGATATAATTCCAAAAAACACTAATTGAATAGATTGAATAATTCTCTTTCCAAAAATCATTAAATAACCATCATCAGAATTAATTTTTATTAGTGGGAGTTTAAAAGGATCTGGTAAAGCATCTAATCCCTCCTTTACAAGTCTCTCCTTCTTAAATAATTCCTCTCCACAAGCTTTACAGTAAATATCGACTTCTAAATTCCACTGCTTACACTTTGGACAAGACTTTTCTCTACTCATATAGATTACTTTATATTCAACTAATGATTTGCATTCAATTTAAAATGGGTCTACATCTACTCTTATCTTAACACCTCTTAAGTTATCGTGAGATAAAATTCCGTTAACAAAGTGCTTAAGTTTATCTTTTGAATCAGAATAAGACAAATTGCGTTCTACTTTTAAAAGAATTTGTTTTTGGTAATAACCCTTTAAGCGTTCGAATGCTGGGTATTCAGGCCCCAAAACTCTATGCTCAAAAACGGCATACATAGATTTTGCTAATAGCGAAGAAGCTTGTTCAACAATTTTTCTATTTCTATGGCGAACCATTATATGGATAAGTCTATGATATGGTGGGTATCTAAAGGCTTGTCTTTCAATAAGCTGTCTTTTGAGAAGATCTTTGTAATTATGATTTTCAACTAACTTTAAGATTTCGTGCTCAGGTTGAAAAGTCTGAATAATAACCTCACTATTTGATTGCTTGCGCCCTGCTCTTCCTGATACCTGAGAAAGCATCTGGAAAGCCTGTTCAAAAGCTCTAAAGTCAGGAAAATTTAACATCTGATCGGCACTTAAAACTCCTACTAAACCAACATGAGAAAAGTCCAATCCTTTAGAAATCATTTGTGTTCCCACAAGAATATCTATTTCTTGGTCTTCAAATGCATTTAATAAGTTTTCGTATGAATTTTTTTTTCGTGTGGTATCTAAATCCATTCGACGAATTACTCTATCTGGGAAAAAATCTTGCAATTCATCCTCAATTTTCTCTGTTCCGAAACCTTTTAGTTTGACATCTTGATTTTTACAAGCTTTACATGTGATTGAGGTCTTTTCAGAATAACCACAATAATGACATCTTAAACTATGAGAACTTTTATGATAGGTTAAACTTACATCGCAATGTTTACATTGAGGTACATGACCACATGATTGACATTCTTGCCGCGGAGCAAAACCTCTTCTGTTCTGAAACAACAGTACTTGCAGACCTTTTTCAAGGGTATTTTGAATAGCGGTTAATAAAGCACCCGAAAAATGACCATTCATTCGTCTACGCTTATAAGCATGGCCAATATCTACCATATGTATTTTTGGAAAACTGAAACCTCCATAACGTCTACGCAAAGAATAGATACCATACTTTCCTTTATTCACGTTGTAGGCAGTTTCTAAGGAGGGAGTTGCAGTTCCAAGAAGTACTTGAGCTTTATAGTGTTTCCCCATATAAACAGCCACATCTCGAGCTTGATATCTAGGAGATGGATCTTGCTGTTTAAATGAATTTTCGTGCTCCTCATCTACAATGATTAAGCCTATATCTTCAAAGGGTAAGAATACAGATGAACGCGCACCTATAATAATTGGAAATCGCAAATTATTTTTTATGTCACGCCACAACTCAGCTCTCTCGTTCATTCCGAATCGTGAATGATAAACGCCCACTAAATCGCCAAAAGCATATTTTAATCGCGCAACTAACTGAGTAGTTAAAGCAATTTCGGGAACTAAGAACAATACTTGTTTTCCCGAATCGACAACTTCTTTAATAAGATGAATATAAACCTCAGTTTTTCCACTTGATGTTACTCCGTGTAAAAGATTTACTTGTTTATCGGAGTTTTTTATCCCTTGCAAAACTTCTAACTGTTCCTGATTTAGATCTGCTAAAGGTGCTCCTTCCAATTTCTCTTGCTGTAAACGATTGACTTCTACGTCGTAAAGCTCGATAATTTCTTTTTCGACTAAACCTTTTACATAAGAAGTTTTAAATCCAAAACGCTTACAAAATGAATGAAAGGGAATCTCTGCAGCTTTCTCTAATAAAAACTGTTCTAAAAAAGCTTCTTGCTTAGGAGAACGTCTATGAGCACTTAAAATACATTGGGCATCTTTTGAATTAATCTCAGCCCGCAAACGCATCATTCTTTTTAGTTTCGGTCTAAAACGCTCGGAAATTTCTTCTTCTATCTGTACCAACTTCAACTCTTGCATCTTCTTAATGAATGGTAAAATGGTTTTTCGTTGCAGAATTTGTGCTATTTCCTGAATCGTTAAACGCTTTTGAATTTGAAGTGCTTCGATGATCAAATATTCAGAATCATTTAATTTTGAAGTATCAACATTCAAATCTGGGTAAAGTACAACAGTTGTTTCGCTTGCCAATTTAAAAGAGGATGGCATAGCAGCATTCATAACTTCTCCTAGAGAACACATATAGTAATCGGCAATCCATTGCCACAGTTCTATATGTTTCTTATAAACTATAGGAGTTTCATCTAATGCATCTAGAGCGAATTTAACATCGTAAGCTGGTTTAATATGATGAATAGCATACACAATGCCCACATAAATTTTTGAACGTCCAAATGGGACTACAATTCTGCAACCTACTTGAACTCTATCTAAATACTCATCGCCAACCTGATAAGTAAATTTTTGTTTTAGAGGTAAAGGAAGAATTACATCAATATATGTTGCTTTCGCAAAAATCACTTTTTTTGATCTTTCATTTTTTTAGTCCCACGATACATTTCATATTTAACAAAACGACATTCTAGTTTAGCTTGATAAATTTCAATCTTTCTAGAAGCTCTCAAACCGACATGCTTCAACCCTTCTATATGGGAAGTTAAGAACCAAGCCTCTGAGCCAGAGTAATGCTTCTTTAAAACATCACCAATACTTTTATATAACTTTGGTATATCGCCTTGAATACGAACGCCATATGGTGGATTGAAAACTAAGTGTGTAGGACCCTCTGGTTTTTGTGTATCAAAAAAGTTTTTACAGTTAATTTCAATGTATTCTTCTAAACCTGCTTTGGTAATATTAACTTTAGCTGAAGCAATTACAGAAGGATCTATATCGTAACCGATAATTCTTCCATAACAGTCTTTAGCTCTTTTTAATTGACTATTGCGAATAAGTTCCCAAAGGTCTACATCATAATCTGACCAATCTTGAAAAGCAAAATGCTCTCTATTGATATTAGCTGGTATATTAGCAGCAATCATTGCTGCCTCTATAAGGAAAGTAGCCGAACCACACATACCGTCAACAAAATGAGATTTCTTATCCCATCCGCTTAACAAAATCAATCCTGCTGCTAAAGCTTCAGAAATTGGCGCTTCGTTAGTTTCTATACGATAACCTCTCTTATGAAGAGATTTTCCAGAACTGTCTATAGAAACTGTACAAGTATCTTGACTTATATGAATGTTAATTCTAATATTCGGATGTTCTAAGTCTACATCTGGGCGCATCCCAAATTTATCTCTAAACTGATCTACAATAGCATCTTTAGTTTTAAGAGCTATATATAAGGAGTGATTAAAATAAGATGAATTAACAAACGCATCCACAGCAAATTTATCATCTATGGTCATATACGCTTCCCAATTGATGTTTCGCATTGAATTATAAAACTCTTGCTCTGTTCTAACTTTAAAGGTTTTTATAGGCTTAATAATTCTTACAGCGGTTCGTAAAGAAAGATTGGCTTTGTACATAAAGCCAATATCACCTTTAAACTTTACTGCTCTACGAAGCGTTTTTATATCTTGGGCTCCTAGCTGAAGTAATTCCTTAGCTAGAACATCTTCCAATCCGTGATACGTCTTGGCAATCATTTCAAAATTGCTGTTGTTTTCAGCTTTCTTCTTTGGCATACCCGTCAACCATTTATTTATTTTTACAAAGATAATCGTATTTTGATATTAGAAAGGAAAACGTAAGTGGGAAAAGATGATGTAAATGCTATTCCAATAGCGAGGGAGAAGAAAAGACTAAGTAATGATTCCTAGTGGACTAATTGATTCAATGAAAAATAGTTGTCAATTATTCATAATTAATCACTAGAGATCAATTTCCCTGCAATAAATCCTGTGGTCCAAGCAGCTTGAAAATTGAAACCACCTGTAATTCCATCAACATCTATTACCTCTCCAGCAAAATATAAATTCGCACAAACTTTGCTCTGCATGGTCTTCATATCTATATCAAATAGACTTAAACCACCGCAAGTCACAAATTCTTCCTTAAATATTGTTTTACCTGAAACTTCATAAATGTCGTTCAATAAAACATTTATCAACTTATTTCTATACTTTTTAGAAAGCTCCAACCAAAGAGAATTTGGATTAATCCCTACTTTATTAAGCAAGAATAACCACATTCTATTCGCTAAACCAAAAGGATTAGCATTGGTAATTTTCTTCTTTCGAAGCATAGGTATTGAATTATCTAAGAGTTTGTTTACTTCAGACTCATTTTTTATTGACAGCCAATTTACTTGAACATTAAATTGGTAGTTTTTATCGTAAAGTAAACGTGCACCCCAAGCCGATAACTTTAAGATGGCAGGCCCACTCATTCCCCAGTGAGTAATTAATATAGGACCCGAATACTGTAATTTAGTCCCTTGTATTCTAGCTGTTGCATTCTCAACGACTAAACCCATGAGTTCTTTTATAGGTTCTTTAGGCATATTAAAAGTAAACAAAGAAGGTAATGGATCAACGATAGAATGACCTAAAATTTTCAACCATTTAAAACCTCTTGCTTTTGGGCTTCCTCCACTAGCAACTATAACTTTATCAAAATTTTGCTTAGATGTTTTAAAATCTAAGGTAAATCCTTTTTCTTTTTGAATAAGTCCAACTACAGGAGATTCTTTTACTATTTCAATATTTTTAACCTGAGCTTCTCTCAAAAAGCAATCTATGATTGTTTGTGAATCATCAGAAACTGGAAACATCCTATTATCAGCTTCTGCTTTAAGTTCTATACCTCTTTGAGCAAACCATTCTACAGTATCTTTAGGTTGAAAAACTGAAAAAGCTTTTTTTAATTGCTTTTCACCTCGAGGATAAAATTTTGAAAGTTGGCTTGGATGAAAACAAGCATTCGTAACATTACAACGACCTCCACCAGAAATTTTCACTTTTGACAAAAGCTTATCAGATTTTTCAAAAATGATGACTTTGGCATGTGGATAGTGTTCTTTAACTGAAAATGCACTAAAAAAACCCGCAGCGCCTCCTCCTATGATAGCAATTTTCATAAGTCTAAAATAATATTTCTAAACAAAAAAATGACCATCGAAGTGGTCTTTTATATGTTTAATGAAATTAAGATTTGATCTTTCTCATTCTTAAACTTTCAGGTGTAATTTCTAAATACTCATCTTCGCTGATAAACTCCATCGCTTCCTCCAAAGAGAATACAATTTTCGGAGCAATTTTCATTGCATCATCAGAACCCGACTTGCGCATATTTGTGAGTTGCTTACCTTTTACAAGATTCACTTCAAGATCATTATCTCTAGAGTGTTCACCTATAACTTGACCCTTGTAAATCACATCTGTTGGAGCAACAAAAAAACGACCTCTATCTTGTAATCTATTAATTGCAAACCCAGTAGCTGCACCTTGTTCCATAGAAACTAAAGCCCCTTTTAATTTAGAGATAATTTCACCTTTATAAGGTAAGAACTCTCTAAAACGATGAGTCATAATAGCTTGACCGGAGGTAGCTGTTAACATATTATTTCTTAATCCTATCAAACCTCTAGAAGGAATATCAAACTCTAAGTGTTGTAAATCTCCTTTTGGCTCCATAATCAATAAATCACCTTTACGCTGAGTTACCAATTCAATTGCTTTACCAGAAAATTCTTCTGGAACATCAATTACTAATGTTTCGTATGGCTCACATTTCTTACCCTCAATTTCTTTTTCAATTACCTGAGGCTTACCAACTTGTAATTCATAACCTTCTCGACGCATTGTCTCTATCAATACCGATAAGTGAAGAATACCACGGCCGAATACATTAAATTTATCTTCAGAATCTGTAGTCTCAACTTTTAATGCTAAATTCTTTTCAGTTTCCTTAAAAAGACGGTCTCTTAAGTGACGAGAGGTAACAAACTTACCTTCTTTACCAAAGAAAGGAGAGTTGTTTATTGTAAATAACATACTCATAGTAGGCTCATCAACAGAAATTCTAGGCATCGCCTCAGGATTTTCAAGATCAGCTAAAGTATCTCCAATTTCAAAGTCATCTATACCGATTATCGCACAGAGATCTCCACTGCGTACTTTATCAACCTCAGTTCTACCAAGACCTTCAAATACATACAATTCTTTAATACGCACCTTTTTATTTACACCATCTTTGCATAGCATATAATCTTTTCCTTTCTCTAAGTCACCTCGGAATACACGACCAATAGCAATTCTACCTTTGAAGCTAGAAAAGTCTAAAGAAGTAATTTGCATTTGTGGAGAACCTTCTCTGTATGGAGCTTCAGGAATAGTTTCGATAACTGCATCTAATAAAGGAATGATATCAGTAGTTGGTTTAGCCCAATCAGTACTCATCCATCCTTGCTTAGAAGAACCATAAATAGTAACAAAGTCTAATTGATCTTCTGTTGCATCTAAATTGAACATCAAGTCAAAAACTTGTTCCTGAACTATATCTGGTGTACAGTTATCTTTATCAACTTTATTAACAACTACGATAGGCTTTAGACCTAAACCAATAGCTTTACCTAATACAAAACGCGTTTGAGGCATCGCACCCTCAAAAGCATCTACAAGAAGTAAAACACCATCGGCCATCTTTAATACACGCTCAACCTCACCACCAAAATCAGCGTGACCTGGAGTATCTAAAATATTAATTTTAACATCTTTATAATTCGCAGCAACATTCTTCGAAAGAATAGTAATTCCACGTTCTCTTTCTAAATCATTGTTGTCAAGAATGAGTTCTCCAGTTTGCTTACGAGGGTCCATAATTTGACATTCGTGTATGATTTTATCGACTAAGGTAGTTTTACCGTGGTCAACGTGTGCAATTATGGCAATGTTACGAATCGATTTCATGCTTATTTTTTAAAGACTGCGAAATTACGCAGAATAAATGATTGACCGACTACAATACAAACTTATTTAATTGAAGTAGAGGTTACAAGGCTTGAAGATAAATAAGTTGAGGTGAAATGAGACGATTTATTTAGAATTTACAATTTTTAAACTTCTGAATTGATATAGCTCTATCTTTAAATATTTTGTAGAAGATAATTGCATAGTCCATATGGTTAAATAAGTAATCTGTGTAATTATCAGAGATTCAAATATATAGATTAGAAGGCTATAAAAAACCCTAAAAACAGATATTTAGAATGAAAAATGTTTAATATATTCGCAGCCGAAAACATCAAAAGCCGATGTAGCTCAGCTGGCTAGAGCAGCTGATTTGTAATCAGCAGGTCGTGGGTTCGAGTCCCTCCATCGGCTCTTTTATTGTTTTCTCATTTT
>MDTG01042046.1_pt1 | contig 11034 bp, 7 predicted proteins | sample 811421 | NCBI WGS metagenome assembly MDTG01 (sample SAMN05326645, study PRJNA326480) | marine metagenome | isolation source: seawater | place: Pacific Ocean: South East | collected 2011 | reverse complement strand
TCTGTACCAAACAGTTTGATTTGCTCATCCACAAGATCCTGAACGAGACCTTGTTCGCCACTGTGACCTGCGTAGTAAGTTGGAAAGTAGGGACTTGTAGGCATTTTATCCGATCATATCCATAGGTGGAATTGCATACTTACTGAGAACTTCGCTTTCGATTTTCTCAATTTCTGCTAGTGCGTCTGTGTATAACTCTCTTCCGTTGAGGGTGATGCCACCAGGCAACTGAACATTGTTATACTTAATCAGGTTCTGACCCCACTGCTTCTTTAACAAAGCTGTGGCATATCTCTTAACAAATAAATCATTGTACATCTCTGTGGCATCATTGGGGTCAATCATGCGATGACATTCAATGAGGATATTAGATTCTTTCTTTAAAAAATCTTTATCTAGATCCATGTAAAGACGATCACGACGCGCTGTAAATCTGAACTGTTGGAATGAACCATTGTTCAGAACCATATCTAGAGTTTCTAGATACTGCTTAGTCATATAATAGTTGAGGATATCAAGTGATCCAAATGCATATAGATCATTCAAGAACATTTGATACTCAATACCAAATAGATTTGAACGGATTGAGTTACTAACAAGACCAAATACTTTACTAATACCAGTTACATGGGATGGTATAGGTATGTAATTTGTTGTCTCTTTCCAAGTTACAGTATCAGATCCATCTGTTTTAGTTGTGGATACACTAGCTGCAAACCTAGTTTTATCGTCATCAGTTAATTCGTGGTATAAAAAAGCACGCTCCATACCGTTATAACAGTTCTCTTGAAAGAACTGAAAGGTATCATCAATTACATTATTTACCTGTTCGTCATCGACGTTAACTTGCAATACAGGTTCACCCAATTGCCTTTTGCAATATGTGATGAGATCAGCTCTTGAGTTTGGAGATGCCATTACACACAAAAAATCCCTTCATACCTATTTAGGAAGAAGGGATTTAGTATTTATTCTGCAGGAGTTTCTGCTGGTTCTTCTACTTCTGGTTTCTCTTCTAAGAGATTTAGAGTTTCTAAACCTCCTTCTAATTTAATCTTATACTCTTTTGCTTTAACAAGATTTGCTTCAAGTTCTCCAATTTGCTTTACTGTAGTAGCAATTTGCTCTTCAAAGTTTTTCTTTAGTTGTGCTGGATCCATGGTTATCACAGGTGATTGTGTATATGGTTATTTATCTACTTACATAAGAAGTAGTTTCTATTGTTTCTTCTATTTTCAAATCCTGAGAAGTCCATATATGGAGTACCAAACATCGATCCTCCACCAGTGGTTCCACTGAGTTTAACTGCATCTGGGAGAATAAATCCAGTTGGAAGTCCAGATGGTGTTCCTCCACTAACAGAATAATCAAGCGATCCACCACCAAATAGTTGTACTTCATAGGTGTTGTGTGTCCAGAAGAACGCTACTCCTCTTTCATCGGATGCGTTTTCTGATGGAGTCGATCTCATATAATCACCTCCACTTCTCAACCAGTTGCCATGACCGCCAATATTACCTGTGTAATCTGATCTCCAGTTAGTAGCAGAACCAAGACCCTGAGCGTCAATTTCCAATCCACAATGTGGAGTATATGAAGATAATTGAGTTACAATATTTCTCAGTGCTGTAATTTCTGCCAATGTAAAATTGCTTTGAGTTCCATGGTTGTAATATTCAATAGATCTCCACCCTGTATTATAACCAGCTCCTCCAACATACCATCCTCTTCCAGAAGAATTGCTTACACTTTCAATTTGAGATACTGTATAAATTTCTCCAACTTGACGTGTTCCCATATTAGGAACAGTTCCTGTTCTTCTAGGTCTGGTTGTAGAACTATGTGTGCTATTGGTATTACTGTAAACACCAGCAGCAACAGTGCCGTTCATATTATCAGCATCCCAACGGTATCCAGATGGCATCACAAAACTAACCATGTACCATGGACCATTTGGAACACTAAAGTTAACTTGAACTTGTACAGGTGATACAGTTTCGTTAAAGGTTGTATGCAGAGTTTGAATACCTGTATATCCTTTATCGGCAACATCAGATAGTACAGAAAATGCTCCATCTGCTGTAAGACCGTCTGCAGTTCCACCACCTTTTACTAGTTTCCAATCAGTTCCATCCCAGAAAGCAAGTTGTCCAGTAGAACTATCAAATACCATAGATCCTGCATCACCTGTAGACAAACCTGTAGGAAAATTATCAATTCCGTTATAGGATCCAAGTTTTAGAATATTGGCGTTTGCTGTGCCGACGTTAATTTGAGACATTTTCTTTTAAAACTTATAGAACTTTGATCTAAATATCACTTTCGCCATTACCAGTCCAACCACCAGCTGCATCTCTGAATGGGAAATATCTTTGCTCAGAACCTCCGTCAACGTCAGCATTCCAAATACCTCTAATAGGAAGTGGAGCAGTAGCAGAACTACCAGTATATCTAAAGTAGAATCTACCTACTCTCCATGTATTAGAGTCGTTTCTATCAGTGTCGTCAGTGTTTCTAGAAGTTGGGTTGTCCCAAGGACCATTAATAGAGGTAACACTGTGAGACATGCCAGCAACTCTTGTATAACTCTTACCAACAATGTTCTGAGAACCATTCCACCTGGTATAGTTTACGTTATCAAATCCTCTTGATTCCATATAACCAGAACCATATGTCCAACCAACAGAACCAGCACCCCAAGATTCAAATACTTGTCTCGTTTCTAGACCGATATCAAGCAATGCTTGAATTAGTCCATTTGATTGATCAAAAGCAAAATCTCCAGAGTATGCTGTTGAGGATTGATTAGCTGGGTTTGATAGTCCAGATTGACCACGCCATGCATCTCCACGAGAGTAATATGATTGAGAATATCTGATTCTGATCCAGATTCCCTGATCATTAATGCCACTAAATTGTGCAGACCCATCAACATCGATAGCAACAAGTTCTGCTGCTCCACCATAACCAGTTGGTTTGATCCAGTATTCTCCTGCAGATGGTCCATCGGAATACCAAACAGCAAAATCTTCGATGGCATTTGTTGGAGTAGACCCGTCTTGGTTTCCTTGCTTTTTAAGTTGGAACCACTCAGTGCCGTCCCAAAAAACCATGGTTTTTAAGACAGAATCGTAAATCATAAAACCAGCTTCCGCTGATGTTAAAGATGGATATGAACCCTCGCCAGCATAATTTGCTACTCTGAGAGCAATACCTGTATTAGTTAAACTAGCACAGTTATTGCCTAAGGAGTTGTGAAGTTCATCCAGTTTTAAAATTCCTGCCATGACTATCTACTTCTTTGGACATGTTATGTTTAACTATTTAGCGGTTCCCAAACTGTATTCATTGTATATCTAAATGATGGTGCTTCTGGTCCAGCAGCTGTTGGTTTGTGTGGTATACTAGAATCAAAGATAACAATTTTACCTGGTTCTGGAAATTCTACATGCTCGATATTGTTTAAATCATCTGACGCCCATACTGTATAACCATCCCAAGAAAGGTCCCACTTTACATTTGCATAGTAAAGCATGGACAAAGATCCTTTTTTAAAACTATCTGGATGAAAATGTGGAGATGTTTTTGAAATGTTGGCGTTAATCCAATGTGCTTTCAACTCTCTTTCGTTTCCAATAATATCTACTATTGGTTTTAACTTCTCATCATTTAAAGAAAATTGTTCTGCTAGTTGTGGAAGTTCTAATCCTGGATGTGCGCTCAAAACCAAATCGCTTTTAAGACCAATCAATACACCTTCTGTAGATGGTCTGAATCTATAGTTTTGTCTAACACACCAATCAAGTAAATTTAATTGCCTATCGTAGTTATATACATCACGGAAAACATAAATCTTTTTTCCTGTACTTGTTGTATATTCACATTGTCTCATTTTTAAAGCACTCTGGTTCATAATTAATTATAGCATCTCTTGATGAAAATGTTTTACCTTCCATCTCTTGTGGAAAATCTCTAAATTTATTTTTCTTGTTTGCAATCCTTGTTTGGGAAACTTTATCATTAACTTCTAGAGCTTTGAAAAAATCCCCGTCTAGTTGTTTAAATTTTTCTTCTCTCTTTTTCTTGAGAGATTCCATGCGTCCTTCATATAACGCATCATAGTCAGCAAATGGTTGAGTCATTGTTCTATAATTTTTGTGATTACTTAATCATGATAAAACTTGGTTTACCACGAGTGGTTGACTTGTCTCCACCTTCAACGTTCCACTGATCTCCAAGACCAGATCCATCTTGCCAGTCATCAAATCCTGTATTACTGTATGTGCTACCATTACCAGTTCTAGAATCTGTCCAACTATAAGCATAGTATGCGACCACATTTCCACTAGTACCATTAGAACCTTGGAAAGCAACTGTTACAGGATAATATGCTCCACCACTTCCATATACTTTGTATTGAGTTCCTGATCCTCTGTTCGTTGAATATGAGCTACTGTGGAGTGTACCAAAACCATAGTTCTGACTACTGTTTTGACCATAACCACCATAACTAGAATTCATTCTCTTTGCACCAAAACCTGGCCAACTTACAGTTGATCCCATAGAAAATCCATTGTTTCCATTATCAGCAGACCAATACTGTTGTTCGGTAGGAACAGTAATTTGATTATTCCATGTGTAGTTAATATAACCAGTTACATTACTACCACCAGAACCAATAAAGTTTGAGTTTGAATTTGTGATAACCCAAACGCATTTATTGAACTGCATATCAGTATAATTAATACTAAAATTATTACTTGGAGAATATGAATTGGATCCAGAAGTACCGACATAAGATGTATATGCGGTAAATCTACAAATGTGTGATGATGTATACAAAACATTTGAAGCAGAATTATTTGCTACAATCATCCATCCACCACCATCATATGCTGGATCTAAAATACAATAAACTTGCTGAGCAGGTGCTGAAGAACTTGCCTTGATCCAATAAACACCGTCTGTTGTTTGACCATTTGCTACAAGATCTTTAGCAGAAGCTGCTGGAGATTCTTGTGTTCCAATAGCAGAACTTGATAAAACTTTCCAGTCAGTACCATCATAAAATTCTAATACTTCAAGTTCCGTATTCCACCCCTGTAGTCCAACATCTGGATTTGAAGGTTTTGATCCTTCTGTCCATTGGGGAAGTTTTAGTAGTCCCTCAATATCTAATTGATGACCTGCAGGAACTCTAATTTTGTTGTTATAAGCAGATATACCGCGAATATCGTGAACTGATAGTTGACTCATTTTATACTATACTCCAAGAAGCTCCGTCAGCGATTGTAATAATTACATTGTTATTTATGGATACAGGTCCAGCAGTCATACAATTAGTATTCTGTGGAATTGTAATATTTTCCGAACAAGTATTTCTATTTGCTTTGAATACTCCGTAAGTATCCAACCACTGTGGATCTCCATTAGCATAAAGAGTATGGGAGTTAACTTCATTCGTGAAGGAAGATCCTAGGATATTAGATCCACCATAAACTTCTAATGGGAATTGTGGTTCTTTGGTTCCAGATTGAATAAAGTTAATACCAACAAATGATGCTCTATAAATGTTGTTACCATTTGGAGATTCTGTCCATCTGGAAGTTACAAATTCTGCATTGTCTTGGTATAATGTTCCGTTGAAGTTGACATCACCATCAATGTTAAGTTGATAATTTCTAGTAACATTTGGAGAAACTGTTGTATCAACTCCTTGGGATTGATTTGTATTAATAGCAACTCTATTGTTGGAACCTTTAATAGCAAGTGCTGGAGATCCAGCTGCTAAACTCTTCCAATCATCACTACCATTAGTTTGAGATGAGTAGATTTCAAATACATCAGCACCACCGCCAATGTTAGATCCTAAACGGAATCCTCTACCACCACCGTTTCCAGTACCACCACCTCTGAGATGAATATCTGCTTCAGCGTTAGCAGTTCCATCTCCAATTCTAGTGCTATCCTTAACAGTAACAATATGAGTATGAACATTTGCCCACTTGAGAGAACCTGAACCAATTTCTTGATCGTTAGTTGCACCAGGAAGGACGTTACCACCATTACTAATTTTTAATCTCTCAGCAGAAGTAGCGTTAGCTGTTCTGGTTCTGACAATTAATTCACCAACATTAGCACCTGTTCTATGTGCTGAAATACCCCATTGAGCAGGAGAAGAGTTTCCATGTTGTAGTATGATACCAGATTCACCGTTATTTTTTTGTCTGAATACACTTGATTGATAAAGTGTTATCTGAGAAGATAGTGCTGAGTTAGTCGCGAAGTTACTATTACCAGCATCGTCATAAACGTTAAAGATGGCAGGATTTGATTCAGTAGTTGAACCAATGAGAACTCTGTTATTAGTCGAGTTAACATATAGTGTTCCGCTATCAACGGTAAGGTCTGCTGTGATAGTTGTATTTCCACCAACACTTAAAGTACCAGTTCCTTGAATGTTAAGATTATTATTGCCAGTGATTGTTAAACCACCAGTCATAGTATCACCCGTCTTCAATACGTTGAGTGATGCAGCACCAGTTAGATTTGCACTGATTGTACCAGCAGAAAAATCGCCATTGGTATCTCTCATTACAGCAGATTTCAGTGAAGCTGTAGAAACTACATTAGAAGAGTTAAAGGCAACATTACCTGCGTTCCAAAGAATGTTACTGTTAACAGTTAATGCATTTTCATCTACAACTTTAAATTCTAAAGAACCAGATCCTTCTGTTGCATTACCACCATCGGCAATAATAGCAGAGTTATAGGAAGGATCGTTGTTATTGTCTACTGCTTGTGCTTGAGAAGAGTTAAAGTAGATGTATGGATTTGTGGCAAAGTTGCCATCATATCTACCAAGTCTTAAGAATCCAGAACCAGAATTGTTTCCAAGTTCAGCAAACTGAACTGTATTACTATCAAAAATTTCATAGTTTTCAAAACGTCTTTCATCACCAGCAACACCAAGGAATACTGCCTGTTCGAGATTACTACCTGAAGCAAGTCTACCGATAAGCATTGTATAGCTATTAGTAGAATCATTTTGATCATTTAACTGTGGAGCGTTATCAATGAAGAAATCACCAATATCTTGTTTGTTGATATTGTAAATATTAATTTGAGATCCTGGTGAGAAATCTCCACCAGCACCAGTATCAAGAACTTGTCTTACTAGAATTCTATATGAAACATCTGATCCAGAGTAAGATTTAACTTCAATCTTGTTTCTAAATTTAGTAGAACTTCTCCATGTTGGGAGTCGTGTATCAAAAATTTCATTTTTCTGAATATTCCAACCATCTTGATACCAAATACCTTCTTTATTATCAAGTTTGTCAGCATCTAATCCAGAATCAATACCTTGGTTACCTGAGTTCCAAATTTCATACCAAGATCCATAGTTTGTTACACCATCACCAGAACCACGTAGATAAATTCTATCGTCATTGGCAAATGCAAGTTGTCTTACACCACCAAATGTAGCATCAATACCAGACTCACCATTACGGAGAGTCATAACTAAGTGTTTAGCTGAGTTAGAAGTACCAGTATCTACACTTGGGAATGCTGACAATAGACCATTGGAACTATTGAATACTGTGTTTAGTGTTAAACCTTGAACAGAACCACTAGGAGCTGGGTTGGAAGTTGGGTTACTAATACCAGTGTCAACACGAAGTGTATTAGTAGATTTACCACTAATATCAATACTGTAAGTACCACTTGCAAGTTTGTCTGGATTGATACTACTATCAACGAAGAATGCACCATTGAGGTAGTAAGAACCTTGCTGACCATCTAGTAAGTCAGCATCAAGTCCACTATCGGGACCTGTTTTAATTGTAATAGAACCGTTTCCTTCTTGTCCAATATTGAACTGTGATTTCTTAAATCTTGCAACACCAATTGTTCCGAAGAGATCAGCGGAAATTGTTAGATCAGAAACTCTTTGAATATCAACTGCAACATTAGCAAACTGTTTATTAACAGTGCTGACCTTACCAAGAAGAACTAGGTTAGATCCACCACCAATAGCACTTGGATTAGGTGTAATCTGGAAATCTGCATTGTAACCAGAACCAGCATTTGTTACGGTAGCATCAGTAACTGCTCCTCCAGAAATAATGAGGTTAGCTCTTAAATCAACTCCTGTTCCTCCATCAAGACCAATATCAAAATATTGACCATCTGTATAACCACTACCAGGATTAGCAATTACAACACTGTCAATAAAGTTACCAACTGTATTTGAAGAATCAAATGTTAGAGGAGAAGCACCTCTTTCAAATTCAATAACTGTTCCTAATGCAATAGTTGCTGTAATAGGATTGTTAAGAGAAACAGTTGTCAATCCACCAACAGTAGTAACTCCATTGATGTTTGTATTTGCTGCAATACCAGCAACGTTTGCTACAACTGAGTGACCAATCAAAGCATCTGAATTACTAGTAAAGATAAACGCATTAGCACCGTTTGATGCTTGAGACGCTAATCTTGCAAAGTATCTTGTCTCTGCACCTTTAATAGATTGTACAGCAGGAGCAAAGTTTTGGTCACCTCTTAAGAAAGTGAACGAGTTAGCAGCACCACCTGATGCTAATCTATCTGTTTCAATAACACCTGATGTGATATCGGAAGCAGCAATTTGGTTGGATGATAGAGATACCCAGTTAGCATTATTAGTAGAGGATGTGTTGACAACTCTAGAAATATTGATAGTATTTGTGTTTGGTGCAGCGGTACTATCATCAAATGTGTCAGTATCAAGCATCTTGATATTGTTAACAATATCACCATACAATCTACTCTCAATAAAACCATCTGCTTGTGCTTGAGTACCAGCTCCTGGAGGTGCTTGAATAGTAATTACAGGTTGTGTTGTATATCCACTACCACCAACTAGACCAAGGTTTTCGTCAATGGTAATAGTAACAACTTCACCATTTGCAATGGTACAAGTTGCAGTTGCTGCAACAGCACCAGATGCTGGGTTACCACCAGAAATTGATACGGTAGGAGGAACAGTGTATCCAGAACCACCATCAGTAATAAGAATTTGGCGAAGTACGCCCTCTCTATATTCAGTAGCTTGAATTCTACCTGTAGAAGGAGTACCAGTGTATACATCATTAATATTAAATGTTAAACTGGGATCAACTTGGAATCCTAAGAATAAACTTTCTAGGTCATTGTTTAAGATGAATGACTGTGATGTATCCTGTTGGATAGCGATATCACCAGCAAGAGCACCTTCAATCTTCAATCTGTCTGCTTGGGTTGCAACAGTGAATACTTGGAAAGGTCTTAGAGCAGGAATCTGGTCAATAGAAATTTTACCAGAGTCAGTCAGTTCAACCAGTGCTCTAGGAACAGCGTTGGTTGAGAAAGGTTTGTTGATGTATGGACCTAGGTTGTTTGTAATGAAGTCCTTAACTGCCTTCTGTGTAGGTAGTTTAGAGTCACTAGTGTTAGCACCACCAAGTGTGTTGGATGCATCGAAACCAGTAACAACAACGTCTCCACCTTTCAGTTTCAAGAATTCAACTTCAGAGATGGTAACCGTACCCGTAAAGGTGATGTTACCAGTTCTGTTTTCGATTCTTGCGAATGTACCAACTTTAAAGTCACCTAATTCGTCAGTACCAGAGACATATACACGACCATAATCTTGAGATACTTGCTCGTTTGCCTCTACTTTAGTACCACCGTTCTCAGGTAGTGCAAGGTAGTTATTACCAGAACCAGCAAATTCCCAAGTGTGGGAGGAAGAGTTAACAATAGATGGTCTATGTAACTTGATTGTTGCATTAGATGCAGCTGCTGGAGTAAGTGCTTGCTGTAGTGCTGTTAAACCAGAAACAGTATTACCAGTTGAGGTTTCAATTAAACTTAGTCCATTACCAACACCATCATCAATAACGAGAGTTGCAGAGAAAGGAGGTCCAACAGTAACACCAGATACAGCATCAATAAAGAACTCTTTTGCTGGATCTGCATTTGTATATCCATCAATCTTAACAATATAGTGCTCAAGTGGTTCTCTACCAATACCACCAACAGTAAGAGTAGTTCTACCAGTTGGAGTTTGAGATACTACATTAATTGTACCTGTGTCAAACTCATAACATTCTCTTCTAAATCCAGTTCCTCTTAGAGCAAATGTACCGAAGTTAGTAGCAGAGTTGGTAATAGATGCATATCCACCAGTTTCACAGAGAACACCATCTTGACAGAAGATAACAAAGACAGAAACTAACTGTGTATAACCATCTTCGATGACCTTATAACCTGTACCACCAAAGGATACAATCGTGAATGCTGCAGCAACCATCGACTTACCTTGGTTAGGGAAGGATGCGCTTCCATCTGGTTCTAGACCAGGGAATGGACAGTTAGGTTGCTTAACTTTTGTACCATCAATTAGAGCACCACCACCACCTCTGAATGAGATAACAGATGCGTTCTGTGTATATGGTGAAGCTTCAATAATTGGGAAGTCATCATATCTACCACGAATCGCCATTCTCTGATTTTGAAAATCAGTAATGAAACTATCTGGGTATGAAACAATAGCACTAGTATCATATAAAGTTCCAAACGTTTGAGTTGTGGAACCAGGAATAGTTGTTCCATCTAAAATGTCCTCAAACAATTCTAATGCTGTGTCAATACTAGATTCTACGCCAGCACAAATTGCTGTAGTGCTAGAAGAATAAGCACTTACTGCATCTGTACTTGCACTTACAAATGAATGAGTTGATTGTGGAAGATGTGAAACTGCATTAGCTGCTGCACTTACAAATGTATGATCATATTGCTGTCCAGCAGGAGATGCACCAACATTAACTGTAATTGAAGTAGATGTTTTTCCTGTAATTGGAATAGATTTGCCAGATGCAGGATCACTTGGTCTTGGATATGTCTCGTTAGAAACATTACCATCAGAGCTACAAGTAAATGTTAGAGAATTGTCAGCAATAACAATACCTTCTCCAACATCTAAAGTATGATTACCAATTTCTAATACTA
>MDTG01095227.1_pt1 | contig 11036 bp, 14 predicted proteins | sample 811421 | NCBI WGS metagenome assembly MDTG01 (sample SAMN05326645, study PRJNA326480) | marine metagenome | isolation source: seawater | place: Pacific Ocean: South East | collected 2011 | reverse complement strand
TGATTTTTGAGCTAAAAATATTCATTTATTCAGATTACAAGTGTAAAGAAACCAATAACTTTCTATTCTACGAAACTATATTATAAGTAAGTTCCAATATGAAACAAAAAGATAAAAAAAGTATCAATAATGCTCCTGCTTATAGATTGGCTAAAAAATTAAGAGGCCGTCTAAATCAAGTAGAAGCTGAAATTAAAAAGAACATCAAAGATCAGGAGAGCCTTATCACGATAACTGCTGGTCATTTGATTAAAGCCGAGGGTAAGAAACTAAGACCTCTTCTTACTCTTCTAGTTTCAAAAATGCTCAAATATAAAGGCAATTCAGACATTAATCTTGCAGTTTGCATAGAATTTATTCACAACGCTACTTTACTTCATGATGATGTTATTGACGGAGGTAAAATAAGAAGAGGAAAAGTTAGCGCAAATCAAATATGGGGAAATAAGATTAGTGTTCTTGTGGGTGATTATCTTTTAAGTAAAGCATTTAAATTAATGGTTAAAAATAAATCACTCAAATTGCTAGAGATTCTATCTGAAACATCATTGATTTTAGCAAGAGGCCAAATTCAAGATGTTAATAATTCTCAAAATATTCATTTAAGTGAAGCTAAATACTTAGAAATTATAAATGCTAAAACTGCAGAGTTATTTAGGATTTCTTGCTTCTTACCTACTATTCTAACTAATCAGAAAATATCTGTACAAAAAGCATTTAATGATTTTGGATTTAATTTTGGCATGGCCTTTCAATTATCCGATGACATATTAGATTACTTTGGTCAAACCAAACGAATGGGTAAAGTAATAGGAAAAGATTTTTATGAAGGAAAGATTACCTACCCTATGATTCATTGTTATAATAAATCTATTACTGCAGACAAAAAAATTTTGAAAAGTTTATTTAAAAAGAAAACTAGATCAAAAATTGATCTCAATCAAACTCTAAAAATAATGGAGAAAACAAATACCCATAAAAAGTCACTAAAATTTATGTCAAAATTCCTTAAAAAAGCAAAAAAGAATATCTTAAAATTTGATGGAATTGCAGATAAAGTGTATCTTGACGAACTGGTCGACCATTTATTAATTAGAGAAAAATAGTGTCTTTAAATACATTCGGAAAATTATTCAGATTTACTTCATGGGGCGAGTCTCATGGACCTGCTATAGGCTGCATAATAGATGGCTGTCCTCCAAAAATTCCTTTATCTGAGAGAGACATACAAAAGTATCTTAATGAAAGGAAACCAGGATCATCAAAGTTTGTTACCCAAAGAAAGGAAAGTGATGAAGTCACAATAATGTCGGGTATTTTTGAGGGTAAAACTACTGGTACTCCGATAATGCTAATTATCTGGAATAAAGATCAAAAATCTAAAGATTATTCTGATATCAAAAATAAGTTTAGACCCGGTCATGCAGATCTGACTTATTTTCTTAAATATGGTATTAGAGATTATAGAGGTGGTGGACGCTCTTCAGCTCGAGAAACTGCAAGTAGAGTTGCCGCAGGTGCAATAGCAAGGAAAGTAATCAATCATATTTTAAAAAAGGATATTTTAATTCAAGGTGCAGTTGTACAGGTTGGAAAACTTGCTATCAATCCGCGTAATTTTAATTGGAAAGAAGTTAGAAAAAATAGTTTTTTTTCTCCTGATAAAAAAATTATAAAAACTTGGGAAGAATATCTAACTATAACCCGTAAAAAAGGTTCTTCTCTAGGAGCAAAAATTATTGTTAACGCAAAAAATATACCAGCTGGATTAGGTGAGCCAGTTTATGGTAAGTTAGATGCTGAGTTAGCAGCTGCAATGATGAGTATCAATGCTGTTAAAGGAGTAGAAATTGGTTCAGGCAATGACTCTATAGAATTAACGGGTGATCAAAATTCTGATGAATTAAGAGTAAATCATAGAAAGAAAATAATCTTTTCTTCTAATAATTCAGGTGGAATACTTGGAGGAATTTCTAGCGGTCAAGATATTGATGTGAAGGTCACAATCAAACCTACTTCTTCAATACTGAAGTCGCAAAAAACAATTAATAATAAATTCAAAAATACAACAATTTCTACCAAAGGTAGGCACGACCCTTGTGTTGGCTTAAGAGCAGTCCCAATTGCTGAAGCTATGATGGCATGTGTACTTGCTGATCATATAATGCGAAATAAAGCTCAATGTGGTTAAACCTTTAGATCCATTAAGAAATCAATTAATAAATATATCTTTCTACTTTTTACCCTCAGAATCTTTAGTTCATAAATAGTTTTTTTATAAAGTTTCATTTTATAGGCTAGTAATGCTGACTTATCTTCCTTCCTCATCCTTGGATAGTCTTCAATATCATCATTAATCTGAAAAATTTCTCCAATATATAGTCCAACTTTTGATAGTCTATTAACTGTGATCTTGTTCTTTTTAGATGCAATTCCTACTGCGGAACAACAATAAGACATCAATTTTCCTGTCTTCAACTTGTTAATCTCAATTCTATGAATAATAGATTTGTTTTTTTGACTAAGATCAAGATATTGACCCTTAAGTAATCCTTTTTCTCCAGAAATCTTTGTTAGATGCTCAATTAATCTTATTTTTGTTTTATCTGATATATCAAAACTTTTATTAGATAAATTTTCATAAGTTTTAGTGAGTAGACCACAACCTGCAAGAATAGCGATAAACTCATTATACTTATAATGTGTTGTTTTTTTTCCTCTCCGATACTTGTCATTATCCATAGCCGGCAAGTCATCATGAACAAGTGAATAATTATGCATCATTTCAACAGATGCAGCTAAATTCATAATAATACTGTTTGAAAGATTATATTCTTTGCCAAATAATAAAATTAAGTATGGTCGAAATCTCTTACCTCCAGAGAATAGTGAATAACTAATTGAGCTATTTAATGAATCTTTATCTTTCGTTAATTTTTTTTTTAGAAATTCATTAAATCTTTTTGTAAATCCACTAAGGTCTTTTTTGGTTTTACTATGTATCATCAGCTTTCTTTTTTGAAACTCTACCATCTGATGTAACTTTTATCTCTTCTAATTTCAGAACAGCTTCCTCAAGTTTTTTTTGACAATGAAGCTTAAGCATTGAACCACGAGTATAGTACTCAATTGATTTTTCTAAATCAACAGAACCACTTTCTAAATTATCAACTATTTCTTCTAGTTCAGCCAAGGCATTTTCAAAAGATAGTTTATTTATGTCATCGGGAATTTTATTCATTATCTTTTCTGTAACTCACTCAAATGCATTAGCATTGATTGTTCCAATGCTTGTATATCATAACCGCCTTCTAGCATAGAAATAATTCTTCCATCACAATATTTATTAGCAATCAACTTTAATTTCTGAGTAATAATTTGGAAATCATTTTCAGTCAGATTAATGCTCGCTAATGGGTCTTTCTTATGAGCATCAAAACCAGCAGAAATTATTACAAAATCAGGTTTTTGCTTATCAAGGTTATACATTATTCTTTCATCAAAAATTTTTTGATAAGTGCTTGAGTCTGTCCCTGCAGACAAAGGAGCATTTATTATATTTCCTACACCCACCTCATTTATATCCCCTGTGCCAGGATATAAAGGATACTGGTGAGTTGAATAGTAATGAACTTTTGAATTTTCATAAAATATATCTTGAGTCCCATTACCATGATGAACATCAAAATCTATAATTGCTATATTATTAAAATTATAATTGTTAATTAAATAATGTGCAGCTATTGCTACATTATTAAAGACACAGAATCCCATTGAACGATCAAAACAAGCGTGATGTCCTGGAGGTCTAACAATACAAAAAGCATTGCTGGTTTCATCTTTCATTATAGCGTTCACAGCATCAATCCCTGCCCCTGCCGCTCTCATTGTTGCCTGCAGAGATCCACTTGAAACTGGTGTTTCTTGATCTAAAAAAACAATCTCATTATTTGAGGGGAATCTGCTTAAAGTTTCGTCAACAAATTCTTTTGAGTGAGCACTATATATAAGTGATTTTTCTACTTCACTAGGTCTAACTATGGAAATATTGTTTAGGCCTTCTTTATTTATAAGATCAATGATATTTTTAACTCGATCTGAACATTCTGGATAGTCAAGTGTAGATACATGATCTTTAAAACATTTGTCATAGTAAATAGTTGTTTGAATCATAAAATATGAAATTTAAAATAAAAAAATATTCAAAAAATTCTATTCAATTAGCGTCAAGAAGTCTACTGAATGGTTCAACAATTATTATTCCTACTGATACAGTTTACGGAATAGCTGCATTAGCTGTAAATAAAAAAGCTGTTGAAAAGATCTTTAAAATCAAAAAAAGACCTAAATCCTTCCCATTAATAATTTTTGTTAAATCAATTAAAGAGGCTTCCAAAATTGCTGAATTTTCTCCTTTAGATATGGATCTAGCTAAAAATCTTTGGCCAGGACCACTAACATTAATTCTTAAAAAAAAGAAAAGTCGAATATACAACGGTGACAAAAGATTATCAAAAATTGGCGTAAGAATTCCTAAAAACAGAACAGTTCTGGCTCTACTTAATAAGTTAAAAAAACCATTAGCAACTACAAGTGCAAATCTTCATAAAGAAAATAATACTAGGAAGATTAATAATCTGAACATACTAGAAAATAAAAATATAAAAATAGCAATTTCTTCTAATGATAGAATGAGTTTTAAGGAGTCAACACTTCTTGAAACATCAAAGAAAGAAGTTAAGATTATAAGGTCAGGTCAAATAAATAAAAGAATTATAAGAAAGGTAATTAGATCACATGGCTATTCACACAAAATTAAATGACATATTAAAAATTGAACACCCAATAATGTTAGCTGGAATGGCAGGTGTTGCCTATAGTGATGTTTGTGCCGCGGTTTGTAATGCTGGGGGTTATGGAACTTTAGGTGCAGCTAACATGACAATAGAAGAAATTAAAAATGAAGCAAAAAAAGTTCGAGAATTAACTGATAAACCTTTCGGAATTGACCTTTTATCCCCGGTTCCAGATCAACTGGAGAAAGGTGTTGATGCAATAATAGAAAGTGGAGCATCTTCATTTATAGCTGGTCTAGGAGTCCCTTTTCCTATTATAGATAAACTTCATAAAGCAGGGCTTCTTGTTATCAGTATGTGTGGAACAGTTAACCATGCTATTAAAGCGGAGCAAGCAGGATGCGATATAGTAGTTGCTCAAGGAACAGAAGGCGGTGGCCATACTGGAAAAATAGGAGCGATGGCATTAATTCCACAAGTTGTTGATGCAGTAAAGATTCCTGTAGTCGCAGCTGGATCAATTATAGATGGAAGAGGACTTGCAGCAGCTCTTACATTTGGTGCAGTTGGAGTTTGGGTTGGCACTAGATTTATAATGTCAGAGGAAGCTCATGCTCATCAAGATGCAAAGGATTTCATGCTTCAATCTGGTATCGAAGATACAATAGTTACTCGATCATACACAGGTAAACCTTGCAGATGTATTCAGAATGAACGGATAAAAAGATTTGAAGATAATCCTGATCAAATAAAGAAATTTCCAATGCAATTTATGCAAACGATGCAGGATAACGTCTTTGGAACTATAGGAGGGAAGATCAAAGGTATTGATGTAAAGGAAGATTGTATGCCCAGTGGCCAAGGCATAGGAGCAATCAAGGATATACTTCCTTCAAAAAAGATTGTTGATAATATGATTGATCAGGCCTCAAATATTTTAAAGAATGCAAACAACTATAATGTCGACTAGGCATCAACAAAGGCGTTGAATGAGAAACATCTTCTCTCTCCTTCTCCTCTAAATGGGTGGACATCGTGCATTAAGAATGCAGGAAATATATAAAAATCACCTACTCGAGGTTTAAAAGTTTGACGATGTTTAACTAATGGAGGACTGTTTCTAGGCAAAGATACTCTCCCATCAAAAAAAGAAATTAAACCGGCTAGATCTTTTTCTTTATTATTTTTAATTGAACTAGGTATCTTTAAATAACCTACTCCACTTATGTTTCCTCGATGTAAATGAGGCGGATTAAAATCCCCAGCGTATTGACTAACTATCCAGGATTTTTCTAATCTTATTTTTTTTACATTTATATCAAGGGTTTTTTTATAGTAATCTTTTATTGACTTATTTATTGCGCTCTCAAGACCAGATTTAAGTATTTTTTTAGGAATTCTAAACTGCTGCTTCATACTTCCAATTAAACGGTGATCATAATCATATTTCTTCGATAAAGATTTATTATTTAAAACTTCATCTGAAAATTTATTTAATCTATTGATAACTAAACTCTTAAGCTTAGTTTTTCCAATTGATGGACCGAATGGCTTGATAACTTTCATACTTCTTTCTAATTGGTGCGCCCGGAAGGATTCGAACCCTCAACCCTCAGATCCGAAGTCTAATGCTCTATCCAGTTGAGCTACGGACGCATATATATTATTATTTCAGGTAACATGCTTTTACTTAAGATACTAGATAAATTAGGAAGAAAAAAAATTGTGATGGATAGAGGCCCTTCACATCCTGAATATTTTTTAGCAAAACCGTGGACAGCTCGCTATTATATTCTTTTTAGAAAAAGGCCTCGATGGTTTCCTTTTAATATTCTTATCCACCATATTCTAAATGATGATCATGGCATAGGTCTACATAATCATCCATTTCCATACATCACGATAATTTTAAAAGGGGGTTACTGGGAAACTGACTCTAATCAAAAAAAAACTTGGAGAGGCAGGTTTTATATTGGATTTAGAAGCGCCGACAACTTACATCGTGTTGACCTTGATACTAACATTAAACCTATTACTCTTTTTATTGCCGGACCTTACGGTCTAAGAAAAAAAGGAAGAAGTGAATACGGGATTTCATAAAACATTTTGACGTAGATATGATCGAAAATTCCTATCCTTCCTAAGTTGAATTTCTCTTTTCATTGCCTCTGATTTTGTTTCTAGTTTTTCCTTATGTAAAAGTTTCCACTTAGAGCCTCTTGTGAATTTTGCCCCCTTTGAAGTATTATGAGCCTTAATTCTCTTCTTTATATCTGTTGTCCAACCTACATAAGTTCTTTTTATAGGCTTGATAGAACCAATTATATACACATAGAAAGACATTATTTATTAGATAATAATTGTATTTCACGATGAAATAAATATAGTAAATTATACTTATTTAATCAGGAGAATGAACATGCGAGTTACACTTACAGTTCTAGCTTTTAGTTTCATGATTACTGCCTGCACTACTCTGCAAGGAATTAATGAAACATTAAAAGGTGATGGAGTTCCATATATACCTGGAATCTAAATTGACTAAACTGACCTCACAATCTATGAGGTCAGTTTCTTTGTAATATTGAGAAAAAAAAGTTAACTTCAAATAAATTACTATTTTGAGCTATAATATGTTCATGCATAGAGTTCAAATATCAGGAACAGGTCTTTTTACCCCATCAGAATCAATTTCAAATTTAGAATTAGTAGACTCTTACAATAAGTTTGTAGACGAATATAATAAGCTACATCATAATGAGATTGAAAAAGGATTAGTTCAGTCTCTTGAAAAATCTAGTGTTGAATTTATTGAAAAGGCATCAGGCGTAAAATCAAGGTTTGTTCAAAATAAATCTGGCATACTCGATACATCTTTTATGCGTCCTAAATTAAGAGAGCGTAATGAAGATGAGCTATCAAATTTAGCTGAGATGGGAGTAGAGGCAGCAAAAGATGCAATAGAAAATTCAGGCGTAAGCATAGGTGATTTAGGTGCTGTCATAGTTGCGTGCTCTAACCTTGAAAGACCATATCCAGCTATTGCAATTGAAATACAGAATGCTCTTGGAATTAAGGGCTTTGCTTTTGATATGAATGTTGCATGTTCCTCAGCAACCTTTGGAATTCAAACAATCTACGATATGATTAAAAGTGGCTCTATGAAATCAGCTATAATGATAAATCCTGAAATTTGCAGCGGACATCTAAATTTTAAAGATCGTGATTGTCATTTTATATTTGGTGATGTAGCTACTGCAGTGGTATTAGAAAGAGTCGATGACAATAATCAAAAAAATAATAGCTATGAAATTGTTGGGACCAAATTACTTACAGAATTTTCAAATAACATCAGAAATAATTACGGATTTTTAAATACTTCATCTCCTGAAGGAGTTGGCAAGTCTGATAAGCTATTCCATCAAAATGGTAGAAAGGTTTTTAAAGAGGTTGTTCCAAAGGTTTCAAACCTGATTAAAGAACACCTTGATGAGTGTGAAATTCCAGTTGAAAATATTAAAGGGATGTATCTTCATCAAGCTAATGAAAATATGAATAAACTTATATCAAAATATATATTAGGTCATGAGGCAGAAAGAGGTCTTGCCCCTGTTGTACTTGATGAATATGCAAATACAAGCTCGGCAGGATCAATTATTGCTTTTCACAAATACAATAAGTCTCTTGATAAGAATGACCTTGCAATTATCTGCTCATTTGGAGCAGGCTATTCAGTTGGAAATGTTATTGTAAGGAAAATTGCTTAGTATTTTGGTTCTTTAGAGAACAAGTTTCTAACCATTGGCTCAAAATGCTCCAATGTGAATGAGTCATATTCTGGATCAAAAGATTTCTGATCCCATTTTTCACAAAAATCAACTGCATCCTGATAATATTCATGATCCTTAAATTTGTCTCTAGCATTCCTATCTCTTCCCATGTGATGAGCATAGTAATATTCTTGAAACAAACCATGGTGTAAAATAATCCAATAAACTTTTTCTGAAACATAAGGTCGAATAACAGATGCTACTAATTGACTATGATTAAAAGGAGCTAGACTATCTCCTATATCATGTAAAAGAGTTGCAACTATCATCTCTTCATCTGCTCCATCTCTCTCAGCTCTAGTTGCAGACTGAAGAGAGTGCTCCAATCTTGATACTTGGTAGCCTTCCATTGAATCTCCAAGATTTAACAATGCCTCTAATATGCGATCAGGAAGTTTATCTGCATATTCTTTTTCAAACTTGGATAACAGCTCATAGTCTTCTTTAGAGCCTTGTTTCATTTCAGTAAATTTGACTTTTTTCAATTAAGTAGTCTCCGATAAAATCTTATACTTACTTTCTGCAGAGTCATGATCTATATATAATCCTTGCAGCCACCTGCTTCCTTCAGCTGTATTATAACTTGTTCTTCCATGAAGTGTCCGATAATTATTCATGATTATCAAATCACCTGGTTTTAGATGGAATTGTAAAATATATTTTTTAGAATTTATCATCTCATGCATTATTCTTTTAGCTGCATAGAATTCTTCTAATTTCTCAGGATCTTGATAGAAAACAAAGTCAAGTCGATTACTATATTTTATTTGCTTGAATTCACCTCTTTCACTCAGTTTTATAATCTTTCCAGTTTTCTCTAATATTGTATCTTTATCCTTAAATTTAAAATTGATAAGAGTATTGACGAGAACATTAAAGGCCTCCGGATGTTCTTTTTTTAAATCTTTAGCTACTTTAAAACCATCGACAATTGTAGAGTCTCCTCCTTCACAGCTATTTTCAATACAAAATAAAAATTGAATGGATGGAACTGGTTTTCTATAGGGGTTATCAGTGTGGGACTCTAATGCAAGAGATGTATAAGCTAGATCATTTGGCTGCTTTTGAGAAACAACATTAAAAAGTTTCCCAAAATTTGTTTCTCTAATGTATCCAATTTTTTCTGCAAAATTTATAATTTCGCGATCTACAGCTTTGAGTCCACTTACTATTGCAAACCCAAATTTATGATAAAAATCTAAAATATGATAAAGCTGTTTTTTTTCATCCTCTTCATAATTAAATTTAAACTTTTTAAGAATAATATTCTCATGATCCCAGAAAACCTTATCGGGAAGACCTTTTGATCTCTTTATTTCCTTAATTAAACTATGAAGACAATACTCAGCTTCATGATTATCTGAAAATTTAATTAAAACCTTATCCTCTTTGATTGCTTTAGCATTTTTAATTTGAAGGTTTATAGAAATTTTTTCAGGATTATAAAGTCTTTGTAAAGAACTTTGGTCTACGGCATCCTCTTCTAACGATCTCTCCCTAATCCATAGCGGATGTAGTCTAAAAATCTCATTATCAACTGAGATTCTTAATTCTGCAGGATCATAGTCTAAATTCATTTTAAAAATATATGTCTAATTTTTTAATTCTTCAATATTTTCATATTCTTCTAAACATTTAGGATTTTCCAACGCTCCAATATTTTTTGGCATCTTTCCATTAATTATATCCCTGACAGAGAGCTCTACTATTTTACCACTTTTTGTTTTGGGGATATTCATGATTTTTATGACCTTTGCAGGAACATGTCTTACAGAAGTCTGTTCTCTAATTTTATCTTTAATCAATTTAATTAGCTCGTTAGTAAGTTTACTACCTTCACTCAACTTAACAAATAAAATTATTCGAATATCATTATTCCAATCTTGCGCAACAGCAATAGACTCAACCACTTCATTGATTGTTTCGACCGCTCTATATATTTCAGCTGTTCCAATCCGAATACCTCCAGGATTCAAAGTTGCATCAGACCGACCGTATATAACTATCCCATTATTATTAGTAAAATTTGCAAAATCCCCTTGCGCCCATACATTTTTAAATTTTGAAAAGTATGATTGTATATATTTGATCTTCTTATCATCATTCCAAAATCCAATAGGCATAGTTGGTAAAGCAGATTTACAAACTAGTTCACCTTTTTCATTCGTACTTTTTCCATCATCATCAAAGATATCTACATCTACGCCTAAACTTATGCACTGTATTTCGCCACTAAAAACCGGCAAATGAGGACTTCCTAAGACAAAACAAGAAACTATATCTGTTCCTCCGCTTATTGAAGCTAAGTGAATATCAGACTTTAAATTTTTATAAACATACTCAAAACTTTCCTTAATCAATGGTGATCCAGTTGAAAGAATACACTTTAAGCTGTCGAGATCAAATTTAT
>MDTG01436214.1_pt1 | contig 11037 bp, 11 predicted proteins | sample 811421 | NCBI WGS metagenome assembly MDTG01 (sample SAMN05326645, study PRJNA326480) | marine metagenome | isolation source: seawater | place: Pacific Ocean: South East | collected 2011 | reverse complement strand
GGAATGGATAATGGCTTCCTAGAGTTAGCTTACATGAATGAAATCCTTGCTTGGTCTCCCTTAGGCAACAGACTCTTTGGAGTAATCGCACCTAATTCTGGTAATCAAAAAATTCTTGTTAAATATGGAACTGACGAACAAAAGAAAAAATGGCTCATTCCTCTGATAAATCAAGAAATGGAATCAGGTTTCTCAATGACAGAGCCGGATTCTGCAGGATCGGATCCAAGGTCACTTAAGACAACAGCTGTAAAAGAAGGAGACGAATGGGTAATTAATGGTCATAAAATTATGACCTCGAATGGTAATAGAGCTGATTTTTTAGTTGTCATGTGCAAGACTGAAGATGATGGAGATGAAGGTGGGGCTAATTCGAAAATGACTCAAATTATTGTACCTACAGATTCACCTGGATTAACCAAAGTAAGATCAGTTCCGATATGGGGCCATACTGGCGGAGATCATATGGAAATAAAATATGAAAATGTAAGAGTACCGCTTGAAAATGCTCTAGGCGCGCGAGGCTCAGGCCACCAGGCAGCACAAGACAGGCTTGGGGCGGGAAGAGTTTATCATTGTATGAATACAATAGGACAGATGTGGAGGGCATTTGACATAATGGTAAAATATGCGACTGAAAGAGAAGTTCATGGAGGAAAATTAGAAACTAAACAATTCATTCAAGGGTTTATTGCTGACTCATATATGGATATTCAGGCTTCAAGATTGATGACGATTCACTGTTCAGAAATTATGGACAAAGAAGGTGACGCAAGAGTAGATATTTCAGCTATAAAAGTATTCGTACCTGCAGCAGGAACCAGAGTTGTTGATAGAGCCATTCAAATGCATGGCTGGAGAGGAGTATCAAGTGACACTCCATTAGCTGGAATGTATCAAGGTTTCAGAACATTAAGACTTGCAGATGGACCAGATGAGGTTCACAGAATCTTAATAGCCAAAGAAATCTTAAATAGATACCATGATGGATTGTCCTGGGACTTTGGGGTATAGATACTGCATCTATTTCATATTCACAAGACGAACTGTTGAGGTAGCACTAGCGACTAGTATCTTCTTTTGATAAAGCTTGCTCATCATAAAAGCTGTACTTTTTCCTAGCTGCAAAACTTCGGCTACAGAAATCAGTCTGCCCTGTTGTGAGGGATGGAGAAAACTAACATTCAAGTCAAGAGTCATTGGAATTACCTTAAAATCATGAATACCCATTAAAAGATGAGCCATTGGAGCATCAAGCATACCGGTGACAAAACCCCCCTGAACAACTTTTCCATCTGAATGAGTAAAAGCATGTATAGCTTTAAATTCCATTTCTATTGTAGGCGGAGAAGAGCTAAAACTTAAAATCTTCGCTCCTAAAGTATTTGTACAAGGTGCGCTCCCTTCTCTCAAATTCTTTAAAATCTCTTCATCGCTTTTCATAATAATTCTGAAAAGTCATTTATGTATTTTATTTTCTTATAGTTGGTATCAACTCCCTTTATGGCCCGACCTACTCCAATAAAATCTATATTGAGTTCTATCGCAGCCTCTAGATCAGTTGAACTATCTCCAAAAAAAACTGCTTTTTCTTTTGTTAAGTTTGAGTCTAATAAAATATTTTTTAAATTCTTTAACTTGCCATCAGGAGAACCATACACGTGCTTAAAAAAAATAAGTAAATTTCTTTTCTTTAATATTTCTTTTATCTCCTTAGTGGGTGTTCCAGTGTTTATTGCACAAATTTTTTTTTTCTTTACGAGTTCCTTTAAATATTTTGTAGAGCCATTAATTTCATTAGATGCTATGACTTTGTCTACTATTATTGAAGAAAATTCTTTTGATAATTTCTCAAGTTCACTTTCAGTAATTTCTTCATCTAAGTACTCTTTATGAAAGTATTTTATTTTCTTATACCGTGAAACACCTCCATTAAGGAGGTGATATTTAGAAACTTTGTCTACTATCTTTTCTCCATGAGGTTCATACATTTGTTTGAAAGCTTGCATTTTAATTTGCACGGAATCAGCTAAAACACCATCAAAATCGAAAATGAAGAGGGTTTTGTTATTGAGATCATCAATCAGAACTTTCTGCATAAATCTGATCTGAATTTATTTCTATAAGCTCTAAAATTCCCTGGCCTAAATCTCTAAAATTATCTGGGATTAATTTCTGAGCTCTTTTAGGAGAGTATCTATAAGGAGTAAAAGCATAATGATTTGGATCTATGTCTTCTTTCTCGAATTTGACATCAAATTCTTCACCTGAAATCTCACCTATCATTTCAATAAGTTGTGAAGAAGATATTTCCTGATGACCAGTTAAAATTAAAGCTTTGTTTTCATATTGCTCTTCAATAGCTTTTACACTCAACTCCGAAGCATCCTCTACATGTATGTATTCTCTAAATTCATTACCAGTTCCCTTGTAAATTAATTTTTTCTCTCTTAACAGTGTATTGACAATTTTATTAAGTCCATTCCATTTTTGGGATCTCGGCCCATAGAGGGAACCATATCTCAAGAAGGTAAAACTTATGTCCTTTTCTTTAGAATAACTCTCAATTATTGTTTCAGATGCTTGTTTGCTAGCTTTATAGAAAGAGCCTTGCTCACTATAAACATACATAGTAGAAGCATATATTAATCTTTCGACATTATTTTTTATACAACTTTCTAATAGGTTAACAGTACCCATTACATTTAGATTAAATGTATCGAATGGACGTTCAGAAGATTCTTTTATGTCTGCTATCCCAGCAAAGTGAAATACAACGTCTGCCTGGTTGGTTGCAACATCTAATTGTTCTTGGTCAAGAATACTGCCTATCAGCATTTTTTGACTATCGCTAACCCAAGGAGACATAACATTATCAAATATTGTCACTTCATGGCCATACTTAGTTAAACAATCTGCAGCATGGCTACCTACAAATCCTGCCCCACCAATAACAACAATTTTTTTCTTCATTTTTCTCTTTTCATATATTTGTGTAAAAATAGATCACTTTCCATTGCCTTTTCTACTTTTAATCTATCTTCTTCGGTGTCTACACTGTAGGAAGTTGTATCTGTCATCACCATTTTAACTTTCTCTCCATTTTCTAAAATCCTCATCATGTCTACAGATTCGATAATTTCCAGTGGAGTCTCTTTCATTTTATTAAATTTAATTAAATATTCTTTTTTAAAGGGAATAATACAAACTTGTTTCAACATATTAACTTCTTTGAATACCTTTTTCCTAGAGGGTATTGGCTCTCTCGAAAAATATAAGGCAAAGTTATTATTATCCACAACAACCTTGACTTCATTGGGGTCTTCAAATTCAGAAATAGTATTAATTTTCGCCATAAGGTTAACTACATTAATCTCTTCATTCTTAGTAAAAGGAAACAGGGACTCAGATATCATATTAGGAGTTATCATAGGCTCATCTCCCTGAACCATAACTACAATATCGACTTCTGAATTAGTTTGCTCTTCGATTTTGCTGATAGCTTCTGCTGTCCGATCAGTTGCCCTTTCATGATCAACAGATGTCATGATCGATTTTCCTCCGATGGATAAGACATAATCATGTATTTCGGAGTCGCAGGTCGCAACATAAGTATCACTTAGGTCTTCACATAATTCTGTTCTTTTGAGACAGTGACCTATCATAGGAAAATCTAAAATTTTTTTTAAAGGTTTTCCTGGATACCTTGATGACCCCATGCGGGCAGGAATTATCGCCACTATGTTTTTGTTCATGTCAATTAAGGCCTAATTTTATCGATGGCTAGTCTGCTGCTGACATCTAGCATTCTTGTATCGAGGCTGTAGGCTATAAAGGTATGTCCTTTTCTGATACTTTCTTCAAGTTGGGTTAAATCAGGTTCGACTATATGAATTCCCGAAGGTATGTTGTGCTTTCTTGCAGTATTAGTGATTGAGTCTAAGGTTTCCAAGAAGTCAGGATGCTCAAATTGACCTGGTAATCCCATTGAAGCGGAAAGATCAAAGGGTCCAATAATAAAAGCATCAACTAGACCAGAGGAGAATATTCGATCTAAATTATCGAGTGCGCTTACACTTTCAATTTGAACAACCAAAATTGGACCTTTTTCTTGCCACTCTAGGTATGCTTGAAAGCCTGGGCCATAACCTTGAGCTCTAGCAAGACCAACCCCTCTTGTACCTAATGGAGGATAGTGAAGAGAGGAATATGATAACTCAACATCTTCTATAGAAATAGTGTTTGGCACGACTATTCCTTGCGAACCACTATCCATAACTCTTTTTATCTGATTTGAATCATTAGAAGTCAACCTAACTAATGGAGTTGAATCTGATAAATTTATAATTCTAATTAAATCTTCAGCTTCTCTAATACTTATTGAACTATGTTCTAAGTCAACCACTATCCAGTCAAAACCAGCATTACACATAATTTCAGGTATTGCTGGGTGAGGCAAAGTTATCCAACTGCCAATAGTTAGTTCGCCATTTGAGAGCTTTTTTTTCAGATTCATCTGTTCTAATTATACACTTATGTCAGAATTATATAATTTGCTTAGTAAGATAGGAAAATGAGAATCATAAACTTTGACACAGTGGAACAGGCTATAGTCTTTTCTTTATCGGAAATCCAAGAGTTCCGAAGCTCAAAAATAAATATATGTCTAACAGGAGGTAGGTTTGGAACAGATTTTTGCTCTAACCTAATAAATAGCGAATTAGATATATCTAATTGGACGATTTTTCAGACTGATGAGAGGCTCAATATAGATAAAGAAGAGACAATTCAATTTCAGATGCTTGAATCCCTAAAAGTTTGCAAGGGATATCAAGATTGTAAGATTACCTTTTTTCCCGACACGAAAATAGATTCAGAAAGAGAACTTGACTACCTATCGCTATCAAATAAAGAAGAAAGTTTTGACTTGGTCTTTTTAAGTCTTGGAGAAGATGGGCATCTGGCAGGTCATTTCAAGAGTTCTAAAATTTTTAGGAATGACATTTTTTGCGAGACAAATAATGCGCCCAAGAGACCTAAAGAAAGAGTAAGTTACACTGTAAATTATTTGTATAAATCTAAAAAGATTTTTTTGGCTTGTTTTGGGCAGTCCAAAGCACGTGCTTTAAAGGATTTTATGTCTGGGAAAGGTATACATGGTTTTCTTAAAGACCATGAGAACATAACTTTACTGACTAATCTTCAAGGTGCTGAATGACATTTCTAACGGAAGCAATTTCCATTCTTGCTCTGGCATTATTGGTCATAGGTGCTATGTGAGGAGTTAGTAGGCAATTATCTAACTTGGCCAGTGGCCCGTTATAGGGCTCTTCAGAAAAGACATCAAGAGCAGCGCCTCCGATTGCATTTTCTAGTAGACTTTCATAGAGGGATTCTTCATCCACCAGCCCTCCCCTTGATGTATTAATCAACAAAGCATCAATCTTCATTTTTTGGATTTCTGCTTCACCAATCAAATGTCTTGTTTCTTCATTAAGTGGTAAATGCAGAGAAATGATATCGGATTCTTCCAGTAAACATTTAAGATTTGTCTTCTCACAGAAGGTTTCTTGAACTTCATGTAATGGATCCATATATAGAATTGATTTTGGTTGAAAGGCACTGATTAGCCGCATAACTTTTAAACCTATTCTTCCTGCCCCAACTACCCCTATGGTACATTCTGAAAGTTCTTTGCCCATTTTTTTTTCCCAAATTCCTTTTTTTAAATTTGTATCAGATTCGTTTATATGTCTCAGCATATTTAATATCAAAGCCACGGTATGTTCTGCAACAGAGTTAGTAGGGGCATCATGAGTTACCTCAATCTTTACTTTCTTTGATTTTGCATAGTCTAGATCTATGTTGTCGGTCCCGACCCCCAGTCTAGAGATTACTTTTAACTTAAACGCATTATCAAGGACTTTTTTTGTTATAGGTTCTGTTCCGGCTATTAATCCATCGTAATCTGGGATAATTTTTAAAAGCTCTAATTCAGTTATTTTTCGTTTAAATGGATTTAAATCAAACTCTATATTTCTTTCCTTAAGAATATCAAACGCTTCTGTGCTGACCTCACCGAATGGAAGTGTTGAAATGAATACTTTCACAAACCACTTTATATCATAAAAACACAAACTTTAAAGAAAAGGCTGATAGGTGAAACTTTTTGCTTTTGAATGAGATTCAAATACAGTAAATATTTCTTTAACCTTTATTAATCTTTTAATACAAAAAAAATAGAAAGTCAGAAATATTACAATGTTGTGTTTTATTTTAAATTTCTCGCCAAACTGTCCTTTTTACATAATCAGTATAGCTATAAATTATCCTAGAAACCTTGATTGAAACCTTCCCTCCTCTGTAATCTGATACATCATCTGCATTGAATCTATCCTTTTGAGCCAGAACTGTCTCTACAGATGCTGTAACTTGTTCGGGATAAATATCCGACATAATTAACAAGCCTTCATCCATACCTTCTGGACGCTCATGGGCCTGTCTTAATGTTACAGCCGGAATCTGTAACAATGAAGATTCTTCTGCAATGGTACCGCTATCAGAGATAACACACTTGGCTTTTTTTTGGAGCTGGACGTAGTCAATGAAGCCCATAGCCTTCATAAGTTTTATTTTCGGGTCAAATTTGATCTCTTTAATTTCATCCAATCTTGCTTTAGTCCTCGGATGGACAGAAAAAATTATGGGAATGTTGTAGGTTTGTACCAGTAAGTTTAATGATTCCATTAATCCTCTTAATCTGTCAGGTGTATCAACATTTTCCTCTCTATGTGCACTAATCAGAAAATACTTTCCCGGCTCCAACTCTAGATCATTACATATGTCAGATTTATTAATTTTACTTGAATAATAATCTAATACTTCCTCCATACAGGATCCAATTTTAATAATAGTTTCTGGTCTAATGCCCTCCTGTATAAGATATCTTCGTGCATGCTCTGTAAGAGGCATATTAATGTCACTAATATGATCGACAATTCTTCGATTAATCTCCTCGGGTACTCTTTCATCAAATGAGCGGTTACCGGCTTCCATATGGAAAAGTGGAACCTTTCTTCTTTTTGCAACGATTGCAGATAAACAACTATTAGTATCTCCGTATAATAGTATTGCATCGGGTTTTTCTTTAAGTATCACTGGATCAACCTTGGATATAACCTGAGAAACTGTTTCTACAGCTGACGCTCCCGCAGCATGGAGAAAATAATCTGGTTGTCTAATCTCTAAATCTTCAAAAAAAACTTTATTAAGTTCATCATCATAATTTTGTCCTGTATGAACAAGTATATGATTTGCAGAAGAGTCGAGTTCAGCAATTACTCTAGAAAGTTTTATCAACTCTGGCCTAGTACCAACGATCGTCATAACTTTTAATTTTTTCATATCAAAATTCTCCCTTAAACCATTAGCATTTTCGTAGCCGATAAAAATTTATATTTCGACAAAAGATGTCCAAATCATATTTATCACTCTCATTTTTCGAGAAAAGAAATATCCTGTTTAGGCTCCCGAGATTGTCTTCATATAAAAACCTTTGGACCAAAATCTTTCCAAGGAATCCTCTACCTCCTTTCAAAAGTGTGGCTTTAATTTTTAGCATCAAATTTCCTCTTATTAATTTCTTCCCCTAAATCATCAAGCATCTTTTCCCAACTAGGAAACTTTAAATTAGTTTGCTCCAGAAATTTTGAAGGATTCAAACTTCTATCAATTTTAATTTTATCATCACGAATTATGTCTAGTTCAAAGTTATCTATCCTTTCTTGTAAGCTACTTAACAAGTAATATTTGCTAATTGGCTTGCTAGCTATGTTGTAGATACCTTGAAGATCTGGAGAATCAAAAATTATGGATTCAATTAAACCTGCCAAGTGGATACTTGAAAAACCGCTATAAATAGCCTTATCAAAACCTAGTATAGAGCCCTTTTGATTTAGAAACCATTCTACTAAACCATGCTTATTTCCAAGTTCCAATCCGATAGAGGACTTTCGAAGAGTTAAACTATTTGTTTTGTTGAGCTCACCTTGATATTTAGATTTGCCGTATAAGTCCTCAGCATCTGAAATATCTGATTCATTATAATTTCCTTTTTTTCCAGAATAAATGCAGTCAGTACTTAGCTGTATTAACCTTGTGCCAAAGTTATCACAAAGCCCAGCTAGTTTATGAGGAAGCAATGCATTTAAAGTGAAGACATCCTCTTGATTAAATTCATTACAGATTTGCTTTGTGACTCCCGAACAATTCACAATACAGTCGGGTTTATAACTAATTATCACATCTCTGAGAGTGTCAAGCCTTCTTAAATCTATACCTTCAAAATACTCTCCAATACCAAAAATTTGATTGTGCTCATAATCTTCTAGTCTTTTCCTCAAAGTAACTTTTACTTCAGAATTTGCTTTCCATACCTTAAAAAAGGTATGACCCAACATACCACTTCCTCCAAGGATAAGTATTCTCATTTCATAAATTAACTATTGTAGTTTTAAAAAAATATTTTCCAGTTCTTTGACCAATTTATCTCTATTGAATTCGCGATTATAGTACTCAAGTGCATTAGAACCTATCTTTTCTCTTTCCTCTGAAGAGGAATTTATGAGAAGATTTATTTTTTCAGCTAGTTCGTTAAAATCGTCAGAATTAACCGAAAACCCAGAACCACTATCATTGATAACTCTTGCTCCTGCTCCAGAAATTAAACCAATTATAGGTTTTCCGCAGGCAAGATAAGATTGAATCTTTCCAGGTATCCATGCAGAAAACACAGGATGACTTCTAAGAGACACTAATAAAGCATCTGACATTGCAAAGTAGAAAGGCATTTCCTCAACTGGCTTCTGACCTAAAGTAAAAACTATATCTTCCAAAGAATACTTTTTTATTTCTTTATCTAACCAAGATTTTTTTCTTCCATCACCTAAAATTATCCAAGATATCTTTTCATTCTTTAATTGTTTTGCGGCCTCAATAATTACGTCAAAGGATTGAGCTAAACCAATGTTACCGGCAAACATGAGTTTGAAGGTATCGCCACCGGGTAAGTTTATTCCTCTATTTAAAGCTTCTTCTTTAGGAATTGGACTAAAGAATTTCTCTGCCCAATTTGGAAAGTAGTATATCTTTTCTTCTTTTATTCCTAACTCTAATATGTATGGCTTAAATTCTCTCGCAGGAATGAGGATTTTATCTGAAGACCTATATATAACTTGCATCATGGATTTTATTAACTTATAAAAAAGACCTTTTTTTGGAGTATCCTCAGCCATAAAGACTTCTGGCCAGAGATCCTGGACCCAAATCACATGTGGAATTTGTTTGAAAAAACTCAATATTATTGATGGAAAAGCTACTGTAGGTGGTGAAGGTGCGTAGGTAAAAATAACATCATATTTTTCTCTACAATAAAAAAAAGACATCATGATAGATGAAAATGCAAAACTAAGGTAATTGAAGACTAACTGAACCTTACTACTCGAAAAACGAGGAATAATTGGAACTCTTATGAGCTTAAGATTGCCTTTCTTCTGCAATCCACAAGAGAGATAATTAAATCCATTAAAAAACTTGCCTTTAGGATAATTTGGCAATCCAGTCAAAACAGTAACTTCGTGTCCTAAGGAAATTAGTTTATCTACAAGGTCATTTATCCTAAAGTTTTCTGGATAAAAATACTGACTTACAATTAATATCCTCAATTTAGTTCAGACTCTATCTTTTTTATGAAATTAAAAGTTTCAAGAGATGTATCAGTCCAATTAAATTTTTTTGATCTGATAAAAGCTCTCTCAGCAAGAACTTTGCGTTTTTCATTGGACAAAAGCAATGACCTTATTGCATCTGATATATCTTCTGGGCTTAAGGGATTGAAGTATACACAGCTATCTTGAATAATTTCTCTCATGGAAGATTTATTTGAGCACGCTATAGGTAATCCCGAAGCCATTGACTCTAAGACTATCTGTCCAAAAGTTTCACATGAGGATGCAAATACTGACATATCAAACTTTTTATAGAGTTCGTGCATGAAATTAAAGTCAATCTCTTTATTGTAGAATATAAAATTATTTTCTTTATCAAGATTGTTAATTGTTTTGAGTAACTTCCTCATAGGAGATTTATTTGGAAAACCATAAAGATCTAATGTAACTGGAAAACCTTCATTCCTTAATATGTGGACAGCCTCAACCACATTCCATTGATGTTTGTAGAAGTCTATGGATGATACATAAAGAATCTTGTATGGATTTTCGAAGTTATAACTATCTACATGCTTTTGAGTTTTTGGAGATTGGAAAAATCTTGACTCAATGCCATGATAGATCACCTTATTTTCAGGAAGAGAGGGAATTTTTTTTTCGAGTATTTTCTTAGAAAAGTTAGATAAAAAAATTATTCCATTGGATCTCTTGAAAGAAAATGACTGAAGAAGTCGAAGAATATAAAATCTTGAAATTTTTTTTAAAGATCTAAACCTTAAAATTTCAAGGGTCACAAAAGGTAGCAGATTCTGATGAAAAGTTATTACAGGTCTAAATCCAGAATAATTAATTCCACCAGGAGCAAACAGCACCGAACAAGAATCAGATACTAAGGATTTTTTTAAGAAGAATAATTGCCAGAAAGTTCTGTGGAACAAATTTCCATTTAAGAGTCTATGAGATCTTTTTATAAGCCAAGGTTTATCTGAAATTTGTTTGAGGGTTTTCTCACTTGCCCATAATATGATTTTATCATGTGTTAGAAAGTTGCCAGTGTGTTTTAAAAGTTGTGACAAATGAGTAATACCTCCGCCATGACGAATGTTCGATGCGTCAATGCCTAGGTTATTTTTCAAGTTTGGCATAAGTTCCTATGGAGAATTTGAATTATCTACATTGTTAATAATTTTTGCAAATAAGTTTAGGATACACCAAGAGATGGAACATTATGTAGGGTGGTAGATGAAACTTTTTGCTGCGCCCAACCAAAAATTAATTAAAGCCCCACCTACCATAGATAGTAAGATGTAGC
>MDTG01415937.1_pt1 | contig 11037 bp, 12 predicted proteins | sample 811421 | NCBI WGS metagenome assembly MDTG01 (sample SAMN05326645, study PRJNA326480) | marine metagenome | isolation source: seawater | place: Pacific Ocean: South East | collected 2011 | reverse complement strand
GCACGAGCCATTTTTTTTGTTGAATCGTTTTTTGAGTAATATAAAATTAAAATGTTTTTCATACAAATAGAATACCTGTTATGAACCTTAAAAAGAATAGTTTTAAATTATTTTCAATCTTCTATATATTATTTATCAGCTCATGCTCATCAAATATAGGCCAAATAGAAGGATCATCAAAATTTTCATCCATTATTGACAACAAGAGTTACCACTATCATATCGTAGAAGTCGGCGATAATCTCTGGGATATATCGCAATCTTATTATAATAATCATCTTCTATGGCCAATTATATTTAAAAATAATCAAAATATAATATATGACGCAGATTTGATTTTGCCAGGGCAAAGTATCATAATAGACAAAAATATATCCAGGGAAACCAAGGCCAATGCGCAAGCTTATGCAAAAATTAGAGGATTATGGGTCCTTGGCTATAGAGAAGAATCGGATATAGAGTTTTTGGAGAACAATAAGTGAGATTTACATCCTTAATAATCATGTCATTTTTTTTAACATCCACTCTTATTACACTTGCAAGTTCATATAACAAAGAAACTTCAGCAGAGATTATAAAACAGGCCGAGGTAAGTTATAAAAAAGTTTTAAAAGTAAAAAATGCTTGGAGAGATACCAAGAAAATTATAAAAAATGCAAAAAAAGCTCATAAAGAACAGAACTACGAAAAGTCAACTATATTGGCAAAAAAAGCCCTTAATGAAGCTAAGATGGCATATGAGCAGTATGAAAAACAAAAAGATAATTATAGATTCCTAGAGTAAAGTTAAACTAAATTTATCAGTTCGTTCGGAGGAACACTAATTTTACTATCTTCACCTCTTTTTTTAAATGTTACGGTTTTTTTCTCTACTTCTGATTTTCCTATGATCAGGATATTTGGAATACCAATTAGTTCCCAATCGTTTAGTTTATTGCCGAGCTTAGCACTTCGATCATCGAAAATAATTTCTTTATTTCTTTTTATTAAGTTTTGGTATATTTCATTAGAAAATTTTCTTACACTATCATTTTTATGACCATCAATCTCAATTAAAACAATCTCAAAAGGCGCCATACTTATCGGCCACTTAATTCCATTTTCATCATGATTTTGCTCAATTGCTGCAGCAATTATTCTTGAGACACCAATACCATAGCATCCCATCTCTAAAAAACACATTTTTGAATCTGAATTAGTTACAGACAGATTCATTGTCTTACTATATTTATCTCCTAATTTGAAGATGTGTCCGACTTCAATTCCTTTTTTATGAATTAGTCCATTTTCTTTTGCAATCTTATTAATGTCTTTAGAATTATATTTAGATTTTGCAATCTCAAAATTCATACCAATACCATTCTTATCAATTAATAGGTCATCCTCGCCAGTATCTGCTAGTACATGAAATTCATTAGATACGCTGCCTCCAATATTGCCACTATCTGCATCTACCATAGTATACTCAAGTCCTAAGCGTTCAAAAATATTCTCGTAGGCCTGTTTGTAAATTTCATACCATCTATCCAAGCAGTTTTTATCTAAGTGAAAAGAATAGGCATCTTTCATAATAAATTCTCTTGCGCGCATAATCCCGAACCTAGGTCTAATTTCATCTCTGAATTTAGAAGATATTTGATATAAGTTAATTGGTAGTTGTTTATAACTATTTAAGTCTTTTCTAACGAGATCTGTTATCACCTCTTCAAAGGTCGGACCTAAACAGTATTCCCTGTCATGCCTATCTTTCAATCTAAGAAGTTCTTGACCATAGCTATCCCATCTTCCTGATTCTTTCCAAAGCTCTGAAGGTTGCACTGATGGCATTAATATTTCTGAGGAGCTAATTGCATTCATTTCATCCTTAATAACATCTTCTACTTTCCTGAGGACTCGATATCCTATAGGTAGAAAACTATACTGACCAGATGATTGCTGCCTGATTAGCCCCGCTTTAATCATTAGTTTATGGCTTGTTACTTCAGCATCAGAGGATTCATTTTTTTGAGTAAATAATGGATAATTTGATGCTTTCATTGATTGGTTATTAAGATTTTACCTGTTTAAGTTTATCATGATTATATGTATGATATATCAATAATTATAATTTTACTGAACCTATGATAAAAATTCTAAAAGATTGGTACGATGCAAATTTTACTGATCCTAATCAGGTATCACTAGCCTTAGTATTATTATTCTCTATTTTAATTACTTACATACTAATAGAAACAATATCGCCTATTCTCGTTGCGATTGTTCTGGCATATATGCTTGAGGGGCTAGTTCAAAACCTTATGAGAGCAGCTAATATTGTAAGAAATTTATCAGTCATATTAGTTTTCCTTGCTTTTTTGGTGACAAGTATATTGACATTATTCATGCTCTTGCCATTGCTATTAGATCAGTTGACATTATTTGTTAAATCCCTACCAGAAATTTTTAATAAAAGTAAAGAATTTATTTTAGGGCTTTATGATGAAAATGAATATATACCTAAAGATTATATAGAAAATATTTTTCTTGGTTTGCAAGGTGAAACTTCTAAACTTGGTAATTCTATCTTCGCGTTTTCTCTTGCTTCCGCTGGAGGTCTATTTGCAATTATTGTTTATACAATCTTAGTTCCCATAATGATCTTCTTTATGTTATTCGATAAAGAACCTATATATAACTGGATGTCTAGATTCTTCCCTAAAAAACTTGACCTTACACAGAAAGCTTACTCCGAGCTTAATCAAAAAATTGGTAACTACATTAGATGTAAATTTATCGAAATTATTTTAGTATGGATTTCTTCATTTATTTTATTTATATCACTAGGTTTAAATTACTCGTTACTTCTGAGCTTTTTATGCGGTGTTTCTGTAATAATACCTTATGTTGGAATGATCGCTGTAACCATTCCTATAGTTTTGGTTTCATATTTTCAATGGGGAATAGCTTCAGAGTTTTGGTATGTAATTATCGGCCATTTAATAATTCAAGCAGTTGATGGAAATGTTGTAGTCCCTATTTTATTCTCAGACGCTGTTAACATTCATCCATTTGCTATATTATTGTCTATATTATTTTTTGGTTCAATTTGGGGTGTTTGGGGTGTTTTTTTTGCGATACCTTTAGCAGTATTAATAAGTACAATTTTAAATGTTTGGCCTAAGCAGACAGCATAAATATGGATATGAGTATATTTAAAGGTAGTATGGTTGCTATTGCAACACCAATGAATGAAGACGGATCACTTGATTTTGAATCACTGGAGCATTTAATTGAATTTCACATTTCAAATCAAACCGATGTCATTATATCAGTAGGAACAACTGGTGAATCAGCGACGCTTGACTTTGATGAGCACTCAAGAGTAATTAAAACAACTATTGAAATAGTTAAAGGCCGTATACCTGTGATTGCTGGAACCGGAGCAAATTCAACAACGGAAGCAATAGAACTTACAGATAGTGCCAAGAAGAATGGAGCTGATGCATGTCTTCTCGTAACGCCTTATTATAACAAGCCTCCTCAAGAAGGGCTTTTTCAGCATTATATGAGGATTGCCAATGAAGTAGATATCCCTCAGATACTCTATAATGTTCCAGGAAGGACCTCTGTCGACATGCAACCCGAGACTGTATTAAGACTATCAACACATAATAATATAATTGGAATAAAAGAAGCCTCAGGTAATAAGGAGAGATCACAAAGACTTATGCAGATGTGTTCAGACAATATTCAAATTTTTACGGGTGATGACAAAACTTCAATGAATGATATCATTGATGGTTTCTCAGGAAATATTTCTGTCACTGCAAATGTTGCTCCACATGAAATGCATTTGATGTGTAAATATGCTATGGAGGGTAATTTAGAAAAAGCATCAAAAATTAATACTAAAATAGATATACTTCATGATGAACTATTTTGTGAATCTAATCCAATACCTGTAAAATGGTGTTTACATAAAATGGGCTTGATTAAAAAAGGCATAAGACTACCTTTAACGTGGATGGATAGTAGCTATGAGCAATCCTTGAATTCAGCTTTAATCAAAGCAGGTATTATTAATGAATAAATATTTTTCAATACTAACATTTTCGTTAACAATGATAAGTTGTTCATCCATGACTGACTACGCAAAAAATATACTATCTGATCCTAGAAATGAGGACCTTGTTTATAAAACTAATAAAGATTATTCATCCACTCAAATTGATTTAGTTCTACCACCTAATGTAACTGAACCAGAGGTAAGAGATGTTCTTTCTCTACCCGATGTAGTGAAAAATGATGCGGGAAAACTATTCTCTGTAGATACAAAACTTGAAAATATAAAAATATACAAAGAATCAAATGATATGTTTTTATCTATTAAAGTAGATGATAAGTTATTGCTTTGGGAGAAATTAAAAAGCTTTTGGCGTGAGGAAGGTTTTCAATTAATAAACTCCGACTTAACAACATCATACATGAGAACGAATTATCTAGAAAATCTTAGCGAAGCACAATTGGGAACTATTCAAAGAGTTGTTGGAAGATATGTCCCGCTTTTAGTCTCTCCTGAAACCAGAGATAGTTACAGCACAAGAATTATCAGGAAAGAGGAAAACTATGAAATTTTCGTGACTCACTATGGAAAAGAATTCATGTCAGATGGTGATAGTGATTTTAGATGGCAAAATAGACAAAGAGATATAGAATTTGAGAATGAAATGGTTAGCAGAATGTACATCTTTCTTGGCGGAGACGAGGCAAGAGAAGCTGGTTACATTGTCGCAAAAGCAAATAGAGCATCTTCAAGAACTATTATAACAACCGATGAACAGGGCCTTCAAACACTTTACGTACCAGACATTTATGAACGAGTATATCCCTCCGTTGTATCCTCGCTCGAGATATTAGGAATTCAAATAATTAGTCAAGATCAGTCTGAAGGCTTGATAAAGATTACATTAGATAATCAGGAAGGTTCTAGTAGCGGATTCCTTGACAGATTTTTTTCTAGTAGTTCTAGCAAGGAATTAAATATTAAGATTAATTTGGGTGGTGAAAAAGGTGAAAAGACACTTATAACCATTGAGAATAATACTTACACCCAAGTAAAAACCCCAGCATCAGAGGAAATACTTAGAGGGTTATACGTCAGTTTAAGGTAAGAGTTAGTCTTTGACTTTGTGTATTAGGGCATATGCAGAATGATTATGAATCGACTCAAAGTTTTCAGATTCAACAACATATTCTGTGACTCTATCATCATTTGCAAAATGAACTGCTATATCACGAACCATGTCTTCAACAAACTTAGGATTTTCATATGCTCTTTCAGTGACAAATTTCTCATCAGGTCTTTTAAGTAAACCATACAATTCTGATGAAGCCTCTTTTTCTACAATATCTATTATCTCTTCAATCCATATGAAATCATTGATTGTAGCGGTAATAGTCACATGTGATCTCTGATTATGAGCACCATAATCAGATATTTTTTTAGAACAGGGGCATAAGCTAGTTACTGGCACTAGAACTTTTACCTTTAACTTCGATTTTCCATCTTCTATCTCTCCAATTAGAGAAACAGTATAATCTAAAAGACTTTGAACTTTCGAAACAGGAGCGGTTTTATTAATAAAGTATGGAAACTTCATTTCTATATGTCCTGAGTCTGCCTCCAAAAGAATAAGCATTTCATCCATCATTTTTTTGAATGAATCAACTGTTATCTGTTCTTCATGCTTATTAAGAATATGAACAAATCTTGACATATGCGTTCCCTTGAAATCATGGGGTAAATTCACATACATATTAAAGTTAGCTATTGTGGATTGCTGCTTTCCAGATCTTTGTTTGATAATCATAGGATGCACAATATCTTTAATTCCCACTTTATTTATAGGCATATTACGAGTATCTGCTTGCCCTTGGGTATCTGGTAGATTAGTAATTTCTAGTTTTGATTTTGATGTTGACATATATCTATTCTGTATATATTACAGCTGAGTTATTTGTTTCCCATAATTTTATTTCACTGACTTTAATATTATCAGTATTAATAATTTTTGATAGCTCTTTGTAAATATATTTTGATATATTTTCAGCGGTTGGGTTGTTATCTATGAAAGGTTCGACATCATTTAAGAATTTATGATCTAGCCTTGCAATGATCTCCCCTAAGGCATTCTTGATATCTTTAAAGTCTATTACCATACCGATATTGTTGATTTTGTCTCCCTCAACTTTTGCTTCAACAAGCCAGTTATGGCCATGCATTCTCTTACAATCACCTGGGTGACCGTTGAGGATATGAGCAGATGAAAACTCTTTTTTTGCAATCAGTCTAAACATTTATTAATCGACAACCTTTTTATTTTCAGAAATAAGATTGTATATCTCGTTAATTTTAATTTCTAATGATTTTTTATCTAATCCAATTTCTGTATAAAGCTCATCTTGACTACCATGGGACACGACTCTATCCGGTATCCCTAGATTTATAACATCAACTTTTAAAGCAGCATCATAAATATACTCATTTATTGATGATCCTGCCCCTCCAGCAACTACACTATCTTCAATAGTAATAAAATATGAATGGGTTAATGCAAGTTCATTAATCCTCTGTTTATCTAATGGTTTTATAAATCTCATATCAACCAATGTGAGTGATAGTTCTCTGGAAATATCTAATACATTTTTGATAAGTTCTCCAAACACAAGTATGGCAATTTTACTTCCTTTACAAACAGTTCTAGACTTCCCAATCTCAACCACTTCTTTTGTGAAGAGTACCTCATTACCGTTTGTATTACCCCTAGGGTATCTAACAGCAGAGGGGCCTCTGTGTGTGAGCCCAGTATTGAGCATTTTCCACATCTCATTTTCGTCAGATGGAGCCATAAGAACAATATTTGGCAGTATTCTCATAAAAGAAATATCATATATACCATGATGAGTCTCACCATCAGCACCTACTAACCCAGCTCTATCTATTGCAAACATAACATCTAAATTCTGAAGATTAACATCATGAATAAGTTGATCATATGCTCTTTGTAGAAATGTAGAGTAAATAGCTACGATTGGTTTTATGCCTCCTACAGCCAAGCCTGCTGCTAGAGTAACAGAATGCTGTTCAGCTATACCAACATCAAAGAATCTATCTGGATAATTTTCCTCAAATTCAACAAGCCCTGAACCTTCTCTCATAGCAGGCGTGATAGCAATAAAGTTAGAGTTTTCCTTCGCAGTATGATTTACCCATTTTGTAAAAATATTAGTATATGTCAATACATTTTTGAACCTTGGCTTTTCGCTGGCACCAGTTTTTATATCAAAAGGTGTCACGCCATGATATCTAACCGGATCCTTTTCAGCAATTTTGTAACCTTTACCTTTTTTTGTAATCACATGAAGTAAAGTAGGCCCACTCTTGTCTTTTAGGTTATAAAGTATATTTTTTAAAGATTTTATGTCATGTCCATCAATGGGACCATAATAACTAAAACCAATTTCTTCAAATAAATGCCCCGGGGATAATATATTTTGAGCATTGTCTTTAATAGCTTTTGCAAATCTTCTGATAAGATTTTTTCCGCTTAATAATTCCTCACTTTTTTCTTTAATAGTCGCTAAAGTTTTCCCTGATAAAATTCTTGTAAGATATTTGTTCAATGCTCCAACATTTGGGGAGATGGACATTTCATTATCATTTAGAATTACTAGCAAATCTTTTTTCAAATAACCCGCATGACAAAGAGCCTCATAAGACATACCTGCAGTCATTCCCCCATCCCCAATAACCGAAATGACTTTATACTTTTCATTTTTCATATCCCTGGCAATGCACATGCCTAAAGCTGCGCTTATAGAAGTACTTGAATGACCAGCTCCAAAAACATCGTATTCACTCTCATCCATTTTCAGAAAACCAGAAATCCCCTTATATTTTCTGATTGTTTTTAATTTCTCTTTCCTACCAGTCAGAATTTTATGAGGATAACACTGATGTCCAACATCCCATATAATCTTATCTGTCGGAGTGTTAAAAACATAATGTAATATAACAGATAGCTCAACTGTCCCTAGACCTGCAGCTAAGTGGCCTCCGGTCTTAGATATAACGTCTAAAATATATTCTCTTATATCAGAGGCCAGATTTATTAGTTCATCATCACTAAATTCTTTAAGGTCAGGAGGAATATTGACTTGATCTAAAAATGTGTATTTTTTATTTTTCATGATCAAGTACCTTGAGAATCTGTTTTGCTTCATCAAGAGCATCTTGACATTTTTTTGATAATTTCATTCCTTCTTCGTATTTTTTTATGGAATCCTCTAATGTTAAGTCGTCTGATTCTATTTCTTGAAGAATATCCTGAAGTTTTTCTAGATCCTTTTCAAAGTTAGTAATTTTTGTACTCTTTTTATTCATGCTTTTTTATAATTATAGCTTTTTCAACAAAGTTATTTTTTACCTCTTTCACTTCTATAATAATATTATCTTCCTTAAAAGTCATACCTACTTGTGGTATCTCTTGCAAAGATTCAAGTATATATCCATTTATAGTGGTCACAGAGGCTTGATTTAGATTAATAGCCAGAATTTTATTAATTTCTCTCAGCTGAACTGAGCCATGGACTTCTATTTTAAATTTGGAAATATTTTTTATCAGTTCCTCTTTGTCAGTAACGACTGCATATTCTCCAACTATTTCCTCCAGGATATCATCAAGAGTTAACAGTCCCTTAATATCTCCATATTCATCTACGACACAGCCAATTCGTTTCTTCTCTTTCTTAAAGATTATGAGCTGACTTAGTAAAGAAGTATCCTCAGGGATGTAGTATGGCTCTGATAAGCAATTTTTTAATTCATCCATATTAATTTCATATTTATCTTTTATTAACGCGGGAACATGTTTTTTATTAATAAATCCCTGAAGATTGTTGAGCGTTTTTGAGTAAATAGGAATTCGAGTATGGTTAATATCTATTAATCTGGCGCTGATTTTATTCTTATCTGCGTCAATATCAATTCCCTCAATATCATTCTTGGGGATCATAGCATGCTCGACAGTTACTTTTTGAAGATCAAGAAGGTTTAGGACCATCTCCTCATAGTTAGCAGTGATCTTTTTTGAAGATTCTTGGATAATAGTTTTAATCTCATCATTTGATAAATCATCATTTTGTCGCCTATGTCTATCAACACCAAATATTTTTAAGATATATTTTGAGAAAAAATTAACAAAATGGACAATTGGGCTAAATATCTTTAATGAATAGTAAAAAAAGAAAGCTATTCTGTAAGCAATTTTATCTGAATGAAGTGCAGCAAAAGTCTTAGGCGTAACCTCTGAAAAGACTAAAATTAGAAAAGTTAGAATTCCTGCAGCAATTGCGATGCCTTTATCTCCATATAACTCTATAGCAATAAGTGTAGTGATCGCTGATGCTAATATATTTACAAAGTTATTAAAAAGTAAAATTAAACCAAGGGTTCTATCTGTATTATCTAATAAGTATTCTACTTTGATTGCTGATGATTCTTTCTTTTTGACTTTGTGTTTGAGTTTATATTTATTAACACTCATCAGAGCAGTTTCAGATCCTGAGAAGAAAGCTGATAACAATAGTAAAATTATTAGAATAATAAAAAGATTATCAATTGATATTGTAGTCATAGTTATATTTCAGCTAACAAGAAATTTTGTACCAAGATATGCTAGAAGTAAAAATGCTAACCCACCAATAGTCATGTTGGCAGCAGCAATATCGTTTATCCCATAGTGTGATTTTTTAAGTATTAAGTATAAGAATGTTACCCAAGCGACTAAAGAGAAAATAATCTTTTGTTCATTTTCAAAACCTAGATTTCCAGATATATATGGAATACCTGAAAGCAAGGACAATGTTAGTAATATAAATCCAATAAAAATTAGGTAATACATTATTTGCCCCATTTCTTCTATAGAGGGAAAAGAGTTCAATAGACTTGAATGATGTGCATTTTTTATATGATTAATTTGATACCTCAAAATAAATGCCTGCATGCCTGCAAGGACTAGAAATCCATATGAAGACAGAGAAAAGATTATGTGAATATAAAGGTTCTGTTCAACCTTAGATCCAACTATAGAAAAATCCAGAATAATAAAAAGTACTAGAGAAATAAATATTATAGGATTCAGAATCAATCCGATGTAATCGATTGGACGAAAATAACTAAGTGATACAAAAAATAGGTTTATAACAAAAAGAGTCAGAAAATAAACAGTTATAAAACTGAATACTGCGAATGGGGATGCCAATTCAAATACGAATACCCCAAACATTATCAGTCCAAAAGTTTTTAGGTAAGAGAGACTAGAAGGCATTTTACAATCTCTGCCCATGTATATTGTGACTAAACAGGCTGACAGAATAAAATATATCATTCCAATAATGTATGGTAAATAGAGCATTTTTGTTAAAAGTTTCTCAGAGCGGCACGTCTCTTTTTACTTCTTAAGTCGCGGTTCATCAATGATGATTATATATAAAAAAATACGTATTATATGAATATTTTGTCTTTTTTAGCTAAAAAGTATAAGTTTTTTTAAAATCAGGTGCTATAATCACATGGTTCAAAAAAAGAGGAATCCATGGTAAGAGTTAGATTATCTAGAGGCGGTGGTAAAAAAAGACCATATTATCATATTGTCGTTGTAGATCAGAAAGCAAAGAGAGATGGTAAGTGTATTGAAAGAATAGGAAGCTATGATCCGAATCTCGAGACAGATAAAAGAATAACTCTGAAGCAAGACAGATTGGAGTATTGGATAGGCCAGGGAGCACAGATGTCAGACAGAGTTAGACTTCTTCAAAAATATTCACTTGATCCAGACAACATCGAAAAAAGAAAGAAAGTTAAAACTGCACTACTTGAAAAAAATAAAAGCAAAAAAATAAAAGCAAAAGAAGCTGAAGCAGCACCTGCTGAAGAAGAAAAAGCTGAAGCAGCACCTGCTGAAGAAGAAAAAGCTGAAGCAGCACCTGCTGAAGAAG
>MDTG01092715.1_pt1 | contig 11037 bp, 15 predicted proteins | sample 811421 | NCBI WGS metagenome assembly MDTG01 (sample SAMN05326645, study PRJNA326480) | marine metagenome | isolation source: seawater | place: Pacific Ocean: South East | collected 2011 | reverse complement strand
TAAGGACGCGAGAATGTTTGCTCTGTCTGGAGGTTCCATATTAGACATAGGCCCAGCATCTTCCTTTAATGCATTTTCAACTGTCCAACTTGCAGCGCCACAAAAAGAAACAGCATTGCACCACTTACATGCTTTTTCACTTGGGTAAAGTTTAGCGTTTTTACTATTGCTTAGACTGATAACCCGAAGAAGTTTTTTTCTAGCAGCAGTTAACTCGGAAAGTGAGAACACATGACAAACCATTTTACCATAAGGAGATTCAGGTTGAACAAAACAATACCTAACAGGCTTGCCCGGATTGTAATGATCATGGAATAGTACACCCTCAGCCATAGCTTGCCAGTTTTCTTTAGCAACCTCCTGACCCATACCAGTTTTATAGTTAACAACTACTGATTCTCCAGTAACCTTATCAACACCTCCGACATCCAACTTGCCAGAGAAAAGTTTTTCACCATCTTCCCAGACATACCACATCCTAACCTCACGGATAAGCTCATCACAGTCATGCAGTATCAATGAATCAAACTCTTTAAGTTCATCTGCTACTGCTTGTTCCTCATTGGAAAGGACTACATCATCACCCTCCATGAATGCGTGAATGCGAGTACCCCGTTCTGCTATAGGACTACTGGGTTGCGGCGGTGCTTGGCTTTCCATCTGGTAAGAGCCGGGGCAGAGCGCAATTCTCGATATGCCTGAAGCACTTGGCTTGCCTCCTCTTTCGTCGGCCTCTTGTTTAAGAGACTCTTGTATTTCTCCTTTTGACATTCTTTAATTACGAATCGCATTGTGCCACAACAGAGGCTAAGAAAACAGACGGGGATTGAAGTACTTTTGATGCGTACTCTGAAGTCATTTGCTGCCAAGTTTCCCCTTCCTTTATCTGCCCTTTTATTTTTAGGAACTTTATAACCATATCCTCCTTACCAGCAAAGAGTTTACTTAAATCGTTAACCGCCTTCTCAGGTAGACTAGATTTAGGTGGGAGTGTAGGCATAGGTACATCTTTTTCTTTAGGTTTTTTAAGCTTAGGTGAAGATTGGCTCTCGCCTTCAAGCCATTTCTTAATAATGTTAGACACTTCCTCTCCGGGGTGTGCAAATATTTCACCACTTAACTCAGGACACCTTGACTTCTCTATAGTCATATTGTTTTGACCGTCCATTGTTGCAAAGATATCAAACTCATAGTCCACTCCTTCTCTCTGAATAGAGGCCATCCCTGTTTTAGTGATAGAAAGTTTTCCGTTGTCATCTCTTGACTGTTCATAAGAAGTCTTGCGCCGCATTGTACATATGACATGACCCGGATACTTTAATATCGTATCCATTAACTTGTCTTGTAAGGGTGTCACTTTAGACCAAGCGTTGAATGATTTTCCAGCCTTTGACACTTGATCTAGCGCCCCATCCTTGCCTGACCAAGCATGACTTAGTGAGTCTATTACTACTGTCTCCACGCCAGCCTTTGCTGCTTCATTCAAAGCATCAATATATTTTTGAGGGTGATAAGAGTCTAAGTTGCACACAAGGAATGGCCACTTAGTGCTGTATATTTCTGAGCTTGATCGCTCTGTGTCTATCACTGCTGTACTATCACCCAGTAACGAGGCCAACCCAAGGCTGGTAAAGGTTTTACCGCTGCCTGATACGCCAGCAATAGCCATTCTAAGTTTACGGTCTGATCTTTTTGCTTGTTTGAATAATGACATAATTTGTTTTCTTAAAAGAAACAATGTAGTTTCTCATTGTGAAATGTAAAGCATTATCGCTGTACATATTCTAAATTTTTTGAACAGTGACTTTGATTAAGCCAGCGCTTGGGCTACACAGCTTACTGAAAGCGCCAAGACTTAAATCAATTCTTCTTTCTTTAGAGAGCCTTCGACCCGGCCCTTTATCAACTACTTCAACTATCACATGTTTTGTTTTTCCGAGACTCACCTTTAGCTTAGTCCCTTCTGGGAACTCCCAACTAGCGCAAACTAATTTAGATGAGTCGTATCTCTTACCGTAAGCGGTAACAGTACCGCAATCAACGTATCCTCCTTTACCGTTTGGCTTGCCGTACCAGCTTGCCTTAGTGGTGAAAGAAGTATCATTGCCAGCGGCAAGAAGTAAAAGGACGGGACATAAAAGTCCCGCCCCTGTAACCATCTGCTTAATACACACAACAGCACTAGCAGAACATTTAAAATAATTTATTAGTTTATACATGTCAATATTACTTACTTGATGTGATTGTTACGGTCTATTGCTATGGCATAAACCTTAGCAATAGCCTCACGGTTAAGAACGCTTAGTAACTTTCTCACTGCTGTCCTCTTTAACCCGTTAATTTTTTGCTCTGTTTTAACACAGTTCTTCAGAGCGTCCATTCTTAATTCTTTTATATCTTTGTTTATCATTTTTTAACGTTCTAGTTTTTGGTTCTCTTGCATTTTATAACTCGTTCTACATAATTGTTTCTATCGCTTATATATGACTCACTCTAATAATTTGGTTCTCTCGCATTGAGTGGTTCGTTCATCAGTCATGGTTCTCTCAGCTAGAGCGACTCGTTCGCGTATACTGGTTCTCTCGGTCGGTATGACTCGTTCGGCTTTGATGTTTCTTATCTGGCGATTTGACTCGTTCAATTCTATTGGCACTCTCGGGGGATCTGACTCACTCAAAATCGTTGGCTCTCTCCTTGTTAGTGGTTCGTTCCTTGAAGTTGGTTCTCTCTTTTCTAGTGACTCGTTCGGGTTTATTGGTACTCTCCTGTTTGTTGACTCGTTCGTTCATAGTGGCACACTCCTAATGCATAACTCGTTCTCACATTTTGGTTCTCTCTCATCAAGTGACTCGTTCTTCATCATTGGTTCTCTCAGCAAAAGTGACTCGTTCGAGGTTAATGGTTCTCTCCCAATGAATGACTCGTTCTAGATTTGTGGTTCTCTCAATAAGTATGACTCGTTTTATCTCCTTGGTTCTCTCAGTTAGACTGACTCGTTCTTATCCTTTGGTTCTCACGAAAATGGTGACTCGTTCTGCATCATTGGTTCTCTCTGTTCTAGTGACTCGTTCTCTCTTTGTGGTTCTCTCTACGTCCGTGACTCTAAATAGAGATTATGCAGCAATTGTATTTGGTACTGGTATCTGGTGTGCGTGTCCCATATGTGCAATGGGATACGGGAATGGGGGTGCAGACTTGTAGTGGTTTCTGTAAGCAATATCATGCCAATGTGAAAGGAACAACTTCACAGCGTAACGCTTTGCTCTTGCGTGGATATGACCAGCGGGTAACTTACCTACACTATAAGACTTGTAAGCTTCAGTAGTTTTTCCTACGCGCTTAGCTCCCTCATCAGCTTGGGATTTATACATAAGCTTCTCATTGTTAGCCGACTCCCAAATCTTACGTTCATCAAATATTTTTCCGTAGAAATCGGAATCATTATTCTTAACTTTCACAAAGCACTCGCCCATCTTCCAGCATAGTGTCTTGAGGTTAGCGTTCCAAGGGCGCTTCTCTCCTTTGTTCCATTTACATGTTGGGTCTTGCCCAGCGTAGCGCCATATGTGTCCAACAGTAGGGGCTTGCTTAATGTCTATGTAAGCAAGAAGTCCAGCGGATATCACCGGGCCAATACCCATTATTCCTAGAGACCACTGACCAACAGGATGACCAAGAGCGTACTTATGTAACGCCTTTTTAATGTTGTCCTCAAGCTGGATATTAATATCCTCAATCCAACTCATCACATGTGAAGGCTCATCGCCTTCTTTCAATCCCCTCACTTGTGCAGAGGAGCGAATCCTCGCGTCTTGCATTTGGTAATAGGTGTCCACCAAGAACCTAGCTTGGTTGTCTGTCATTTCAGAACTCGCTGTAAGCAAGTCCTTAGTTAACTTTAGTTTAACTTTATTTTCATTTGTGTTTTTCATTTGTCTATTTATTTATTGGTACTGCACTATAGGCTTACGCCCGGAAATCATTTGGTTAATCCTGTACTCATCTATAAATGGATACAGCATGCTCAAATGATTTAATATTTTAACGCACTGTTTTTGTGTTATGTAATCTCCTTGATCAACGATTCCATTAAACACATTAGGGTTCCAGAATCGTTCCTTGTATAGCAAGGGAGAGTTAACAAACTCATTGTCTCTTGGGTTAATTAATATTGTAATAAAACAATGCCTCTCTCCCCATTTAATAAGATCAGCTTCAGTCTTTCTTATTATCTCAGGATGAGCTTCATGGTGAACAATGAACTGTTGTGTTGGTGCTATAATATATGGAATTATTTCTGTAAAAATATTAGCAACTTGGTAGTCAAGAGTATGAATATATCTTGCGGTTCTGTAGGTTAGGTCTTCAGAATAACCCGGCTGCCTATAGTTGGTTCCTTGTATCTTCACCCAATAAGTTGTTGGTATTTCGTCACTCATTTGTTTTTGGTTTATCTTCAACCCATTTCCATGTGGGTTTTTTGTTTGCTTGCTTAGCCTCAAATCTCTTGAGTCCCTCCTCTACTTCTTCTTTAATCCCGCTAATTTCACTCATAGGTAGCGCATCGCTCACCTCGTAGTCGTAGTTATTTGGTTGTTGTCTCATTATCTTTTTCAGTTAAAGGCCATTTACCATCGAACTCAAAAGAGCCAAGCTCTTCCCAGTTGTTTCCTCTGAGTTGCCTCAAGTATGTGATAGTACCGGGAGAACCCCTGAAGCAGTCCATGTTTTTTATATCTTCAATCGCAACGCGATTGGTTCCTTCATAAACTGTTTTCAGTTTAACGTGAGTTGCATGTTTAGGTTTATTCATGGGTTTCTAACTAATACTTGTTGGTTGTGTATGCTTCCTGTTCCGTACCTTGTTGATAACTCAGGTACTTCACTCTTCATTACAATTGACTGAGACTCCTTGAACTTGTAGGTGAACGTGCCATTTGCATTCTTACTGATGTAGAAGTATTTCAGTACAGGCTCGGTCTTAAACCACCTCCCAGACTTAGTGCTTTCGGTACACACCCTAATAGCAATGTCTTCTTTGTTAGCAATGTGGTCAGATATATACTTGTTTGACTCAATCACAGAGAGAACAAACTGATAAACCCCAATAGGGATAAGCACCTCATCATTCCATGACCGCATGGTATACTTGTCATAGAATTCGTGTACCTCGTTAACGCTAATACCAAAGAGATCATTTAGCTGCTCGTCATTCCACCCGTCACAGTCAGCGCACACTTCAATAAAACCTTTAAGGCTATGAAAGAAGGGGCAGTTCTTAGACACTATCTTGTAATTCAAGCTGAGAACATTCCTCTTCTTGTTCTTGCTTCGTGTTGTTTTGCTCATTGATTTGTTCGATTATATTTTTAATAGAATGAGTCCAGTAAGGATGACCTTCACTCTCAGCCTTTATTAAGAACTCTTGGAACGTGCTACATTTTAGAGAATCTTTTTCTCTTTGTGTTAGTTTAATAACATACTCCTCTGGCATTACAATATCCTCATCCACTCATTGCAATCCAGCACAGTTTCAGCTTCATGCCTTGGCTCAAGTATATATCCTACTCCTTGGCACTTCATCTCAATTGATTCAGCTTTCCTTACGGTTGACACAACCCTGTACATATACTGTTCATGTTTGTGCTGATGGAAAGAACATTTCTTAACCAGCCTCATGCTAGGGCAGAGGTTTGATTTCCCGAAAATCTCAACATCTTCTAACACGCTACTATATATTTGATCACACAAGTCGTTAAGCCACTTGCGAGTTGTAACAGTAGGCCAGCCAGCTAACGTGCCATACAGTTTTTCACCATCCCATCTTGCAATGGTGTTACCATGTAGCTTTAGCCCATAATCTTTATCATTTAATAAAGTTGACATAAGTGTTCCTACTTTTTTCTGACGCTTCTCAACGAAAGCGGTTACTGCTTCTGTTCTTTTCATGCTTGTTTAATTTCTTTCTTAATTATATTGGCTACTTGTCTAACAATATTGGAATACTTTTCCCTACTAACAGCACCGTCCTTAAATGTAAAACGTATTTCCATTTCTTCTTTAGTTATTCCTTTGCCTTCACTGGATGCCCAACCATCATCCACCTCAACAAATCCTTGCACAGATTCTCCAAGAGAATCATGGTAGTACCAACTACTGGTGTGGTGGTGGTTGTGTTCTGGATTGAACCCTTGCATCCACATATCCCTATTCTTTAATGATTCTTTTATCTTATCTACGCTTTCAATTCGTTGATTAGTATAAGGAATAAGCGTATCTATAAATGCCTTATAGATATCAAGCTCCCTTTCTATTCTTTTAATTAATTTCTCAGGAGAACTTAGAAGAGCTAAAGGTATTTTATGTGTTTGGTTCCTTATCCATTTCCTAATAGTGACAGAACTTAATAACTTCTGAGCATCCGACATCTCATGTTCATGTGAAGTTTGATACCAATCGGTTGGTCTTAAACTTCTAGTTGCACCCATGTGGTCAATGAATAATGGCCATTCATACCCTAAGGACAACTCTTCTACCTCTTCATTGTAGTTAAGAAACAAGCAGTGATTACCTATGATTGGCTCACCGAACTCATCCCAATAGAATCCTATTGAAGATGCTCTATCACTAGAAGAAACCTCAGTCCTCTCAGGCTCTATACCGCGAACAGAAAGGAGCATTGATAGCTCGTTGCATAGCTCGTTTGCAACTTTCGCAAACGCATTATCGTTCGCTGTCCCGTTGAATTTTGATATATAATTGTTCATGCTTTTGTTTTGTTTAAGTTAATATCTGGCCCAGTTATACATTCACATACACCTCTTCATAACTGTACCCTCGTTGCGGCATGTTGATATCTAACGGCCTGTATGGATTAACTGCAACAAACTTGGTAACTATTCCGCTATCAGTACAGTTCTTCCAATCCCATTCCATGTCAGTTATGCACACCGCCCAATCAAACTTGTATTTGTTTTCCTTAGCGTACTTTAATACTGGCTCCATATCAGTGCCTCCCCGTCCGTACCATTTACGAGGCACTCGTAATGGCAAGTCGCTTCGGCTGAACTCTCGTATGGATTCCTCATGTATGTCAGTGTCGCACTGCACCATTGTTATCTTGGTGTGAGGGAACTCTTGAATGATCTTGTTCATCTGAACAAACGCCTCGTCACACTCTGCATTGCCCATAGACCCAGAGGTGTCAACCATGATAAGACCGTGACTCCTACCCTTGGTTTCATTCTTAGGGAAGATGATACCTCCAGATGAGTAACGCTTGTTAACTCTCTTATGGTTACGCCCACCCGGAGCATACTGAACTAACAACCTCTTCAACCATGACACATCATTGATTGCCTTTCGTGTAAGCATGTCCTCAAGGAAATCCAACTCATTGCCAAAGCCATGACCTTGAGACTTCATAAGAACCACTGCTTCGGATACTGTTTCTTGGTACTCATTCTCCGCAACATCAGCGCCCTCTTCACACATGGTTGCAGAGTCCTCGACACGGCCAACAATCTTGCCCTCATCGCCAAGGTAATCTTTAAGTCGTTCGCTTAATGACTTAGTGGTACTGGGTTGTGATGCGGAGTCATTGCCACTAGAGCTTCCAGAATTTGAACTTGAACTGCCGCTCTCGCCCTTGCCAGAGTCTTGGTCTTGACCTTTGGAGTCTTCAGACTCATTCGGATCTCCGTTATTATCACCCTTGCCTTTACCCTCATCGTCGTCAGGCTTTCCATCATCGCATGGCTTACCACCCGGAGGAGGAGGGGGTTCGTGAAGCTCCATCTCTAACTCATGGTAGTACCACTCAGTTGACTTGTTCTCTGGCAACTTTGTGAACTTCCCTTCACGGGGTAGCAGTATCCCAATATCATTCACTAATTCATGCCACACTCCTAACTGTTTGATGTAAGGGACGAAGTGACTGTTCATTGCCAAGTCTGCTGCAACATTCCATAAGTCTGGATTGCGATCTTCTCTTCTCAGATGATGAGCAAACAGTAGATGCCCAGCTTCATGGAGTATTACAAACTTGTTTGCGTTGACTGACAGATTGTTTGCGAACTCAGGGTTATACCTCAGAGTCTTACCATCAGTACACATTGTTTCTACTGAAGGGTCAGGTATGACTTGCCACTTAGCCACAAACGGAACACCTATTGGATGAGATGTATATATGTAGTCGTGTCCAATATTAACTTTAGACTTGGCTGTTTTGAGTAAGCCTTCCCACTCCTCTTCAGTTATGTTGTTGATTGCTTCTGTTACTTTGTTCATTGTGTGTTATTGATATATGGTTACAGTTCGATTGATTGAAGAACCTCGGTCACATCTTCGGACGCTTTGATTACTTCCTTTCTTTTCTTAGGGTTCTCTTTTAACTCTTTCATATTGTCCTTGCCTTGGAATCGAGAAAATACTTCTGTTAATGAGTCGGCTGCTTTGTTCAGAGACTCATCATCAGTTAGGTTGATCTGCTTAATGACTTTGCCAACCTCGACTACATTATCGATAACGCTGTCAGATATCCTAACCTTAGTAGGTTTGTCACCTTTCTTTTTAGCGTCACTAAACTTAGCCTTCCCTGTATCGTAATGCTTTAGCCTTGATACAGTATCAGCAAGCACACTCTTAACCCTTTCAAGCGTTTCTGTTTGTGCTTCTTTAAGCTTTGTCTCATTGCGCTTTTGCATCTGCTCTTGAACTTCCTTCATTAGTCCAGCAGGGCCGCTGATCTTCACATCCTTAGGATCTTTTATCTCGTCCACTTCAATGATGAAGTCAAATTGAGTAGCGAACTCTTCTTTCTCAGGGAATCTAACATCTTCCCACAAGTCACCAGCACGACGTTGACTGTCAGCTTTGATCTCTTCATACCTATCATTAACTATGGTATTTACTGCATCATCAAACTTTAGCTTCAGCTCTTCAAGCTCACGGGATAGGTCAGGGTAGAACTCTGTCTTGCATATACGCCATCCATGATCATCCCATGTACTTGTGAAGAACTTAATCTTCTGCCTAGCTTGAGTTGCAATCTCTTGAACGGCTGACAAGTCTTTCTTTGTGAACTTACGAATGTGACTGTCTATTGATTCAGCGTCAGCTTTGAACGTGTTCGCTGCCTCTTGAGCTGCCCGTACAATCAATTGCTTGGAGCCGGGTAGCTTGATGCCAATCTTAACCAGCATGCAGTTCTCATTGAACCGCTTTAGTATTACGTTGTCTTTGGTTACTAATCTCATAATCATATATTGTTATTGGGTTATATCTGGGCCAGTTATTACTTACTTTGCAGTGACCTATACTCTTTCTCCCATGCCTTGTACTCAGGTGTCGCCGCAACCTTTAGCTTAGCTTCAGATGCTCTACGAAAGAACGTAGCTTGCTGCTCCTCAGGCCATCGCCCTATATATCTGCATGCAGCTTTGGTTTTGCTCATGTCTTCAGACTTACCTTTAGGTTTGATGTCTTGCACTAACGCCACACCAGTAGCGTAGTAAACGCCAGCGTCCTTAGGTAATTTTGTTTGAAGAGGTGAATCGTAGATGTCATCAGGTTGAGGACACTCAGTACACATTTTGCGATATGCCATCATGCTACGGCCAACCACTTGCCCTACTGTTCCGTACACAAGGCAGTTCATAACAGATGGGCTAGTTGCCCAGTCAGTGCCAATCTTATAACAAGATTCAATCAAGTCATGCGCCCACTCCAATGTCCTAAACGTAGGCTCAGCACGTTCAACGAATGTGAACGGATCTCCTTGTATCTCTTCCTTGCGGAATCCCACATAAGATGACAACCAAGGAGCCATGCCTTTGTTGTTTGCGTACTCTTGGAATCCTTTGATGGATGAGTCCAATGTTGGGTCAATGTAAATGTGAGTCATCCTAGTAGCTGCTGCGCCAGTGATAGGCGTAGTGCCAGAGTCAGACTCACCGTTGCCAGCGGCACATATAAGGACGTTATCCTCTAGCTCATGCCCATTAACCTTACGGTCTAGTAGTATCTGAAGAGCCACGTTCATAACCTCGACCATGCTCCTATCAAACTCATCAAGGAAGAGAATAGCTCTCTTGTACTTAGGTTTGATGTGCTTGCCTTTGTCATCGTATCTTTTCCAAGGAATCGTGTCGTGATTAATAAGCCACTGAACACATCGGTTCACTTAATCTGCTACAGGGAGTCCAGCCAAGTCGGGCGGCTCCTTATCTGATGTTCGGAAGTCGTACAGAGTTGCGCTCATACTCTCTGCGAGTTGAGCAATCATCTGAGACTTACCGCATCCGTACTTTCCCCATACAATGAAGGGGCGTTTGTTCTGAAAGCAAACTGCTGCTGCTCTCTTAGCTGTAGCGATATCAACTGTCATCGCTTCTAGTGCTGTTTGTTTTGCCATAATATTTTGTGTGTATTTTATTATTACTTATCGGGGTAGCATGGTTACGAGCTACTCCATTCGTACATCAACAAAGAGTATTGCATATTGAATAACACATGTCAATAACTATTTATATGTGTTAATATACGAATGGAATAGCTAGAGTTAACACCCTAGCTTGTATCCCTGTATTAGTATGGGGTTATATCTGGCCCAGTTATAAGTGCCAGCCAAGTTTCAATCGTTGCAAGTCATCGAGCTTCTCGATCACATCAAGGTCTTGTACTGGATCTAGATTCACCTCAACATTTTGAGCCATTGGTATAGGTCTAGGTATGCCTCCTAACTCATGCAGTATTTTATGTATATCTTCATTGAAGAGAGCATGTTTGAGTGATCTAGCTTGCGACCTCTTACCTGACACAAACTGCACACTGTGAGACTTATCCTTAAAACAAACATTGAGCTTGAATAATCTCGGCATACTTTGGTTGATACCTTTCTGTTTGCAGATGTAATTTATCATTGCTCTTGGCAAGGTGGACACATAAAAGGATCGGACATCCTCTGTCCCATCCTTGTTTATTCTTGTGAGCGTCACTCTTGATTTTGGGTTTAGCACTTTCTTCCCGTTAAAGGTT
>MDTG01208484.1_pt1 | contig 11038 bp, 10 predicted proteins | sample 811421 | NCBI WGS metagenome assembly MDTG01 (sample SAMN05326645, study PRJNA326480) | marine metagenome | isolation source: seawater | place: Pacific Ocean: South East | collected 2011 | reverse complement strand
TGTATACCCTATTGATTTAAACGATATTCATTGCCAATAGATTCTTGCGATATTTTTGGAAAATAATGGTGAGGAAAGGCAATTTTGAGTTAACAACTATTTACTAATATCATAATGAAACGAATAAACTTTGCTCATTTAAACCTTTCCCCAGAATCTGAAAATAGAATTTGGGCTAAAGCCAAAGCCCTTGTTGATAGAAACGGCTTTATACTTGACAATGAAGTTAATGCCTTTGAGGAAAAATTTGCTAGCTACTGTAATGCTGAATTTAGCGTTGGAGTGGCTAGCGGTTGCGATGCTTTACTATGGGCAATGGAAGGTTTAGGCATAGGAAAAGGGGATGAGGTAATTACTGTCGCGAACACATATATTGGAACGGTCTTACCGATTATCCGAGCTGGTGCAACACCTGTGCTGGTGGACTGCGATCCGTCAACTCAACAAATTGACCCGGATCAAGTTAGTTCTGCGATCACGCCCCGAACTACAGCAATCGTTGCCGTTCATCTGTTTGGTAGACTTGCGCCTATGAACGCACTACTCGACATAGCCCAAAAAAATGGCCTTTTGTTGCTTGAAGACGCTGCACAGGCTCATGGTGCTTTGTATCAAGGGAAACGGGCAGGAAGTATTGGAAAGGCTGCTGGGTTTAGTTTTTTTCCAGCAAAAAACTTAGGGGCATGGGGTGATGGTGGAGCAATTGTGACCTCAGATGCTGCATTAGCTAAAAAAATTCAACAACTAAGAAATTATGGGCAAGTCAAAAAATATGTGCATACTCATATTGGTTGGAATAGTCGCTTAGATTCATTTCAAGCCATAGTCTTAAACGAAAAGTTAGATTTCCTAGATGGGTGGAATAATAATAGAAGACAGATAGCAAATTGGTATTACGAAGCATTAAAAGATGCTAATCTCAATTTATACTTTGAAACAAAGGGGAACGAAGCTGTTCATCATCTTTTCGTTGTAACATCCCCCAATCGAGACAAACTCCAAGAAAAGTTGACGGAAAATGGAGTAGAAAGCGGCATCCATTATCCTGTTCCAATTCACAAGCATGAATGTTTTGCTGATGAATTATTTGCAAAAAACAAGAAATTTCCATTCTCCGAAAAACAATCTAATGAATTACTTTCTTTGCCAATGCACCCTAATCTCACTGAATCCTCAGTAGAGAAAGTTTCTCATATTCTGAAATATGTAGAATAATTCAATCTCAGAAACATCAGGAATGATCTATAGCCAAAATAGTTAATGTTCAAATTGGTCTGGTTTATAAATCATAGATCATTGCGATCTTTATGATTACCCAAAAGGAGTAAAATGTCACTTGGAACCCTTTGTCGAAATTCAATCTTCGTGCAAAACAAGAAAGAATACACTGAAACTCTCCCCTCTTTTCATACGCTCCAATGGCTATATTGGCAAAGATTGTTTTATCGGTTATTGCGTTGAATTTGCATACTACCTTTTTAAAGCAGGTACCCTGTATCAAGAAAATTTTTAAAATAGCCTTAACACTCCTCAAGCCTTTAGTAGTTTGGTCTATAATTTTGACGGTCGCCATCGAACTAGTTTTGCATTGGACTCTCGATGATTTGCCCTACAAATTTCTAAATCACACTAGTGGCCCAATTAGACGCCTCGGGCAATATTCAAAAAACGAAGTCATCCCCAACAACTACATTGCAATCGTAGGGGATAGCCATGCCTATGGATTCGGTCCTTGGTTATACGATAACTCTTGGAGTTGGGGGCAACCCGATTTTGCCACACATCATCTGCTTCATGCTAAAACGAATTTGGACATCATATCATTTGGCTATCCGGGTTACGGTACTTTTGGTTCCTGCCTAACTTCAGTATCCGAATACAAATTTGTTAGCGAGTCATCGCTCTGGTCGGAATTGGCAGAGCCAAAAATAATTTTACTTTTTTTTTATGAAGGTAATGACCTGATCAACAACCTTCATGAAATTGAACAACGGGGCTTCGACATCTCTCGCATTTCAAACGATGACGCAAAAGATGAGATCGGGATACTTCTAAAATCAGAGGCTCTAAAGCTTTACAAGGATTGGTCTTGGTTCGATCATTTGGCGAGTTGGAACCTTTTTATCGGCTTGTTTGAAAACTACTCGCATGGTTTTCAAACCACACAGCCGGTTGATCATCCAACGAATATTGACCATTCCAGACCTCGATTAGAAGCAGATGATAATCAAAGCAAGCACACAGAGAACATTGCCCTCATCAATGGTCAAGAAATTGACTTGGGATACTCCGAGGGTCCCGCCTTACTTCTCACGGATCAAGAGTTATCTCTGTCGATGGAAGTATTTGAGCAATCACTCGCCTACATGAAGAAGAATTTTCCATCCAGCAGAATTGCCGTGGTCTACCTCCCTTCTTCACTTTCTATTTACCAATTCGAATCTCAGTATTTGAGACCCGCCCCACTGGTTATCAAAGGAGATAGACGTGACCGACCCTTCACACCCGCCAAGGCTACCAAGAGCAACCGAAAACTAAGACATTCCGTCGGGGCAATAACGAATTCCCTTGGCTTGAAATTCATCGATCCAACCGACTCCCTTCAATACAGTGCCAAGCAAACCCTTCTCCACGGCCCGAGGGACCCCATTCATTTCAACCGAGAAGGATATCTAGCCTTTGCGAAAGCCATTCTTCCTCATGTCAAAGTTCTATGCGAAGAAGCGGGAATTCAACCCGCTTCCAATTCCACCAATTAATGATCCTCGGAATCTCAGCCTATTATCACGACAGTGCCGCGGCACTAGTGAATGAAAAGGGAATCCTCGCGGCCGCACAAGAGGAACGATTTACTAGAATCAAGCATGATGCCGCCTTTCCCGTAAATTCCGTGAAATACTGCTTGAGGGAAGCCGGTGCGATCGTCGAGGATATCGAACAAATCGTTTTTTACGAAAAGCCCTTCCTCAAGTTCGATCGTCTGTTGGAAACCTATTTGAGCTATGCTCCCAGCGGTCTTCGCTCTTTTGTCCAAGCCTTACCCCAGTGGTTAAAGCAAAAGCTTCATTTGCCTAGGGAGATCAAGAAACAATTACCTGGGGAATGGGACAAACCCATTGTATTCGTTTCGCATCATGAGTCGCATGCGGCAAGTGCCTTTTTTCCCAGTCCATTTGAGGAAAGCGCCATATTGACAATGGACGGGGTGGGAGAATGGGATACGACGACAATCGGAATCGGTAAAGCGAACAAGATTCGCTTTCTCAAATCCTTGAAATTCCCTCATTCGCTCGGTCTGCTTTACAGTGCTTTTACCTATTTTACAGGATTCAAAGTAAACTCCGGGGAATACAAATTGATGGGATTGGCACCTTACGGTTCTCCCATATATAAGGACTTGATTCTCGATCATCTTATAGATCTCAAGGACGACGGATCTTTTGCCATGAACATGGCTTATTTCAACTATTGCCAGGGACTGACTATGACGAACAAAAGATTCTCATCGTTGTTCGGTGGTCCTCCAAGAACATCAGAGAGCAACATCACCGAACGCGAGCTCAATTTGGCTTCGTCAATCCAAGCGGTCACAGAGGAAATCGTTCTCCGCATGGCAAAGTTCTTACGAGAAACGACCAATCAGAAAAACCTCTGTCTGGCGGGTGGCGTTGCCTTAAATTGCGTTGCCAATGGTAAGTTGCAAAGAAGCGGAATATTCGATAACATTTGGATTCAACCTGCTTCTGGGGATGCGGGCGGATCTTTGGGAGCCGCCCTCTTCGTGAATCATCAACTCCAAGAAAACGAAAGATCACCTGCACCTCTTGATTCGATGAAAGGATCCTTTCTGGGACCTTCCTTCAGCGATATGGTGATTAAAGAATTTCTCGAGGGGACAAATGCTCCTCATCACCTCTATGAAGACGAGAATGAATTACTTGAAGCTGTGGCTTCCGCAATCTCCAAAGGAAAGATAATTGGCTGGTTCCAAGGAAGGATGGAGTTCGGTCCGCGAGCCCTAGGTGGACGGAGTATCATTGGAGACGCACGCAACGAAGAGATGCAGAGTAAGATGAACCTGAGTATTAAGTTCAGGGAATCCTTCCGTCCCTTCGCACCTTCCGTGATGGAAGAGCATATCCAAGACTACTTCGATCTTGCTTCGGTTTCCCCCTACATGCTGCTGGTCGCCCCTGTGAAGGATAACATACGAAACTCGATCTCGCATGAACAACTGCAAACAATGAAAGATCCGGATCTGTGTAAAAGGGTAAGGGTCAAGCGCTCTACCCTACCTGCGGTTACTCATGTCGATTATTCTGCCAGGGTACAAACCGTAAACGAAAAGCAAAATGACAGGTATTACAGACTGATTAAGCGATTCCATGAAAAAACTGGTTCACCAGTAATCGTAAACACTAGTTTCAACATTCGAGGGGAACCCATAGTGTGCTCCCCTAAGGATGCCTATCGTTGTTTCGTGTCGACTGACATGGACATGCTCGTTCTTGAAAACTATGTTCTTCACAAGCACGAACAACCTGCACAGAACCTCAAGGTAAAGGAAAAATACCTCTCAAGTTTTACTCTCGATTAAAGAACCTTAGAATTCGATTCAACTTATTTAAGCGATAATGATCCAAACCGATGCCATACCTTCAAAAAAAGAACGTCAAAGCTATGCTTTGCGCCTGATCATTGGATTTCCAATCATCGGCTGCGTATGGATGTTCATCTTCAAATATTTTAACTCGGCGGCTCAATGGAACTTTTATGTTCTGGGAATCATTGGAGGATTGGGCGTTTCGCTCGGATGCCTGTCCTACCTTTCGAAATCATTTGGAAACGGCACTTGGAAGATGTGGCGCATACTCATCCTTTTAATAGATAAAATTATTATTTGGACTCTCCTGCCTTTATTCTTTTACACCTTTTTAAGTCCCTACGCCTATGTTCTTCGCTTGCTTGGGAAATCAGGATTGAAGAAATTAGCCCCGAATAGTAAAACCTATTGGCAAGATGTTGACCAACCAGATTCTATCAAGAGATATCTGCAGCAATTTTAAGTGGAAAAGTATGTAAAAACATGACAGAAAACAAAAAGAAAAGCTTCCAGGAAATTACTGAAGAGAGTTCTCAAGGAGGTTTTCTGAATCAATTTCATGAAATGCTGATGCACAACAAGAAATGGTGGATTACACCGATTGTTCTCGTCCTCATTTTGTTCGGTTTACTTATCATTCTTGGCGGCAGCTCCTACGCACCGTTCATTTACACGCTTTTCTAAAATTCTTTAATAGCTAGACTTCATTTGTATCTTTTAATTCTCATTACAAAAATAACTACATTTTGAAAATACTCGTCACTGGTGCAGCAGGATTCGCCGGGAGTAACATATGTCAATCCATCCTCGAGCATTTGCGTGATGTGGAAATTTTTGCTTTCGACAATCTTTCTCGCTCGGGTTCCGAAATGAATGTAAAACTTGTCGAAGAATTAGGGGTTCGCCTAATTCGCGGAGATGCAAGGGTTCAATCTGACCTAAATTCCATGCCCAAAGTCGATTGGGTGATTGATTGTGCCGCTAATCCCTCCGTCCTTGCTGGCCTGGATGGACAAGTTTCCAGCAGACAATTAATGGAGCACAACCTTATCGGAACCATAAATTTGCTTGAGTACTGCAAAATGCATGGTGCTGGGCTAATTTTACTCAGCACTAGTCGGGTGTACTCAGCTAGAGAGTTGGCTCATTTACCAGTTCAAATAAAACACGATGCATTTGAACTCGAAGAAGATCAACCTTCTAAGGGGTTTTCATCTGAGGGTATCTCTGAAAATTTTCCTACCATATCTCCAATTTCTCTCTATGGCGCTTCAAAATTGGCATCAGAAACTTTGATACTTGAATACGGCAACTCGTTTGACTTTCCAGTCTGGATAAACCGCTGCGGAGTAATGGCTGGAGCGGGACAATTTGGCAAAGCCGAACAAGGTATCTTTTCCTATTGGGTTCATTCCTTTCGCGAAAAGAAACCTCTCAAGTATATTGGATTTGGAGGAAAAGGTCATCAAGTAAGAGATGCTCTCCACCCCAAAGACCTAGTCTCTCTTCTTGTCAAACAAATGACGAAACCGCATAGAGATGCCCCCAAGATCATTAACCTTGGAGGCGGTCCCGAGAATTCTATTTCATTAAAGCAGCTCACCTCTTGGTGCGAAGAATGTTTTGGCGTCAATGAAATCCTTGCCTCAGGAGAAGAACGACCCATGGATGCCCCATGGATCGTAATGGACTCTTCCGAGGCAAGAGAGGTATGGGGTTGGTCACCTCAGACCACACTCAAAGAGATATTGGAAGAGATAGCCGATCATGCCGAAAGAAACCCCAAATGGCTGGAATTCACAAGCTGAAGACATGGCGAGCAAACTAGTAATTCCCCTGTGACCTTTCACTCCCAGAAGAGATTCAAGAACTTCGAAAAATCGCGGACTAACGAGGAGTAACTCTTTTAAAAGATGCGGTTCAAGCTCATGGCACTCGCTATCAGGCGAAACAATCGGGCAGTTTTGTCCATGGAAGTGGTTTCAGTTTCTATCCGGCAAAAAAACTGGGAGCATAGGGAACTGGGGAAACTTTGGTCACCTTTTACCATGAGCTTGCTATCAATATAAAACGCATTCGCAATTATGGTCAGAAAGAGAAATACATTCATATTGAAAAGGGGTGGAATAGTCGTTTAGATTCAAATAAGGTAATTGTGTTATGTGAAAAAATTATGTTATGTGATGGATGGAACGAGCGGAGAAGTCAGGCGACAGAATGTTATTACGAACAGTTGAAAGAGGCTCCCGTAATAACTTTTCGCGATGAGGATGGGAACGACCCCGTTCACCACTTGTTCGTGGTACAGACATCCGATCGTGATAAAGTGCAGAAAAGCCTAAAGAGACAAGAAATACAGACAGGCATCCACTATCCAATCCCGATTCACAGGCACGAGTGCTTCGAAGATGAATCTTTTGCCGCGGGTAAAACTTTCCCTCAAGCGCAAAAGCAATTCACTAAGCTACTTTCCTTACCGATGCACCCGAAGCTCACGCACGAGGACGTAATCTCGGTTACTGACGCTCTAAAGAAATACTTGAATAAATGAGAGCGCTTTACATGGGATACGGAGAGGTCGGATATCGTTGTTTGGAGTGCCTAATAAATTCAGAGGTGGAAGTAACGGGAGTGATTCCCCGATCATCGGACAATGGTTCCGAACCCCGAGCAAATTCAGTCTTCAAACTAGCCTCGGAACAAGGCATTAAAATTCTTTCTTATGGGGATGGTCACGAAAAACCGAGACCCGAACCACTTACTAATCTGGACTACCTCATTTCAGTCCAATATGACCGCATCCTGGACGAGAACTGGCTAAGTATTCCGAAATCCGACACTTTGAATTTACATTTTGCTCTTTTGCCTAGATTGAGGGGTTGTTATCCGACCAAATGGGCGATCATAGAAGAGCAATCAACAGGCGTCACACTACACTCCGTCGACACGGGCATCGATACGGGAGACATTCTTGATCAACAAGAGATACCAATAGCTTTAGACGATACCGATGCATCACTATATGCGAAATTGAGCATTGCCGCTGTCGACTTATTTAAAAGGAATATCTCCAACATCGCAAACAACTCATTTCCCAAGGGCAAAAAGCAAATCGACGAGAACTCTTCTTACCATCCAAAAAAATTGCCCTTTAAAGGGTTTCTTGATCTGCGTAATAATTTAGATTTCTGCGATAGATTCCTAAGAGCCTTTACTTTCTCCCCGTTCCCGCCAGCCAAGTGTATTCTTGGGGGTAAAAAAGTCGGTCTCTTCGCCCCAGTTCGTAAGGAGAAAAGCTCAAAATCAACCGAGGCGGGAAATTATTACCTCAGCAAAGACAAACTGCTGGCCGTCGAATGCCTGAATGGAACACTCTATTTTGACACGCTGCAGTTGGATGGAGAACAAACTGATCCAACTATGTTTTTGGAAAGAGACAAAGCTTGAGCAATTACTCCAAGGAAAAAGTTCTGCAATTGATTGCCGAAACCGATTGCCCAGGTGCAGATTCGCGGGTGAAATACCGAGGGTTATCAATTTGCGTCGTTATGGCGTCTTGGAACGAGGAAGGAAAGGTCGGGCGAGGCGTTCTTGCAGTTCCAAGAGATGTTGTTGATACCGTTGTGGTAGTGAATAACGGGTCTGTTGATTCAACCGAGCAAGAAGCATCGGATGCTGGTGCGATTGTAATCAACCATGAAAAGAATCTTGGTGCCGGAGGCGGATATCGTACAGGCTGGGTCTTCGGCAAAGAAAAGAATTTTGATCTTGTAGTCGAATTAGCTGGCGACAATCAAGATGACCCCAATGACATTCCCAAGGCTATTGATAAATTAATTGAGGAGAACCTTGATTACGTTCAAGGATCCAGATGGCTAAAAGATGGAATACGCGAAAACATGACCTTATCCAGAACCGTCTTGACTTGGCTTTACTCCCTTCTTTTCCGTCTTCTGTTCCGTAAAAAGATTACTGATGCAACAAATGGATTCCGAGTTTTTCGGAAAGAAATATTGGACAATCCGAAGCTTGATCTTTGGCAGGACTGGCTCCTTCAATACGAAATGGAGCCCTATCTTTTAATTCAGACCTGCCGTGCAGGTTATGGAATAGGAGAAGCACCCGTAACTAAACGATATCACGAGGATATGAACGACAATACAAAGATGGTTCCTTTTAAAAGTTGGTGGTCCATTCTGCGCCCGCTCTTTTTGCTAAGCCTGAGAATCAAATCATGAATAAGAAAATAGATGTTGGAATCATAGGGGCAGGACGTTGGGGACCGAATGTGATCGGAGCCCTGCGAAGGATTCACCATGTAAACGCCAATTGCATTGCTGATATCAACCAATCTTCCCTCGATCAACTGGAGAATAGATTCAATGGGTTGAAAACTTTCACTGACCCCGCTGCCTTGATTGAGTCTCTGGAATTCGACGCCATAGTGATTTGCACCCCCGTGACAACCCACTTGGATCTTGTCGAGCAAGCCCTTCTCCACGGCAAACATGTTTTTGTCGAAAAGCCCTTCGGACAAGATCCTGAAAAATGCGCTGGATTATGTGAGATAGCCGAGGCTAAAAAACTTTCCATAATGGTAGGGCATGTCTTTCTGTTTAATTCATCGATTCTTGAGCTAAAGAAAATAATCGATTCGGGAGAACTTGGAGAAATTCAGCACATCGAGGCTCATCGAACTAATCTTGGACCCGTGAGAAAAGACATTAACGCCGTATGGGATCTGACTTCTCATGACCTCTCCATCTTCGATTTCCTTCTCGATTCTCTTCCTGAATCCGTCAGTTGTGTGGGAAGTCGAAGGCTGGACCCAATTATCGAGGATACAACTTACACCACCTTTCGATATCCAGGATCCATCATCGCCCATGCTCATGCAAGTTGGCTGAATCCAAGAAAAGTCAGACAGATAACTGTGATTGGATCAAAGAAAATGGCGATTTGGGATGACTTAAACCTAGAGCATCCCATCACGATTTACGATTCCTCAATCGGTCTTGACCAGTCCTATTATTCTGACTCCTTCGCTTCCCACCGCCTCAGTTACAATCGAGGAAGCGTCATTCTACCCTCAATCCCCACCAACGAACCTTTGTACGATGAGCTCAAGCATTTCATCAAAGTAATCCATGGAGATGAACAAAACCGCTCCTCGGGGCGATACGGCATAGAAGTTGCGAACACTTTGCAAGCAGCAGATCAGTCACTGAAGGCTGAAGGTGCTTTTGTCAACACTGGCAGATCATAATTCTCCCACGCGCTAAACCCAAAGCTGAACTTAATTAATAAGCACGGAAAAACAAACAGACAACCTTGATTCGAATTCTGCCGAAAGGTCGATAAGATTCTTGTTCACTCTGCCAAGTTGGTGGCTTGCCTTCAAGGCAATCGAGGCAGGATTGTTGAGAAGTCAGCATCCAAAATGGTTTAGTCTCTACTCCGACAAGAAACTGCTTTTGCTTATTCTTTGCTTGCTTGCCAGCTTCGGTTGGTTCTGGTTCTCACGAAAAATAAAAGTTCCTGAAAAAGTATTTCGGTTATGGGCCCTTTTATCAGAGTCACCGAAAACTATTTTCGTAGCACTATCCCTTCTTTCCTGCATTTTCTATTTAGGCAAAGGCATGAGTGTTGGGGAGGATATAGGCGGGCAAGTGAAATCATCACTACAATGGTATCATGGAGTTGTGGATCGTCCAAATTTCCTCGCTCAACCCAAGTGGACAAACTTGGCTGAAGACCAAACAAAATGGAGTCTTCGCCCTCCGGGTGCAAGCTGGTTATCCTTACCCGGACTTTCAGTTGGAATATCGCTGGGAAACTCTTTGAGAATAGGTCTATTTCTTTGCATGTTGATTGGTGGTTTAGGCTGGATCAAATTCTGCGAAAAATTGAAGCTTTCCGCAAGTGGGTTGCTGTTGTTAACCATCATCATCGGCCTTTCAGTTGGCCCTGCCAGTTCCTCTTACTCAACTGCGAATGTCATCCTCTTTGCCCTAGTCCCTTGGTTTATAGTCTGGGCCACGACCATTGGATTACTGTGCGATTCCCAAAACGATCATCCACCTTGGGGCAAGCTAACCATTAACACTGTGGCCTTTTTGTTTTTGTTGGGTTGTTTCGCGTGGATCAAGCTTTCGGGGATGATTGTTGCAGGAACAATAGCAGCCCTTCCTTTGGTTAGTATTTTGCTTAGCAAACGCAAGCCCTCGAAAAACCTCCGGTTAGTCGCACTGTATTTGTTAATTGGCATCTTGTTTTGGGTTCCGTTCCTTACCCTTGAAAACACCAATCAAAACCTCTCGGGTTTAACTGCAAATGAGCTTTACTCGGCAAACGACAGTGATCTTCAGGCCCCTCTCTTCGGCAAGCATTTCGAAAAAAGCACACGTGGTGGGTGGTTAGCATGGAGTGCCTTGG
>MDTG01195543.1_pt1 | contig 11038 bp, 10 predicted proteins | sample 811421 | NCBI WGS metagenome assembly MDTG01 (sample SAMN05326645, study PRJNA326480) | marine metagenome | isolation source: seawater | place: Pacific Ocean: South East | collected 2011 | reverse complement strand
GCATTAGCAAACAAAAACAATGACACCATATGCATAGCAGGAGATGGTGGTTTTATGTTTAATATTCAAGAATTACAGACAATTAAACATTATAAGCTTCCAATAAAAATTTTTGTTTTATGTAACAATGGTTATCTAACAATGAAACTAATGCAAAAAAAAAATTTTAAAAAATTTACTGGATCGACACCAAAAAGTGGAATAAGTTGCCCCAATTTTGAAAATGTGGCAAAATCTTTTGGGCTATCATCTTTTACTATTAAAAAAAGTGTCAATTTAGAGAAAAAAATTAAAAAACTTCTCCAAAGAAAAGGATCTTTCTTATGTCAAATTATAATGGAAGATGAGCAACCTTTAATACCTAGAGTCCAAACAAGAATGTCTAAAAATGGCAAGTTTTTACCAACTCCTATTGATAATCTTTATCCATATTTAAGTGAAAATGAATATAAAAAAAATATTTTTTATAAAAAAAAAATATTTTAAATAAGATTTTTTTTTAAATTAATAAAATCTTTTATTACACCTAAAAGAGTTTTAAATTTTAAAGCATTTGAATTACCTCTTTTTCTCAAATTTAATTTGACAGGTAATTCTTTATGTTTTCTTTTTAAATAAATTAGCTTGATCAATATCTCTGCATTAAAAAAAAAACCGTTTGACTTAATTTCAATTTCTTTTACTAAGTGCGTTTGGTAAAAAGCCGTCCCATTATAATATTTTAAATTAAGTTTGAAGAAAAAATTTAAAATTTTAGTATAACTTGCTGAAAGTATTTCTCTCAATATACCTCTATCTGAATTAATAGGATACAAAGAGATTACATCATAATCTTTCATAAAATTTAAGTTTTTAAAAATTGATTCTAAATCAGCCTCATCATCGCCAGGTATTACTACGCAATTTTTTTTACTACTTAGTTTAAGCCCATTTTTAAATGCTCCTCCATAGCCTAAGTTAAAATTATTTTGATGGATAATAATATTTTTATCATCAATAAATATATTTTTAACAGTATCGAAAGTTTTATCAGTACTTTTGTCGTCCACAAAAACTATTTCATAATCAATTTTTTGATCTAGGTGAAATTTGATATTTCTTATGACTTTGACTACAGTCTTTTCTTCGTTGAAGCAGGGAACAATAATAGAAATACTCATTTTTTAATTGTTTATTATATTTAATTTCTTATTTATATTTAAATTTACTCAAAATAAATAATTATGAAAAAATTTAATATAAATTCTAAACTACTCGAAGATCATTATGTTAAAAATGGATATGTATTAATTAGAGGAGTATTTGAGAAAAAGTTTATCAATACAATTTCTAATTTTCTAATAAAAAATATAAAAAAAGGAGAGAATAAAAAACTAGACTATCATGACATTTGTAACCAAATTATGGAGGAATTTGAAAAAATGCCTTTATATGAGGAAATATTATTTAAAAAAAAATTTAAGAAACTTCTGATTAGATTTGTTGGTCAAGATTTATGTGTTTTGAACTTTACCACTCTATTTTTAAGCGCTCCAACGAACAAAAATCCAGTATTAAACAAAAACGAACATGTGGATGTTTGGACAGGTACAGGGGTTGACTCAATTTTTGTTAAAATTTTCTTTACTGATTGCGATAATTATAACGGACTCACTCTTTATCCTGGAACTCATTTGCATGGTCTTTATCCTGTAAAGAATCGGGGTTTAAATCTTCCAAATGATATTAAATTAAATAAAAAAATAAATACTTCCAATGCAAAAAAAGGAGATGTTTTAATGTGGCACCCGTTATTAATTCATTCTACTACAGGAAGGAGTAAAAAAAATAAAAGAATTTCTATGACATTTAGATTTAAATCAACTGAAACAGAATTTACTTCTCAAGAAAGAGCCTTAGGATATAGAACTCTTTCAGTCGGAATAAATAATAAGATAAAGAGATACATAGGAAATGATTATCTTTCACCTTTTAGAATATATGGAGGCAAAGCATCCATAGATAAGAGATTAAGCAAATTATATAATCAGAATTATTTTAAAAAAATAATTAAATTAAAATAAATTTTTTTAAATGAAATTTTCAATTGATAATAATTTTCTAATCAAAATTGTTTTATATTTTTTGGGTTTTATAATTTTAATTTATAATTTATATCTTTCAGATTTTAATTTACCATCATACCAAGGAAATTATGGATTTTTAAATTATAGTTTAGAAGCAACTGAAAAAGATTTTTTTAGTTCAATTATATGGGAACAAACGATGGTTCCTTTTTTTAGAATTTATATTTTTGTATTTTGGAAATATTTTAAAGACTTTATCGATATAAATTATATTCTGTGGTTTTTCAATTTAATTTTTTATTTCCTATTTATTAAGTGGAACCTCAAAATTTTTAAAATAGATTTTAATAAAAATAAAATTGGAATTTTATTTGCAATACTAGTAATAACAAATCCATTTTATCCCTTAACAATTTTATGGCCGTTTCACTCTACATTTTTCATGATATTATTTATGTATTTTACCTATCTCATCTTTTCAAAAAACGAGATAAATTTTAAAAGATTTATTAAAATAAACTTTTTGCTTCTTCTTATGTCTCTTACATGGCCAGGTATGAATCATTTAATCTTTTTAGTAATATTTGTTATATTTTTCATTGTAAGTGATTTTAAAAAAAGAATAATTTTATTTTTAACTTTGATCACTGTAATGATTTATCCTTTCAAAAATTATTATTTTTTTGGAAATTTTGGTCCCACTAACTTAGCAGGTTTTACAAATGGACTAAACACAGTTTGGCCATGGGTTTCAGAAGAAAAGAAAGATCAACTTCTTCAAGCAAATAAAATCTCTGTTATGTTTAGAGAGGCTTTGAGGGGTGATTTTGCATCAAGTCATCAAACAATACTTAAAAAAAGTGATAAACTAATTTTAAAAGTTAATGAATATTCGGATGATAAAAATCTACCATGGTTAATTGATGAAAATTTTGATTACATTTGGAGGAAAGATAAACAAAAAATTCATTTTTTGAATGATCTTTTTTCAAAAGATGGTTTTATTGCCTGGCAATCACCTGCAATGGTTCCAATATCAAATCATTTTAACGATATAGGTATCTCACTTTTTGATGATTATATAATGGATGATGAATTGAGGAAATCACTTTATAAAAGTTTAGAGGTCAAAATTGGTGGTACTCTTGTTGCTCCAGATTTATATTATAAATGGTATCCAATTTACCAAAAATCTTGGCAAGATTTAGGAAAATATAGTTATAATTTCCCGACTTTAAACATATTTAAGGTTACTGCAATTAATGAGAGAGATATAAGAACTCCATCAGTATTTTCTTTACTATCTATCCTAATATCAACGTATATATTTTTCTCCTTAGTATTAAATATAAATATTTCAAAAAAAATAAAACTAAACACTTTGTTGATTTTAATCATTTTTTCTTTTTATATTAAATTTTCAATGGTATTAAATTACTCCTCTCAATTTGAATTTATTGTCCCAAGTATTCTTTTGCTTTTATTATTATTAATAATTAATAAAAAAATTTCTAACAGAAATGTTATAAAAAAAACATATTTTGAAAATTTTAAATTAAATTATAAGTTGTTAATTGGAGTAGTTTTTATAATTTATAGTTTTGTATTTTCATCTTATATATCTCTTTTTGAATGTAATAGATATTTTGGAATTTTTAGCCCAATTATATTACCATTAATTTATTCCTTTTTAGAATTCGATAAGAAATATAATGAAAATTATTTTCAATTTAAAATTCTTTAGAAAATTAGTCTATAAATTTTACTTTAAAATATTTTTGTAAACTTTATTTAATCCTCTATCGATATCAAATTTATTTTTCCATTTTAGTTTTCTGATTAATATAGAGGAGTCGAGACATTTTCTTTTAGGACCTGAGTATTTTCCATTATAGATAATTGATCCTTTATATTTAGTTATATACTTAATTTTTTTTGCCAACTTATTGATTGAAATTTCTTCTTCATGTCCAACATTGATTATCTTATTAAAATATTTTTTTTTGATTATAAAATAAATTGCATTTGCAACATCTTCTGCAAAAATAAATTCTCTTTTAGTTTTTTCATTCCCCAACAATGTTATTTTTTTTGATGATTTCTTTTTTGCTTTTAAAAACTTAGAAAATAAATCAGGTATTACATGAGCACCTTTTAAAAAAAATTTATCATTAATACCATAAGTATTAGTAATAATTGGAATGCAAACATTAATCTTATATTGTTTATTAAGACTGAGTAATCCAATTGTAGAATTTATCTTTGCGGCCGCATATGCAATATTAGTATTTTCAATTTTACCATTAAGCATTTCGTTTTCACAAATCTTCTTATTGGTTTTAGGGTAGAAACATGCAGAAGAGGGCTGAATTATTATTTTTGGTCTAATCTTTTTAAGTATTGATAATAAATTCATTGAAATCAGAGTATTTTCAGAGATAAAATCAAATGATCTTTGATCATTAACTTTTATTCCTCCTACAACTGCTGCAAAATTAAATACAATTTCAGGTCTATATTTTTTTATATACAATAAGGTTTTATCATAGTCCAATAGGTCCAATCTAGACTTCAAGGGAAACTTTAAATTTTTAAATCCTTTTGACTTAAGTAATTTGACCATCTCGGAGCCAATTAAACCTGATGCACCAAAAATTAAAATTTTTGCGTTCAAATTCATCTTATTATGCTATATGAAAAATTGTGATTAGTAAAAAAATAATTAAATCAATATATCAAAAATTATATTTGATAAGAGAGTCTGAAATATTTATATCAAAAATTTACCATACGAATAAAATTAAAAGTCCTGTGCATTTGTCAATTGGTCAAGAGTCTATTGCAGTAGGAATATGTGAAAATTTAATAAAAAAAGACTTAGTTTCTAATAGTTACAGGTCTCATGCAACTTATCTAGCGAAAGGTGGAGGTCTTAATTCATTTTTTGCAGAATTGTATGGAAAGGAAACAGGTTGTGCCGGAGGTCGTGGTGGGTCAATGCATTTAGTAAATATAAAAAAAGGTATTATTGGAACTTCTGCAGTTGTTGGAACCACAATACCAATAGCGGCAGGGTATGCTCTAAAAGAGAAAATAAAAAAAACTAAAAATATAATAGTTTGTTTTTTTGGAGATGGAGCAACTGAGGAAGGTTGTTTTTATGAAACCCTAAATTTTGCCTCTTTATTCTCACTGCCAATATTATTTGTATGTGAAAATAATGGTTTAGCCATTCATACAAATTTAAAGAAAAGGTGGTCAAAAAATAATTTGATAGACAAAGCCAAAACTTTTGGGATTGAATCAAAAAAAATTTCATCAGATGATGTCATAAAAATTTACAAAGAAACAAAAAATATAATCAAACAGATAAGGTCTACAAAAAAACCATTCTTCATTGAAATAGAGTGTTTAAGAGAATTTGAACATGTAGGTCCAAAAAATGACATGAATAAAAGTTATCGAGATAAACGATATTCAAAAAAATTTTCAAGAAATTTATTCAGAAATAGTTTATTTAATAAAATTAAAATTGAAGAAAGAAAAGAGATTGAAAATAATATTAATATAAAAATAAAAAAAGCATTAAATTTTGCTGAAAAATCCAATTTTCCCTCAAAAAAAACAATTTCAAATTTTGTCTATTAAATGAAAATTAAAAATAAAATTTCATATAGCAAAGCTATAAATGATGCACTGCATCAAAAGATGCAAAAAGACAAAAATTTAGTAGTATTCGGCTTAGATGTTGAAGATCATAATGGTATTCAAGGAACAACTTTAGGATTGAATAAATATGGTAAGGAAAGATTTTTTAGCACACCATTATCTGAAGACTCAATGACTGGAGTTGCTATTGGTTTAGCAGCAGCTGGACTTAAAGTAGTGCATGTTCATATTAGAATGGATTTTGTATTACTGTGTATGAATCAATTGATAAATATGGCCTCTAAAATGAAATATATGTACAACGGAACTGTTAAAGTGCCAATAGTAATAAGATGTATGGTTGGAAGATCTTGGGGACAGGGAGCTCAACATTCACAGTCGTTACATTCGTTATTTTCACATATTCCTGGATTAAAAGTTGTTTCACCATCAAATTCATATGATGCTAAAGGATTATTAATTTCCTCAATTGAGGAAAATTGTCCAGTCATTTTTATGGAACATAGACTTTTGTACAATACTCAGTCATTTGTAAAAAAAAATATTTATAGAATCCCTTTCGGAAAAGCTAGAGTTATGAGTAAAGGATCCGATCTAACAATTGTATCAATATCTCATATGTCAATAATAACTTATAAAGTCGTTCAAATATTAAAGAGTCATGGAATTAATATTGAATTAATTGATTTAAGATCAATAAAACCTATTGATTTAAAAACTATAATTAAGTCTGTAAATAAAACAAAAAAATTATTAGTAGTTGATAATGGTTGGTCTTTTTGTGGTTTGTCGTCAGAAATTATTTCTCAAGTAGCTATAAAATTTAATAGAAAAATACTAATGGATAAAATTACTTTTTTAGATACTCCATGTCCAACAACTCCAAATTTGGAAGAGGAGTTTTATCCATCTCCTGAAAAAATCATAAAAAAAATTAAAAAAATGTTAAAATTAAAAATAAAAATAAAACTTAGTAATGAAGATAAGTCAATAAAAGAGGTTCAAGAATTTAAAGGTCCATTTTAAATGAAAAAAAAAATTGTATTTATTACAGGAATTACAGGTATGGTTGGTTCTCACATGTTAGATTTTCTTATTGAAAATACTAACTGGCAAATTCATGGATTGTTAAGATGGAGAAGTTCTTTAAAAAATATTTCACATCATGTAAAAAATATAAATAAAAGTAAAAGAATAAGACTACATTATGGAGATTTAAATGATCAATCTTCTCTAGATCATGCTATTAAGAATTCTAAGCCAAATATTATTTTTCATTTAGCAGCACAATCTTATCCTTTAACAAGTTTTACTTCTCCTTTAGAAACATATCAAACCAATATTATTGGAACTGCAAACTTGCTTGAAGTAATAAAAAAAAGAAATCCTAAAGCAATTGTTCACGTTTGTGCTTCATCAGAAGTATTTGGAAGAGTTCCAAAATCAAAAATCCCTATTGATGAAAATTGTAGTTTTCATCCTGCTTCTCCATACGCGATATCAAAAGTAGGCACAGATTTAATTGGTAGATTTTATGCAGAAGCATATGGCATGAAAGTAATGACAACAAGAATGTTTACACATACTGGTCCAAGAAGAGGGGATGTTTTTGCAGAAAGTAGTTTTGCAAAGCAAATTGCTATGATTGAATATGGATTAATGGATTCAGTAATTAAAGTAGGCAATTTAAATTCTTTAAGAACTTTTGCAGATGTTAGAGATGCTGTTCAAGGTTATTATCTTCTAGTTACTAAAAATCCAAAAAAAGGAGAATATTATAATATTGGTGGTTCTTATAGTTGTAAAGTTGGAGATATGTTGCGTTATCTAATTTCTCTATCAAGTAAAAAAAATATGATCAAAATTAAAATAGATAAAGCTAGATTGAGGCCTATAGATGCAGATTTACAAATTCCAAATACAAAAAAATTTAGAAAACATACAGGATGGAAACCAAAAATTAAGTTTAAAAAAACAATGAGAGATTTATTAAATTACTGGAGAGATCAAATAAAATCAGGAGAAATATTTTTGGATAGATAGATAAATTTAATCTAAATTAATAAGTTCTCTTTTAGCATTTCTCCCTGCCCTAAATAAACAATTTGATCGAATATAGGTGAGTAGTAAGACTGATCTAAATTTATTTGTTTTATTCTTTAAAGATGAATGAACTAAATCACCATGTAAAAAAATTATAGACCCCTTGTTTTCATTAATTAAAATTTTTTCATCTTCTTTTATATTAATAACCGCCTCCTCATTATTTGCATTTGGATCTTGATTAGGGTCTTTATGGGCATGTAATTTTTTGACTGGCAATTTACCCTTTAAATGTGACTTTTTATAAACAATCAAATTACCCATGTCTTTTTCTATATCGACTATTGGGATCCAAGCAGAGGCAAATCCATCAACTATTGATGGTTCTGTGTAAAAACTATCCTGGTGCATAGCAAAGCCAGTTGTTCCTGGTGATCCATAAAAAAATTCGCTTTGAAGGCCGCAAATTTTACTTTGATTGTCTCCTATTAATAAGTTCATAAAATTTACTAATTGTTCATTTTTCATCATATCCATAAAAATTTTTATATTTTTATGGGGCATCATTAGAGGTTTGTAAATTTTTTCTTGATAGTCTTTAAGGGAGGATGTTTCATTTTTTATGCTATCACATATTTCCTTACTAAAATGTTTCCTTTCAATTAAAAACCCGTTCTCTTTGAAAAAAAGCTTTGCTGACCTAGGGTTTTCTTTAATTTGTGGTATATTTAATTCTGAAGAGTTAATCATTTTGTTTTAGACAATATAATTTTTTTTGCAGCAATTTTGTAATTTTTTATATTTTTTAAGTAATAATTCACTATTTTTATTTTATTTACCTTATATTTTTGATCCTCTTTCAAAGCATCTAAAATGTTGCTCAAAGCTGACTTCATTGATGCATAAGGATAGATCATTTTTCCACCTGTCAAAGCTGAATTGCTAGAAATATTTATAATTTGACAATTTTTTAATTTAGCCATTTTTTTATAAATAGTTTGTAAAATTAAAAAGTGATAATAGAAGTTTATATAAAAACTATCTAAAATATTTTTTTTCGTAAAATTGTAAATTTTCTTTCTACCAGGATTATAGCCACTCATAAAAATTAATATATTAATTTTTGGAATATTTTTTAATATTTTTAAAATATTATTATTTTTAATTTTAAAATTAATCTTTATAAAAAAAATATTTTTATTTTTATGGAGATTAAATTTTTTTAATTTTTCCTTAGAATTGTAAATTATAAAGAAATTATTATTTTCAAAGTTTTGATTTATAAACTCAACACCTAACTTGCTTAGACCACCAGTTATTAAAATATTATTTTTTCTCAAATTCAGTAAATGAGTTATAACGCCAATTTTCAGGGTTTTTTTTATTTTTTTTGTACCAATTAATCGTTTCAATTAAACCTTTTTCTAAAGAGAATTCAGTTTTAAAATTAATTTTTTTATAATTCTTAACATTCATTATTCTTATTTTATCACCATTAGGCTTACTTGTATCCCAATTAATTTTGATATCTTTTTTTAAAATTTTTCTGATTGACTCGGCTAATTCTTTAATTGAAAAACCCTTGCCAGAACCAAGGTTAATTGGTTTATTATAGTTTTTCTCAACAACTTTAAGCATTCCAGTTGCTACGTCTTCTGAGTAAATAAAATCTCGGATAGGAGTTCCGTCTCCCCATAAAGTAATTTCATTGTCTTGACATTCATCAAATTTTTTTATCATAGACGGAATTACCATTGCGTTGTCTGTATCAAAATTATCAAAAGGTCCATAAACATTTGCTGGTCTAACTATATGGATATTTTTCCAATTATATTGTTTCGAGTAAGCTTCTACCTGTAATTCACATAGTCTCTTCCCCCAACCTGCAAACCAATCATTTTGTGATGGAAAAGTTTTCCACACATCATCTTCATTAAAAATTTCTGAAGGCGAATATACTCCTACAGAACTTGTAAGTAAGTAGTTTTTTACTTTATTTATTCTTGATGCTTCTAACATATTAAAAGAAAATGTAACTGTTGGTGTTAAAAAACTTGCAGGTTTTTCACTACACATCTTGGGGGAACCTTTAACACCAGCTAAATGGAAAACTATATCTTGTTTTTTTGTACATTCTATACAGTTATCTAAGTATCTTAAATCTAGTTTTTTAAAAATTACATCTTTTAAATTTAAGTCTTTAGGTTTGTCTAAAGATGCAATTGTAATATTAGCTTTTTTTTTTAAAAGTAATTCTGTAAGCTTTCTTCCAATTAAACCAGTACCACCAGTGATTAATATATTTTTGTTTTCAAACATAATTTTTTTTATACCAACTTAAAGTTTTTAATATTCCTTTATCCAAGTAAGTTTTTCTTTTCCAATTTAATTCCTTTTTTGCTTTTTCACAATTTAATGACAAACTTGTGTTTAAACTTGGTTTTGACAGGTCATGATTGATCAATAATTTTTTTTCAGAAGCTTTTATAATTTTTTTTACTATTTCTAAAACTGAGTAAGCTTTACCGTATCCACAATTATAAATTTCAAAATATCTTTTTTGAAACCTTATTGATTTTTTAACAAAATCAATTAAATCATCTACGTAAAGCATGTCTCTTTTTTCTGAACCCTTACCCCATATTAAGATATTATTTCTTGATTTCATTACTTTATTAATTGTTGCTCCAAAAAAATGACTTTTATTTAAATCATACTTATCGTGAGGACCATAGATATTACTATGACGTATTACTGTAAATTTTGTCCTTCGAAATTCTGAGTAAAAACTACACATTTTTTCAACAAAAAGTTTTGTGTTTGCTACACCAAAATATTTTGCATAAATTTTATTGTTTGGATTAAAATTCTTTTCTTTTAAAGGTTTTTTTGAATTTTGATACATTACAGTACAGCTAAAAAAAACAAATTTTTTTACAAAATTTTCATAACACGCTTCTAATAAGTATGAATTAATTACAGCATTGTCAGTTACATGAATATAAGGTTGATTTAAGATATCTTTTGCACCTGAAGTAGTTGCGGCAGCCTGAATAACAATATCTTGATTTAATGTTATTTTTTTACAAAATTTTAAATTTCTTAAATCACCTTTTATCCATTTGAGATTTTTTGCAACTAGATAAGGCTTTCTTTTATGAAATACCGCAGTTATGTTATTTTTAGATTTTATAAACGACTCCAAGATATTTCTTCCAATAAAACCTGTTGCTCCTAGAATTAAGATATTCATAATTAGT
>MDTG01164321.1_pt1 | contig 11038 bp, 14 predicted proteins | sample 811421 | NCBI WGS metagenome assembly MDTG01 (sample SAMN05326645, study PRJNA326480) | marine metagenome | isolation source: seawater | place: Pacific Ocean: South East | collected 2011 | reverse complement strand
TTGTTACTCATTAAAGGCCAATCAAATTTTGTCATATTGCTCACAATAGGTTAATAAAAATTATTTTCAATGAATTTTAGTATATTTAGATTATAATTATTTATATAAACTATATAACAAAAAATGAAACTTTTATCCGTTGTTTTTTCCTTTAGAAATGAAGAAGGTAATATAAAAGAGCTAGTAGAGAGAGTTCATAGTAGTTTAAAAAAATCATCTAATTGGAAATATGAATTAATTTTTGTAAACGATGACTCTACAGATGACTCAGAAAATATTTTACTAGAATTACAAAAAGATTACCCGATTAAAATCATAAATATGAGTCGTAAGTTTGGAGTAGATCCTTGTGTGCTTGCAGGATTTAGACATGCTGAAGGCGAAGCAATAATTTATTTACATACCGATCTACAAGACCCTCCTGAATTAATACCCGACATGTTAAAAAAATACGAGGAGGGTTTTGATGTAGTACATACGATTAGAACTAAAAGGTTGGGTGAGGGTAGGTTTAGAATGTTTGTAACAAAAATTGCTTATTATATAATAAATATTTTATCAGACATTAATTTACCAGTTCAAGCAGGTGATTATAAATTAATATCTCAAAAAGCTTTAAATAAGATTTTAGATCAAAAAGAATTTCGTCCATATGTGCGAGGCCTTTCAGTCTGGGTTGGTTTCAGGCAGGCATATTTAAATTATGAGAGACAAGCGAGAGGTGCCGGAAAGTCAAAGATGCCTTTGCTTTCAGCTGGGCCTGTTACTGATTTTATTAGTGGTGTTACCAGCTACTCCTTGAAACCGCTTTATATAGGAATTTTTTTAGGTTTTTTTTCAATTCTAATTTCTTTACTTTTAATAATCTACTCTCTTTACCTTAAATTTAATAATCTTGCTATTCCAGGAGCTACTAGCATTATAATCGCAATATCCTTTTTTTCAGGAATCTTATTATTTACCTTAGGTATAATTGGAATTTATCTTGCAAGAATATTTGAACAAACAAAAGGAAGAGATCAATATGTAATTAAAGATATAAAAGATTATAAATAATCTACATGCAAAAATATTTTCCAATTATTATATCTCTTTGTTTTTTTATAATTTCAATTTTGTGTTGGGATAAAATAAATCTTCCTTATGATGAAGACAATCAAATCATAGGAGAATATTACTTAAATAAAACAAATCCTCAAAATGATTTAATTAGGTTTATTTTTTTCATCATTCCATCATCACTTGTTTATTTGATTAGTTATTTAAAGATAAATAAATCAACTTATAATTTTAATAGAAATAGTAAAAATTATTTTTTAAGCAACAAACTGATAAAAAAAGAAAATAAAGATTTAAATAATTATTTTTTTTTTTTCATAATCTTAGTTTTATTAGAGTTTCTTAGCATTGACTTCAAAAAATTTTTAGCAATTGATTTATTCCATGATGCTGTATTTTTGGTTCCGCCTATAAATTACTTAACTAGTGGCGAGTTTTTTCAATCAACATTATATGACTATGGATATACTGGAAATAACTTAGGATTGATAATTAATTATTTTTTTGGTTTTTACACTTTGGGGGCAATAGATTTTTTAAAGCTATTATTGATTTTATTTATTAAAATTTCGCTTATTTTTATTGCAAAAAAATTAACGGAGTATCTTGAATGTGACGACTTTTTAAAAAAACTATTTTTCATAATATTTGCTTTTTTTGTTATAAGCCTTCCAAATTATTATGATTTATCCTCTCATTTTTCTCCAAGATCTGCTTTGTATTTATTTACTGTGCTATTAATTGGCTCAGCATTAACCTTTAAAAGATATAGTGAAGTGAAATACTTTTTTATCGGTTCTCTTTCTTTGATTTCTTTGTTTTGGTGGTTTGATATTGGTTTTTATATAAATTTTCTTATATTTTTACTAAGTTTATATTTAATAGTTCATTCACAAAAAAAAAATTTATCATATCTAATTTTTGGATTTTTGTTTTCTTGGATAGTTTTTTTAGCGTTAATTCCATCAGAGGAGATCAAATCATTTTTTGGTAATATAAAGTTTATTTTATCGACTACAGACTATCTTATAGGAGTTGAATATCTTAAACCATTTAGTGAAAATAGTACAAGATGGACAAAGGCATTAATTATTATTTTCCTGAGCTGTATACTTTTGATAAATCTTAATTTTAGTAAGAAATTTAAAGTTCATTCACATTTAAAGTTATATTTAAATCTGATTTTTATAAGTGGAATTATAGTTTTTAAATCAGCTTTAACTAGGTCTGATGTATATCATCTTAAATATTCATCTGGTTTATACACATTAGTATTCGCATTTGCTGTTCTTTTTGTAGTACTCACCTCTTTAATAGAAAGAAAAAATATTAATGCTTATTTTTCTAAATTAAATAGAGAGATAAAAAAAAGATTAATATTAGCAATAATCATAATTTTTTCCTTTTTATTTCTTGGAGGATACTTAAATAACAAAAATCAAAATTCAATTCAAACAAGTTTAATAAATCTTGCTAATTTTAAAATAAATATTGAAAAATTAGTTTTAACCAACTCTTTAGATCTACTTAACGATCGAAATTTAGCAGTTTTAAACAAGTATAAAACTTTAAGTTCTAACGATACTTGCATTCAAAATTTTTCAGATGATAATTTTTTCCCCTTCTTTTTAAAAAAGCCTACATGCACAAAGTTTTACTTATCAAATCAAATTTTATCTAGTTATAGCGAAAGTCAATTTATTTTAGAGTTTCAAGAGTCTATGCCAAATGTCATTTTATATGAGTCTCCAACTAAACTATTGTTCAATTATGATAATTTACAAAATGCGATGAAATTTGTAAGGGATAATTATGAATTTTATGAAAATTATTATGGATTTGTCTTCTATAAGAAAATTGATAATTAAAAATTACCTTAAATAAATATTTTATTAATTGATGAAAATAGCAGTTATTGGTTCTGGAATTTCGGGTTTATCCGCAGCATTTTACTTATCTAAAAAGTATAAAGTGGATATTTTTGAAAAAGAAAATCATTTTGGTGGTCACTCATACACATATGATATTAAAAATCACAATAAAATTTTACCGGTTGATTTAGGCTTTATAGTATTCAACGAACTAACATATCCTAATTTAATAAATTTTTTCAAAGAATTAAATGTACCTTATGAAAAAAGTGACATGTCATTCTCCGTTTCAATACAAAATAATAATGTCGAGTATGGAGGCAAGGGTTTAAACGCTTTATTCGCTAACAGAAAAAATCTTTTCAATTTAAGTTTCTTAAAAATGATAAGAGAAATTATTATATTTTACAAGAATGCTCATTTCCTAACAAAAAAAAACATAGAGGAAATTACATTAGGTGATTATTTAAAAAAAACTGGAATGTCCAAGTATTTTATTGACTATCATATTATTCCAATGGTAGCTGCGATTTGGTCAATGCCATTTCACAAAGCAAAATTGATGCCTTTAGATCTTTTTTTAAGATTTTTTATAAATCATGGATTATTTAAACTTAAAAACAGACCACAGTGGTACACTGTAACTAATCGAAGCCGAACTTATGTTAATAAGGTTCTTAAAAATATTAGCGGTCAAATATTTAAGAATTACGAAGTAAATAAAGTAATTCGAACTAAAGATAATGTAAGATTACAAATTGAAAATGAGTTTCTAGATTACGATCAAGTAGTTTTAGCTTCTCATTCAGACCAAAGTTTAAAATTATTAAATAATCCCTCAGAGCACGAACAAAGAATTTTAGCAAAGTTTAGTTATGTTAAAAATGTTGGAGTTTTACATACTGATGATAAGCTTATGCCTAGAAAAAAATTAGCTTGGTCAAGTTGGAATTCTATAACAAATGAGGGGAAAACGTGTGTAACTTACTGGTTAAATAAACTACAAAATTTAAATACTGAAAGAAATTATTTTTTGACATTAAATCCAATTTATCAAATATCCAGTGAAAAAATAATTAAAAAGGTAAATTTTACCCACCCATATTTCAATTCAGAAACAATGAAACTACAGAAAGAGCTTAATTTTCTACAAGGAAAGCAAAGAACTTGGTTTTGTGGTGCATATTTTGGCTATGGATTTCACGAAGATGGATTAAAATCAGCCTTAAATTTAGTTAAAAACTTTTAACAAAATGAACTCTTGTATTTATAATGGCGAAGTTTCTCACACAAGGTTTAAACCTGTAAAACATTTTCTAAAATATAAAACTTTTTCACTTTTTATAGATTTAGACGAAATTAACAAGCTTGATAAAAGCATCCCGATTTTTTCTATAAACAATTTTAACGTTTTTAGTTTTTACAACAAGGATCACGGTGAAAGAGATGGCAAACCTTTAAAAAATTGGGTTATAAAGAATTTAAAAAAATTTAAAGTAAAAATGAATATTAATAAAATAAAATTATTATGCTATCCAAGAATTTTTGGTTACGTGTTTAATCCTTTAAGTATATTTTACTGTTACGAAAATGATTTATTAAAAGCTGTATTTTATGAAGTTAAAAACACATTTAATGAACAACACACATATATATTTAAAACAAAAAAAAATGAATCCGTAATTCAAAAATGTAAAAAAAAATTCTATGTATCACCATTTATGGACATGGATACCTATTATAATTTTAAATTACTAAACCCAAATGAAAAATTATTCGTCTCCATTAAACAAACTGATAAGAAAGGCTCTATTTTAAACGCTGTTCAAACTGGAAAAAGAAAAGAATTCAATTTAAAACAACTCATTTTTAATTTTTTTAGATATCCACTTATGACAATAAAGATAATAGTTGCGATACACTATGAAGCATTACTATTGTGGAAAAAAGGGGCAATATATAGATCTAGAATTAAAAAAATTAGGAACAATTTAAGTTTCGAGGGATAATGAGTTTAAATAAAGTTGCTGAAAAATTTGTTTTTAACAAACTGAAATTCATCCAACATGGAAGTCTTAAGTTAATAAATTATGATGGAAAAGTTTATCATTTTGGAAATTTAGAAGATAAATTAAATGCAGATATTAAAATAATGAATAAGAATTTTTATTTAAATATTGTTTTAGGAGGTGGGTCAGCTTTAGGAGAAGCCCATATGGGAAGAGATTTTTATTGTACAAATTTAACAAGTTTAATTGAACTTACTGCTAAAAATATCAATATAATTTATTCATTTTCTGGTAGTTTAAAATTACAAAAGATAAAAAATGTTATTAAAAAAATATTTGCATCTAATACAAAGTCCAATAGCCTAAAATATATTTCAAAGCATTACGATCTTGGTAACGATTTTTTTTCTATTTGGCTAGATAAGACTTTAACTTATTCAAGTGCAATTTTTAAAGATGATAAAGATGATTTAGAAATTGCTCAGAAAAATAAATATCAAAAGTTAATTGATTTACTTCATTTAAAAGAAGGCGATAAACTTTTAGAAATTGGATGTGGCTGGGGAGGTTTTTCTGAGTATTTAGCGAAAAAATATAACGTTGTGATAGACTGTATAACAATTTCAAAGAAACAATATGAGTTTACAAAAAAAAGAATTTACGAAAGAGGCTTAAGCAATAAAGTAAATGTAAAGTTTTTAGATTATAGAGATTTGAAATCTAAATATGATAAAGTCGCATCAATAGAAATGATCGAAGCAGTTGGAGAAAAGTATCTAGATAAATATTTTTGGAAAATTAAAGACTCACTTACAATTGATGGTACAGCAGCAATTCAGGCAATAACTATAAGAAATGATTTATTTGATCGATATAGAACTGGGGAAGATTTTATCCAAAAATATATTTTTCCTGGTGGATTTTTACCTTCGTCAGAACATTTAAAAAAATTAATTGAGAAAAATCAATTAAAACTTGGTGAAGTTAATTCATATCCTGATCACTACGCAAAAACACTTGCAATTTGGAAAAATAATTTTTTGAAAACATGGGACAATATTGCACCCCTAGGCTTTGATGATAAATTTAAAAGAATGTGGGAATTCTACTTATCATACTGCGAAGCGGGGTTTAAAGCCAAAAATATAGACTTGATTCAATTTTCTATGTCTAATAAGTAATCGGCCATGCGAAAAGCATTGCTTATAATTTTAATCTTGTCTTTTAATGGATGTGCTAACAATATGAAACCTACTGATTTTAAAGATCAAAAACCAAGACTGATAATAGAGGATTTTTTAAGTGGAAATGTTAAAGCTTGGGGAATTCTTCAAAATAGATCAGGAAAAGTCATTAGACAGTTTTCCGCTGATCTAAATGGGAAATGGGATGGCAAACAATTAATTCTTGATGAAAAATTCAATTGGACAGATGGTGAAATACAATTAAGAAAATGGACAATCAACAAAATAGACGAACATAATTATGAAGGAACAGCCGCAGATGTAGTTGGAACCGCAAGAGGTTACTCCTATGGACCAGCATTTAAGTTTGAATATGTATTATTAGTTCCTGTTAAAGGTAAGGAAATAAAGATAACTTTCGATGATTGGATATTTAAACAAGACGATAATGTTGCTATAAATAGAGCTATAATGAAAAAATTTGGATTTAAAGTTGCAGAATTGACAGTAACTTTTGTAAAAAATTAGCACATGTTAAGCAGATTTAAAAATTGGATGGTAGAAAGCGCGAACATTATGTTTGATGACTCAAAATCAGATTTAAGAAGTTTGCCTAAAACAGTGAGATTACAAATTTTAATCGTTTTATCTTTTATTTGGTCTACTGTTTTTAGTTTATATGTTTTTAGTTTGACGACTTTTATTTGGGGCTGGGCAGGAGTAGTTATGGCCCACATAGGTTTAATCATAGCAGTTTATATAACTTTTAAATTTTTTCATAAGGCTAATAAAGAAAAAAGAAGTGTATTTGAAACAGGAAATTATAACCCAGCAAAAATTTTCGTGATTTTTTTCTTGGTGTTTTTCATATTTATCTTCACCAAGGGCGTCGAGGTGCTCACAAAAACTAATTCATATTCAATACAATATGATGGACCTAAAAAGACTACTTTAGAAAGAATACAAGAATTTTTAAATTAATTATCTTTTCACAGTTTTATCTATCAAAAAAAGATAAATCTTGTAAGGAAGAATTCTAAAAAATTTTAGTAATAAAGTTAAGGGTTTAGGAAAGTGTATTTCAAAAGATTTGTTCTTTATTAGTCCATTGTAAATTTTTTTTGCAGCGAATTCTGGAGTTTCAAGGAAAGGCATTGAAAACTCATTCTTATCAGTTAGAGGAGTTTTAATAAATCCTGGTGAAATTACCGAAACATTTACATTAAATTTTTTAAAATCAAAATAAATACTCTCTGCAAAATTGGTTAATGCTGCCTTAGACGGTCCATATCCACTCGAATTGGGTAAACCTCTATAACCTGCGATTGAGGAAACTATCGATATCTGTCCAGATTTTTTTTGTTTAAAATTTTTTTCTACAGATTTTACACAATTAACTACACCAATAAAGTTTACATTAATAACATTCTTAATTTTATCTACGTCAATTGATTTCTCATTTTTAGGATCATAAGTACCACTTGAAAAAATACATAAATCAAGTCTCCCAAAATCTTCGATAATTTTGTTGAAAGTATTATTTACTTGATCTTGATTTGTTACATCAAGAGGATATGAAAATATTTTATCATTATTTGACATCTCTTCTAAAATCTCTCTTCTTCTGGCAGAAATAGCTACTATCCAACCTTCTTTTGCAAATTTTTCTGCAACGGCTTTACCAATACCGCTACTTGCTCCAGTAATCCAAACTTTTTTGTGATTTTCATTCATACATTAGTTATATCTTATATTATGACAAAAAATAAATATTTATCTTTATTGTTAATATTACTAATTACTTTTGTAGCATCGGGTATCGGCGGTTATATAACTTCTGAATATAAAGAGCCATGGTATTCAGGAATAGTATTACCTAGCTTTAACCCTCCAGCTTGGCTTTTTGGTCCAGTTTGGACAACGTTATATATTCTTATGTCAGTTGCTATATGGTCTGCTTGGAGCAAAGCTGCAAATAAAAAACTTCTACAAGTATATTTCATTCATTTATTTTTTAATGCAATTTGGAGTGTAATATTTTTCGGTTTTCATAATATAGGATTAGCTTTAATTGATTTACTCATAATATTATTTTTTATAATCTTTTTAATGAAACAATACTTTAAATCTTATCGATTAAGTTTTTATTTAATGATACCTTATTTTCTTTGGTCAAGTTATGCTTTGATACTTAATACGTCTATTTTCTTTTTAAATTAGACCAATTCGTTGGATAATTCCTTTTTAAAATCACTCTATTTATAAAAATAGACATTAATATTATTATTATCGAACCAACTACGACTGGAAACAATATAAAATTGAAAGACAAATCCATTGATAAAGCTACTAATGGATTTGATGCAGCTGGTGGATGCATAACTTTAAAATAAACCATTAAGGCAACGGCTAATCCAACAGATAATCCTAATGAATAAAAAGATAGTCCTATAGTCTCATTAAAGATAATCCCAACAGTTATAGATACCAGATGTCCAAAAAAAATATTTTTTGGTTGAGCAGTTTCAAGTTTAGGAAGTACGAATACAATAAAAACAGTAGCTCCAAATGAAAACATTAACCATATACCTGCTGAGGTCTCTAAAGTAAGATATGCGAGCACGCTTATGACCAAAGCCGCTGAAATTGCAGATGCAATTGGCTCAAAGATTTTTGTTATTTTCATATAATTTTTCTGTTATTAAGTTATACATATTTTAAAGAGATAAAAAAATGATTTCAATTTTTGTTAATAGAGTGTTCAGAGCGATTAAAATAGATATTGATCTTTACGAAGAAGTGGAAAAAGACAAATCAGCAACAATTCAAGCTGGTTTAGTCGTAGTTTTATCAAGTTTAGCTGCAGGAGTAGGCGCTTTACAATTAGGTATGTCTAATTTTTTATTTGCCCCGATTTTATCTTTATTAAGCTGGTACGTTTGGGCTTATGTGATTTATTTTGTAGGTGTAAAATTATTTGGGGGTCCAAAAACTAAAAGTAATCATGGTGAATTATTAAGAACTATTGGTTTTTCAAGTGCACCAGGTCTGATTAGAGTATTTGGAATTACTCCTGACCTAATGACAGTAACTTTTATTGGATCAGCATTTTGGATGTTGGCTTGTATGGTGGTAGCTGTAAAATCAGCTTTAGATTACGAAAGTTTATGGAAAGCCTTAGGCGTTGTGATAGTCGCTTGGCTCTTTCAAGCTTTTTTCTTATTTTTAGTCCTTGTATTATTTAAGGGGATTTAAACAGGAAATATTGTTTTAGATAATTTACAACTATCGCAAATCTTATAACCAGTAGTTATAAGATTAGCTTTTACACTTTCATCTTCTTTTTTGCATTCTTCGCAAATATTATCAGGTAGTTCTTCCATATAGGACAAGATACACCTTTTAAAATCTTAAATCTATCCTAGAATAGGTGTATGAAAAAAACCATTATCTTAACTTTAGTTTTTAACTATTTATTTTTTTTTCAAAATTCAATATTAGCAGGAGAGCTTAAAGTGACTGTAGGTAGTTCAAATAAGATCTCTAATTATAAAAAAGCTTATTTTGCAGGCGGCTGTTTTTGGTGCATGGAAGAAACATTTGACCAGTTTGATGGTATAGTTAAATCTATTTCTGGATATTCTGGAGGAGATCTAAAAAATCCTACGTACGAAGAAGTTATTTATAAGGATACTGGCCATGTTGAAACAATTCAAATTACTTACGATCCTAAAAAGATTACCTATAAAAAACTTTTGGAAATTTATTGGAAAAACATCGATCCATTTGATAAATATGGTCAGTTTTGTGATAAAGGAAAAAGCTATAGATCTGTAGTTTTTTTTCAAAATAAGATCCAAAAAAGACTAATAGAAAAATCGATTTTAGATATAGAAAAAAAATTTAATGCTAAAGTAGTAACACTTATGTGGGAGTTTGATAAATTTTACAAGGCAGAGGATTATCACCAAGATTACTATCAAAGAAACTTTTTAAGATATCTTGCTTACAAAAAAGCATGTCAAAGAGAGGAGGTCTTAAAAAAAATATGGAACTAGGTAAAATTACTATTTTCTTTTTAATTCTTTTTTATTCAACACATGTTAGTGCAGAATTAATTAAACCTAATAAAAAATTGGATCCATTTGAGGTGGTAAAAATTCAACTTGAAGCATTAAAAAAAAATGACAAAAAAGATAATGGTGTAAAGCAAACATGGCTTTTTGCTCATCCAGATAATAAAAAGTTTACCGGACCATATGAAAGATTTAGAATTATGATTTATGGCAAACAATATAAGTACCTTCTCAATCATGACTCACACAAAATTAATTTAATGTCGAATAGCCCAAATACTTATATCTATAGAGTAGAAATTTTGACTGAAGATAAAAAATTATATTTTTATGAATGGCATGTACAAAAGGGCAGTGACGAAAATTGCAAAAATTGTTGGTTTACATCAGCAGTTTCTCAACCAGTGGATCAGGGTAATACAATTTGAAACGACCGCCTTTTATCTATCGATATCTAATTGTTGGATGCATTCTTGTATTTCCTCCAATTTTAAGTGCTCATTACGGCTCTATATATCTTGGAAGAGAAACTGGCGTATTGTTAGGATTTTGTGTTGGAATAATTTCCGTAACTTTTGCTTGTTGGAAATTATATATCGACGATTGGAGAGATGACGAGGATTAATGCAGTTCGTAACCTCTAGATCAGAAGCTTTGGGAAAGCTGAATAATTTTATAGAGAAAGATCTTATAAATTATAACTCCAAAAGAAATTTTGACTTTGGTGTAGCTGATAGAAGTAATGTTTCTTGTTTATCTCCATATATAACTCATAGAATAATTTCTGAGTACGAAACTGCAAAACTTGTTTTAAAGAAATATCCTTTTCAAAAAGTTGA
>MDTG01103177.1_pt1 | contig 11038 bp, 8 predicted proteins | sample 811421 | NCBI WGS metagenome assembly MDTG01 (sample SAMN05326645, study PRJNA326480) | marine metagenome | isolation source: seawater | place: Pacific Ocean: South East | collected 2011 | reverse complement strand
CTCGGGCGGGGGCGCGGGCGCGGGTGCGCGGGGCGTACGTTGATGAATCCACGAGCCGTAATCAATGCAGAAGCGATCGAAAAAGCTGAGGGTCCGCCCCCGCTCGGATCGACTGCGATGAAAACGTGCTGGCAAACGAGAATCGAACCGACACGACGAACGTGAATACAAAACACGTCGAAGTAGTGAAGTAAGAAGTAGATACCTGGACGTTCTGAGTGTGATCGCGGTCGAACCAAACGAGCTTCTGACCGTCGCGCTTCTCGAAATTTTCAATCTCGTCGCCGCGGTAAAGTTTCTCACTTCCATCCGCGCTAATACCTAGAGATTCGCGTAATCTGAACACACATGCACACAAAATAAATATGAGCAAAAAACAGAAATGCGGGAGAAAGCCGTTGCCCGGGTGCTGTGGCACAGTGTTTTCAGAAACAACGCCTGTTTCCACCGAAACCAAACTTTGTTTAAGGACAAGAAAAACAATTCCAATTCATTGTTTTGACGTGAATCCAAAGTCTGGCAAGCCATATTGCTATTGTGTTGTTTGTACCAAACGGGCACGCAAACAACGTGACAACTATTACAAATCAGAAAAGGGGAAAGCCATGCGTAAAATCCAAAACTCAAAGGAATCCATTAAAGAATTGAAGAAAACATATCGCAATAGTGCCATTGGCAAACAGAAGGCAAAGGCGCGCTCGAGTTCAGAATTTCAGTTGAAGAAGTGGAGAGAGTACGCAAAAACCCCAGCTTACAAGGCGAATCGAAGGCAATATTATGAAAAAAATAAGTTGAAAGAAAACTTGATGAATGCGCTTGCTAGGGTAATCAGGGGAAGAGACTCGCCAATACTGATGAAGCACAGTTCTTTCACGTCTCCGGCACATGTTAGGAATCATTTTCGACGTTGTATTCAAGGAACCAATATGAAGATGGCGAATTTTGGATCTTTGTGGGGATGTGATCACAAGATACCACGTTCCGCGTACAACCACGACAACCCTAAAGACGTGAAAAGGTGCTGGTCGAAAGAGAACGTGCGTGCCATGTACATCAGTGCAAACAAAGAGAAATCGAGTACCATATTCAAAGATGTTGTAAATGAAGTCCCAATGCATCTTTGGCCAGAGGCATGGAAAGGAATTATTCCGGGGGATGTTGTTTGAGAAGGCGGCGTACAGCATGGCAGGGTCCTGCGAACAGAGGTTCTCGTCAGATTTGTAGGGAAAACGGGTAGAAGCTAGGAGCGCACCTCAGCCAAAAGTTGTCGAACAACTTCAACTTTTGCGCTGGAAATCCACCTGTACAAAACACGGAGTTCGTCCGTCAGCACGAGGCGGAAACGTGCCGTATCGAATTAAAAGTCGTTCACCTTGGAACCTCGGACATCTTGTGTCGACACCTGTTCAATACGATCCAGTTGTTAGTGTTGCGTATACGCGTGTATGTGCTGAGTTTGAATGCTTTGCTTGCTTTTCCGGGTGTTCGGTCTTCAAACAGTCGTCGCAAACAAGTGTACTGTGTACAAAGCAACCCGCGCGTCAGATAAACGATCAAACAAACTAAGCTGTGGTGTGAAAGCGTACATAGCAATCGATTCGAAAACACTTTCCCCCTTTTCGTCCTTCAGGGCAATCTGCGCACAAACAGCAGCGTTTTCAAAGAAAGCTTTGCACCGGGCCCCTGTCCACTATGCTTACCATTTTGCCTGCGGCCAGGAAAACACTGTAGTAAGAAAGAGTGTCAAAGACGCAAGGAAATGGGCATGATTGCGGCCCGGGCGCGTTACTAACTGTAGTGATTGGCTGTGAACGTCAAAACAACACGGGTTATGGTCAGTGTTCATTCGTATTTTCAATGGAGGAGTGGGCCGAAAACAAACAAAGTCTTACCTCCGTCGAGTAACGTAGAGATACACAGTAAAACGGAGCTATCGATACACCAAACACAAAGTCAGTATTCCGCGACGCGATTGTAGGGGTGGGCGTGAAGCTCCGTACCTCTGCATTGACAAAAGCGGGACGACTGAGCACACACGTAGCGTTGATCAGCTTTGGGAGGCACAGAGTGGAGGGATGTGTGGTCGACAATCTCACCGACTTCATTCACGAGACCCTCGTCGCAATACTGTGAATACGAGACGAGAAGAGAACGTCGCGTCGGTCGGGGTTTCGTAGGGAGTTGGACGAGAGTCGAGAAGCAGCGCACCGCGGCCTCTTCCAGAATCACAACTTCTCCAGAAACTGAACAAAAATGTAAACAAAGTCAGAGTCGATTCAGGACATACAGCAGACTGGGAGTTGGCACACACCTCCTTTGAGAGACTGCGGGAAATCGGGGCGGCACGTGAGAATCGAACGCGTGAGTCAGCAATTTTTTTGCGCTAGCATGCGTGCTCCCCGTGTGCGTGTGTCGTGTGTCGTGTACGACTAGCAGTTCCCGAACGAGTTTAGCGGGGGACTGGCAAGGGAACGTGCTACGAGGAGGACGAAAGGCCAAAGCGGCCACCTCTTCCCTCCCTCCTCCTCTCTAACTTTTTCTAAACATTGTGGATATTGAATATCCTCAGTTTGCAGAAAGCGAGCCCGGTGCCGGGTGGTGCTCGCAATCGCGAGCACCTCACAAACCAAGCACAAAGAGAGTCCAGGTGCATGGCGTCCCCGCCCGCCCACCGCGCACGCCCCCGCCCCCGCGTACCGACCGCCGCGAGCGCGCCCCGCCCTCCGCGTACGCTCCACGCGGACGGCACGCCTTGCCCGCGCCCCTTCCACCCGCGTCCACCGCACCGCCGCGCCCCCGTCCCGCGCACCGACATGCGCGCGCGCGATCGATCTCCGATCTAACGATGCGAACACAGACTTGCTATTTCCGAGGAAGCAAGCACTACGCACGTGAGCGGTCATGTCCATTTCCGCCGCCGAAGAGGCGTTCGCAATTCCAGATATTGTTGATACCGTTATTGGGCGGCAATCCAACGTCCTCTCGTCGATGATGGTGCTCTGCCACACAACCCGTAACGTGTGCATTCTCCTACAACCACAGTCTGTCAAGCAATGGCTCGGTGAAATCACTGAGCGACCTCACAAAGCACTCATTTACGGAAAAACGCAGTTTAAGAGCAAATTTGGAAAGTATACTACGTTTCCCTTGTTGAACACGGCATCTCTACATTCTCTATTTTCCCGTTATATCAGATATGACACAACGGAAAATGTTTGCTCGGTGCCAACTGAAGATCTGAAATATTTCTCACTATTGGTAGACGAGGAGCAGACCTTTGACTTTGTTGTCAATTATAACTCGAAAGGCGCTGATATGGACGTGCGCAGCGAGAGATTCCAATGCAAGTTTGAGAGTGTGATTGAGCATATTTCTTCATTTTTGATGGTACGTGCAATCCGTTTGAATCGCACGCACCCTTACAGCGACTTTGATCATGACATAAGCAACGACGTAGATATGATCTACAATGCCATTATGAGCCTTGAGGAGCGCACAGTTGAAAAGATTATGGATATTTTGAGGAACGCTATACCTGAGTGGGAGGGGGTATGGAATCCATTTCGGGCTTTAGTGACCAAGAGATATGCAGAGAAGATTGCTAATATTATGGCTTTGGCGACCAATACAAATGCACGGATGTGTGTTCTTCGGGCTCAATGGAAACTGACGTACACTAACCTCAAACGCGTTGCAAAACATTGCACCAATATCCCCGAGACGTATCCGGGTCGATTTGTTCACTGCCGTGCTCGTGCAACAGTCAACAGTTCCGATTATGAATGGATTGGTGTTTCGGGCGAAGCTGAACAACTTAATTTCTGCTTGAGTGTCCGGCGCGAAACTCCGGACCACATTCTATTGGTTCCGACTATCGTTACCAATGAGCGCCGTTCGCTCCTGAACTACGCTCGCACGGTTAATTGCAATGAATCTAACCTTGATGCTCGAGACGGTTTTTTGATATTCAATCAGGCCGCGCATCGCTTGTTTGGATAGATGAACACTGTGCTACTCTACACGTAGTACCGCGTTCCCTCCACCACGAGCTCCGAAATGGTTCGCGTGTCGACGAGCCGCGGCGCCGGATTCCCCGCATGCGTGCTCCCCGTGTGCGTGTGTATATGTGAGTGTAGCGGTCTGCCTTGCTTTAATACTGCCGTTGAGCTTCTTGCAAATTAGCGGGAGCGACGGTTTTTAGAAAATGCCAGAATACTGTCTGTTCCCGTCGGATTCGGAAGACGATGCCGAAGAGCCACCGGCGCGGCCAATGTTGCAACCAGTGCCGTCCTCGAATTCACCGCCCAAAACAGTGGGCGCCAAGCGCAAGCGTAAAGACGATCTGCCTACGGGTATTTACAAGGCCTACAAGCAATTCCAGATAAAGACGCGCGACCTCGTGACATCAAAAATAACATGGCTTCTTTTCAAGACTATCAAGGAGGCGGTGGCGGCAAAAGACGCCGAGCGCACCAAGCAAGCCGAGCACAAGCGCCAGAGGACCGCGCGTGCGCAAGCAGAGAAGCTCGGCGGGCTGCCAACTGGCATCCAGGCGCGCTACAACAAATTCAGAATTGATACGCGCGATGTCGTGACGTCAAAAACAACATCGCTTTTTTTCAAGACTATAGAGGAGGCTGTGGCGGCAAGAGACGCTGAGTGCGCCAAGTGGGAGGCACACAAGCGGCAAAAAGCCGCGCGGCCGCAAGCGGAGATCCGCGCCAAGCACTTGGCGACGAACGGCAACAATTTAAAGCTCGAGCGCGCGTTTGCGACGGCGCTCCACGCCGCCGATCCCAAAGTTGAGACAATGAACGACGCGGTGCTCACCGACAGCTGCGGCTTCTTCTACGACAACGACCCGACACTCGCGCTCGGAATACAGCTCAAAACTACAGCAGGGCCGATGGCAAGCCAGCTGAATACGTGGCAGTTCAAATACGTCAACCGCTACCCGCGCATGCCCGTCGTGTGCTGGCGCGTCGACACGCAGGACGGCTGGATCTACGACGGCACCGACATTGTCAAATTCAAGAGCGGGTGTTTAAACATCACGCCCGGTGGTGTCAACGCCAAGCTTGCCATCAACACGGACGACGAGCGCACGCGCGCGACGCCGCTCCCGATCGACGGCATCGTCGCGCGACTCCGAGAACTCGCGGCCGATCGCGAGCGCTTCCCGCCGCGCACCAAGGCCTATTGGTCGTGGCAATTCGGCGGCAAGAAGGCGCACGCTCAGCTCAAGGAGCGCATCGAGCTTTACCTCGAAGAACTGCGCGACCCGGGCGCCACCTTCCCCGAAGCGCAAAACGGCGCGTACGACCAGCTCGGCGGCGACGGCGTCACGCGGCGTCAGCTCAAGACGGCGTGTGTGATGGCGGGCCACGAAGGCAGGATGGTCAACTTGAAGAAAAGCGCCGGCAAGGTCGACGGCACGCTGATGAATCAGCCGTACGCGGCCGGCGCCTTCGACGAGCTCGTCGTCTACTCTCTCGACTGGCAGACGAATACGGCGCGCGTGTGGCGCATCCCTGAGTCGAAACTCGTAGAGAAGGGCCACATTTGCACCTCCACGCAGAAGGGCAAAAAGAGCATCTACGTCTACGAGTTTTCCAAGCCACAGAGCAAGTATAGGCATGATACCAACACGTGGACAGCCGTCTTCTTTGAGGGTACGGTGCCCATCGACCTCCCGACCGAGGCCGAGGCCGCCGCCGGCCACCTCCTCGACGACCTCCGCTCGGGTCGTGTGAAGTAATACTTTAAACGTAATACCGGACCCCCTCCACCACGAGCTCCGACACCGTGCGCGTGTCCACGAGCCGTGGCGCCGGCTTTCCGGGCTCGGATTTTTCGAGATCGATGACCTTGTAACGACCGAGCTCAAGCAGTACGTCGTCTTCGATGCTCCGTTGGAGCTTGGCATACATCACACGTTTCTCTCCTCGCATAATCTCGTTGACGACCTTTCTTCTCTTTGCTTTCGTACTCAGATCCCTGTCTTCGAGCTCGTCGGCGATCGACGTCGGCGTCACTTGTTTTTGGAAAGTCACGCGGAAGGCCGCATGACCGATTCCCTCGATGAGCTGCGCGAGGCGCGTGCGAGTTACCCTCTCGCTCTTCGCGTACTGGTCGGTGCTGTGCATAGAATCGTTGACGATGCCCTTCGAGATTCGCAGTCGATTGCCGCGCTCGTCGACAACGTGGATGTACTCGTGGTCGATGCTCTCGACCTTATAGTAGTTGAAGAGGGTCATGAACTCGCCCACCTTCACGTCGGACGCCTTTGCGCTCATATTTGCACCACGGACTGCGACGCGTCGCTGTGCGCGGTCGGAGTATTCGTTTGGTCGTTAGCGGGGTTAGGACGAGGACGGCCGCGGCGAGTAATACGCAGACTGTTGATTTCCATCGTTCTCAAACCGTCGTTCCCGTTCCCGTTTCCCTGGAGTGCTTGATGGTTCGACAGCAAATTCAACAACGCAGCCATGTCCGGCGCCTCCCTCACAAACGAATTCACTGGAATTTCGACCCTCGCGATCAGTTCTCGATCTTCTTCGGATGGTGCGCGGGTCTGCGCCTCGTTCAACGTCTTCAGCGCGTCGGCCAGCCCGATGTAGGTTTGTTCTTTCAAAACGTTTTTCTCGTTCAGCGTTTCCAGTTCGTCCATGAGGGCGGCGACGTCGTGGGTTCGCTTGCCGCTCGGCATGGCCCTCCGCCGCTCGTTTTCTGCAAACTAATACGGCTGTTGGTGCTTTCCGAAACTCATAGAGGAAAAGAAGGGTGGAAGAGACTTTTAGATATATAATGTGCGAAAATGAGTAAAAGTAGAGGAATTGCGCTTCGTTGCCATGTCCCTGCGTCCGGCCTGCGATGCTAAGGAATCGCCAGCACCGTCTCGTTTTCACCAAGTGCTGCGCACTGGCATGATGGCAGAGATGAACAAACCTCGCAAAGTAATGGTGCTTAAGGGTCTAGTGTTTGGGATTCCAGACTCCAAGTACAAAGAGGCGTTTGACAAGGCTTTAGAACTTATTAAGGAAAACGAGATCACGACGATTTGCTGGGACGGAGACAAGTATACGTACCCTGGAAACGACGGTAAACCCGCCGCCGCATCGTTCACGCGTCTAATTGTCGCACTTCACGATGCCATGCCGCACCTCGAGTTCATTTACTTCAAGAAGCAGGGCAAGGCTATAGGACTCATAAACGACGCGAGCTCCCCCGAAGCCGACCAGTACGGCAACGTGCTCGGCCCGTTCCCTTTCTTGACAACTAGTAACACAAAGATTGTAAATTCTACCGACGACCCTCCAGCGATAATGCGCGGCATGAACTACGGCGTTGAGTTTTCCGGCGACATGAAATGGTACGAGCTCGGCCTCAAAGGTCTCATGTACATCAAAGAAAAGCTTGATGTACACAGCGTTACCTACATGGTCTTCGGCCTCGGCGGCGCCGTCTCCAAGGAGCTTGAAAAGGTTGCCGAGGCCGAAGACCCGTCGATGTATCCATCTGGAATAAGCAAGGATGAAATCAAAGTAATCCAAGTTGTGCGTGATTGAAACAGCGGCCTTCGGGCGGAAGCTCGAGGGGGCGGAACGAGGCGGTGGGGGCGGTGGGGCGCATGCGCGATTCCGAGCACTCGGCTCGCTTTCTGCAAACTGAGTATATTCAATATCCACAATGTTTAGGAAAAATCAGATGGGAGGAGGGAGGGGGGGGCCCCCCCACCGCCGTGCGGCATGTGTCGCAAAACTTTTCCCGATTTGGATTGCAATTTCTTATAAGTAATATTGAATATAATTTATATAGCTAATAATTTATAATGGCAGGGCGAAGGGAAAGACGAGCGCGGTGCGCGGTTTGCAGAAAACGAGCTAGTATCCTAGAACCGTGCGCGGTATCGCGGCGATGCACGAGCTCGAGTTCGCCACGCTTGCAGAGCGCGAGGAGTGGGCGCGTGGCTTGGCGCTGCCCACTTCGGCGTACAGGCAGGTCCACGAGCTCAACAAGCTCGGCATGACGCAGGAGATCTTCAAGCAGCACTGCAAGTTCAAGCTCGAAGATCTGTCGCCCGCACAGCTCCATGCGATCGACAGGGCGATGCGCTACTTGACTGGAAGGTTGGAAGACGTGGAAGACGTCCGGCGCGAGCTGGACGGCATAGAGTTCGGACACGAGCACCGGTCCACCGCCGCGAACGAGTCCGGAGAACGGCCATCTTCGTCTAGGCGCGGGGCGAGGGCCCGGTCTGGAGCGATCGACACTCGGTGCGCGGAAGAGGAGCTCGACGCTCCGCGGTGCCAGCTTTCCGTCGCCTGCGGAGGAGGCAAGACCGCAATACTGATTTGGATATACGTCCTGTTCGGTGGGCCGACCCTCGTTCTCACCAACAACTCCGAAAACAAGGAGCAGTTCCTGCGGGTAGTGCTGTCGGACACCAACCTGGACGCCATCGGCGAAGTGAGAATCGTGGGCGGCTCGGAAGCGCAGTTTCCGATAAACAGCGTCTCGAAGTTCAAAGGTTTTGACAGCAGAGAGCACGTGATACCCGAGAGCACGAGCCGCACGTTCGCGATATGCGACAGCAACCATCTCAACGATTTGGCAAATGGAACACCCGAAAGAAAGACTCTGAATGCGCAGATGCTGAGCGTGCGTTGGGGGTGGACCGTGGTTCTCGTGGACGAAGCCGACGAGACCATGACGCCGAAGCTGCGAGAGATCTTCCGCTCCGGCCTCCTGGCTACAAAGGCCGGCGTCTCCATTCGGATCCCTTTCCCGAAAGTGCCGATCGTGTTCACTTCCGGCACGCTCTTGGCCGACGACAAGCAAGCGCGGGCGTTCTTCGCTCATAGTGGAGGACCGTTGCTTCACGTTTCTTCTTCCGTAACGCTGGAGGAACGCGGTCTGTTGGCACCGTCGAGAATGTCGGTCGTTTTATGCAGAGACGACGATCCGCACACGGCCGAGGCGTACGGCCAACTCAATTCGCAATTCGGCGGCATGCTTCCCTCGGCGATGCGAGCGTTGGAGCAGATAGTCACGCTTCACACGATGTACCGGCACAAGATCATCATTTTCACTTGGTACGTCGAGCAAGCGAAGGCGCTCAAACGGCTGTTCCCGAGTGCCGAGATCGTGATCGGTGAAGACGTGAGCAACTACAGAAGCAGCGCCTTCGAAAAGTTCGAGGCCGAGTTTGAAGAAGACCACCCGGCCGTGTTCGGCACCACGTCTCTCAAGCAGCGCGGATACGATCACCCTCCGACCGCCGTGGGAGTCACGCTCGGATGCGGAAGCGCCGACGTCATCGACCAGCGACACGGGCGTGTGAAACGCAGGGACGAAAAAAACAATGACAAGATTTCCTACTTCTACATAATCGCCGACGACACCACCGCAAAAAAACGAGGTTGGGGAGAGGGGGACTTCATAAACGAGGACGCTGTTTTGAACAGCAAACAGTTCAAATTGCTGTGCATCAACGGGTACAGAGAAAAGCTGCGCGGTGGTTTGACGACCGCGAACAATTTCAGTCGACGCGTCGAGGAGTATCTGTTCGAACGCGCTCCGGAGTCGCACCGTCTCGGGAGTGGAAGTTCGGTGGTGAAGATCGACGCTCGCGGAAACGAGCGCCTCGATCTCGCCACGGACTATCCAGAATTCAAGCTGGCTCACGTGCTTCGTTTTTTCGAGGCCGCTTTCTGTGCCGAATCTCACTCGGGAGAGTCCAGACTCGAAGCCGCCTTGCGCAACGCCGCCCAGCTGCAGATGTACAGATCGAATCAAGCTTCTTCGCAAAGCTCCGCGGTGGTCGTTTCTTCGGGCGGACCAGGTAGTACGAGCACCGCGGTCGTCGTCTCGTCGGCGTCCACGCCGAACAGGCACTCGGAAGCGACGATGCCGAGAGTTGCCAATAACAGTTTATCGAACAAGTACGTGACGCAGAAACGCAAACGCGCCTCGAAGATCGCTTCGGACAAGAAGAGCCCGCGCGCCACGCAGGGAGCGGCGAACACGGCTAACTCCAAGACGAGGAAGAACATAGTGGACGCAAACATGCGCTCCAAGTTTCTTTGCATGGTCGAGAAGCTATCTCTCGCAGGGGCGGCGAGCGAGCTGGAGGACGCGATCGACGGTCTGAACGAGCACTCTACAAACCAAGATATTTGGAATTTTGTTGACAAGGTCTATGCTATGGCTACTGCTATTTGCGAACGGACGGACAAACAGAGACTAGCACACCGAAATTTTTACGTGAAGCAGGCGCGCGAGTCGGGAGATGTGAGATGCGAGTTTTTGGAAGGATGAGCGTCAGACGGACTTGACTTCTGCTTTTTTGACCGAGCTATTTATCGTGTAAACTGTGAGACCGATGTCGAACAACAGAAACACGGCGAAGGCCACCACTACGATCGCACCCCACTGCCCTCCGGCGTGCGAATCCAGCGCGTCCGAACACGAAGCGACGATTCGCATGGACCCGAGTTTCCCTCCTACTTTATAGAGTGCGTTTGTAGAGAAATGAATGCGTCGACGTATAGAAGGCACCAGAAGCTTATCACTGCCGAAAACGCAAGTAGCAGAGAGAGCGCCCGCAGCGCTCGGAACGCCTTGTATTCTCTAAAGTGATCTTTAGCGTGCGTGTACGCGTGTTCGTCGCTACAGAAGAGCAGTTGAAGTTGAGAGGCGCCGGTGATGCTGTTTTCGACCAGCGATATCGTGTAGAACGGAAAGGCCAACCGCAACGCGGCCAACGTCGCCAACTGCTTCGTCGCGTTCTTCTCCGACCCCGGATCGAGCTTGACTACCGTAAACAGTCCGGATTTCACCACCGAGTCCAGCCGCGCCGTCCGATCGACGCTTTGGCAGATGTTCATAGCGTAGTCGACCACGTTTTCGGCTTTGCACGCCGTCTTGTCGGTCGAATCGTGCTCGTGGCTCGCGTCAAACGACGTGGTCCTCGCGCGCGCTGGGCTCGCCGAACGTCTGGAATCCTCGACCATATGCGTCCACCCCTCGCTTTTTG
>MDTG01037276.1_pt1 | contig 11038 bp, 18 predicted proteins | sample 811421 | NCBI WGS metagenome assembly MDTG01 (sample SAMN05326645, study PRJNA326480) | marine metagenome | isolation source: seawater | place: Pacific Ocean: South East | collected 2011 | reverse complement strand
TGAAAGTGAGTCATTAAAAGCCATAATATCCTCCTACCAACTTGACTTAACAACTCCTGGTAAATCACCAGTCATTGAAAGTTCCCTAAGTTTAATTCTCGATAGACCAAATTTTCTATAATTTCCTCTTGGTCTACCAGTAATTTCACATCTATTTCTGTGTCTAATTGCTGAACTGTTTCTAGGTAAATCATTTAGTTTATTTTGAAGAGAAATTCTTTCTTCAAGAGAAATATCTTTATTTTTAATCTTAGATTTAAGAAATTTTCTTTTTAATTCATATTTTTGAATCATTTTTTTTCTTAATAAATTTTTTTGTACTGAACTACTTTTTGCCATTTTACTCCTTAATTCGTGCGATTATCCTTAAAAGGTAAATTAAAACTTTTTAAAAGTTCCAAAGCCTCATTATCGTTTTTTGCAGAGGTACAAATTGTAATGTCCAAACCTCTAATTTTTTCTACTTTATCGAAATTTATTTCAGGAAATATTACATGCTCTTTAACACCCATGGAAAAATTTCCATTGCCGTCAAAACTTTTTATATTTAGGCCTCTAAAATCTCTTATTCTAGGGATTGCAATATTTACTAACCTATCAAGAAATTCATACATAATTTTATTTCTTAAGGTGACTTTCACACCTAATGGCATACCAGCCCTAATTTTAAATCCAGAAATTGCTTTTTTGGACTTTGTTTTAACAGCTTTTTGTCCAGAAATAAGAGTTAAATCATCAAGAGCTTTATCAATTAATTTAGAATCATCCTTAGCTTCTCCAACTCCCATATTTAATATGATTTTTTTAAGCTTAGGCACCTCAAATATATTTTTTAAGCCGAGTTTTGACATTAATGATACTTTGATTTGACTATTGTATTCTTCTAATAATCTACTCATTTAAATTTCCTTACCTGATGACTTATTTATTCTTACTTTTTTGTTATTGTCTATTTTGAAACCAATTTTAACACCCTTTTTTAATTCAGGATCATAATATGATAAGTTTGATAAATGCATTGGCATATCCTTATCAATAATGCCTCCCGCTTGGTTATTATCTGGTTTTTGATTTTTTTTAACTCTGTTTATTTCTGAAACTATTGCCTTCATCAATTTTGGAAATATTTTTACTATTTTTCCAGTTTTTCCCTTATCTTTACCAGTTAACACAATAACCTCATCACCCTTTTTTAATTTAATTTTGATACTCATTAAATTACCTCTGGAGCTAAACTTATAATTTTCATGAATTTTTTACTTCTTAATTCTCTTGTAACAGGACCAAATATCCTAGTTGCAATAGGTTCCTCCTGTTTATCTAACAATACAGCTGCATTTTTATCAAATCTAATAGCACTGCCATCAGATCTTTTGAAATCTTTTGATGTTCTTACTATTACAGCCTTATAGACATCACCTTTTTTAACTTTTGCTCTTGGAAGAGCATCTTTAATAGATACAACAATTATATCTCCTATTGATGCTGATCGTCTTTTAGAGCCACCCAATACCTTTATGCATTGTATTTTTCTAGCACCAGAATTGTCTGCAACAAAAAGATTAGATTGCATTTGAATCATGAATTGTCACCTTCTGTTGAAATTACTTTCCATCGTTTTAGTTTGGAGATAGGTTTTGATTCTATAATTGATACAACATCTCCAACATTGAATTCATTCTTTTCATCATGCACATGATACTTTTTATTTTGTCGAATAATTTTTTTGTAAAGTTTGTGTTTAATTCTTCTTGTTACATCAACAGTTATTGTTTTATTAGAGTTTGAAGAAACAACCGTACCAGATAGTATTCTTTTAGGCATTAGTAACTCCATTCAAGTTTGATAACTTAGTTTTTAATCTTGAGATTTCTTTTTTAGTTTTTTTAATATTAGATGTTTTTTCAAGTTGACCAGAAGACTTCTGAAAATTAAGATTTAAAAGTGTTTTTTTAAGATTTGATATTTCATCTAAAATTTTTTTATCGGTAATATTATTTTTTTTACTCATTATATATTTCTTTCTACAAACTTACATTTAATTGGAAGTTTTGCAGCAGCTAGTGTCATAGCTTTCCGAGCATCATTTATGTTAACACCATCTACTTCAAACATAATTCTTCCAGGTTTTACCCTACAAGCCCAATATTCTACTGAGCCTTTCCCTTTACCCATTCTTACTTCGGCTGGCTTTTTTGATACAGGTACATCAGGAAATATTCTAATCCACATTCTACCAGCTCTCTTAAGATATCTTGTGATTGCTTTTCTTGCAGCCTCAATTTGTCTTGACGTTACTCTTTCTGGTTCTATTGCCTTAAGACCGAAACTTCCATAATTTAGGGCATAATTTCCCTTAGAGCTACCATGAATTCTTCCTTTAAATTGTTTTCTATACTTAGTTTTTTTTGGAGATAGCATGTTCATTATCTGACACTCCCTAGTTCAACTTGTTTTTTTTCACTAGCATATGGATCTTTTTGAAGTATTTCTCCTTTATTTATCCAAACTTTGATACCACATATTCCATAAGTAGTTTCAGCTTCTGCTGTTGCATAATCAATGTCGCCTCTTAAAGTATGTAATGGAACGCTACCTTCATGATATTTTTCAGTTCGTGCAATTTCAGCACCACCTAATCTTCCACTGCAAACAACTTTCACACCTTTTGCTCCTAAACGCATTGCGGATTGTACTGCTTTTTTCATGGCTCTTCTAAAAGATATCCTTTTTTCAAGTTGTGTAGCAATATTTTCTGCAACAAGCTTAGCTTCAACTTCAGGTTTTCGAACTTCTTTAATATCCAAAAAAACTTCAAGGTTTGACATCTTTGAAAGATCATTTTTTAATGTTTCAATATCAGCTCCTTTTTTGCCTATTATTATTCCTGGTCTAGAACTATAAATTGATATCCTTAATTTTTTTGCTGCTCTTTCTATATTTATTTTAGAAATGCTTGCGTTTTTTAATTTTTTTTCAACGTAGTTTTTAATTCTTAAATCTTGATGGAGTAGTTTAGTATAATCACTTTTAGAAAACCATCTTGAAGACCAGGTTTTATTTATACCAAGTCTAATACCATATGGATTAACTTTCTGTCCCATTATGCTTTTTCCTTTTTATTTGTTTCTAATCTTTCTTCTAGAATGATAGTAACTTTACTAAATGGCTTTATGATAGATGCCGCTCTTCCCTTAGCTCTTGGTCTCCATCTTTTCATTCTAAGACTTTTACCAACAAATGCTTCTTTAATATATAATTTGTCAATATCAAGTTGCTTATTATTTTCTGCATTTGCAATTGCTGCATTCAAAACTTTTAATATATTGTTAGAAATTCTTTTTTGAGAGAATTTAAGCTGATTAACGGCAGAGCTTACTTTCATATTAGTAATACTGTTGACTAACACTGAAAGTTTCAGAGGACTTATTCTAACCATGTTATCTTTTGCGATAGCTGTTATATTATCACTCATTTTTGTTCCGCCTTTTTGTCTGCTGCTGTATGGCCTTTGAAGGTTCTGGTTGGAGAAAATTCACCAAGTTTATGACCGACCATTTGTTCATTAATTGTAACTGGAACAAATTTTTGACCATTATAAACACCAAAAGTTAGCCCTACAAATTCAGGTAAAATTGTAGATCTCCTAGACCATGTTTTTAAAACTTCTTTTCTACCAGATTGTGATAGTTTTTCTGCTTTTTTCATTAAAGTTATATCAACGAATGGTCCTTTCCAAACTGATCTTGTCATTATTTTTTCTTCCTTTTTATAATAAATACGTTTGTTTTTTTGTTATTTCTTGTTTTTTTACCTTTTGTAGAAACTCCCCAAGGTGTTACAGGATCCCTTCCACCTGAAGTTCTACCTTCACCACCACCGTGAGGGTGGTCAACTGGATTCATTACGACCCCTCTAACTTTAGGCCTAAATCCTAGATATCTTTTTCTACCAGCTTTACCTAGTTTAATATTTTTTTGATCTGAATTAGAAACTTCTCCTATTGTTGCTTTGCAATTTTTATTTATATGTCTAATTTCACCAGATATTAATTTGATTTGAACGTAAGGTTGTTCTTTTGATACAATTTGAGCATAAGCTCCTGCAGATCTTACAAGTTGAGCTCCTGCACCAGGTTTGAGTTCAATATTATGAACGTTAGTACCTACTGGAATATTATATATTGGAAGACAGTTTCCATTTTTAATTTCAACATTTTCCCCAGACATAATTTTATCACCAATCTTTATGTTTTTTGGGGAAATTATATATTTGTGTTCACCATCTTCATATTTGATAAGAGAAATAAAAGCTGTTCTGTTCGGATCATATTCATTTCTAATTACTTCCGCTTTCATATCAGTTTTAGATCTTTTAAAATCAATTAACCTAAATTTCCTTTTAACACCTCCACCCATTCTTCTTGAGGTAATTTTACCTTGATTATTTCTTCCACCTGTAGAATTAATTTTTTTTGTGAGTGCTTTAAATGGTTTCTCATTTGATAAATGTTTCTTAGAAACTAATACAGTTCCTCTGAGCCCAGGTGTTGTTGGTTTAAATTTATTAAGCATTATTTTATCTCCAATGAAGCATCTATGGTGTTGCCTTCGACTAACTTCACTATTGCTCTTTTGGTATCTTTCCTAAAACCGTATTGACCTTTAAATGTTTTACCTTTACCTCTAAGTATTGAAGTGTTTACTTTATCAACTTTAACTTTAAAAATCATTTCTATAGCACTTTTAATTTCATAGGAATTTGAATTTTTTTGTACAATAAATGAATATTGATTAAATTGTTGGAGATTAGTTGATTTCTCAGTGGTGATTGGTTTTTTAATTATATCATATGCTCTCTCAAGAGTGATTTTTGAATTATTACTCACGATAACCTCTTAGTGATTTCATCTATTGATTTTTGCTCCATAAATATTTTATCATACGTAATTAAATCTTTAACATTGATACCCTTTTGATTTAATGTTGATACTCTTGGAATATTTGAAGAGGCTAATTTAAAATTTTTGTCTAAACCATTTTCTGAATAAATAAAAAGAGCAGAGACATAATCAAATTTTTTTAAATCTAGGTATAATGATTTTGTTTTAAAATCACTAATTACGAATGAATCAATTATAAATAATTTATCTTCACTAACTTTTGTGGACAAAGCAGATTTTATAGCGAGTTTTCTTTCCTTTTTATTCAAATTAAAAGAGTGATCTCTATTTACTGGACCCATAGAGACTGCACCTCCTCGAAAATTAGGTGGTTTATTACTACCCTGTCTTGCATTACCTGTACCTTTTTGAGAAAATGGTTTTTTACTTCTTCCATTTACTTCAGATCTTGATTTAGTTTTATGTGAACCTTGTCTTGACTTGGCGTTTTGATATCTAATGTATTGATGAATTAAATCTGGAAGTTTTCTTATACCAAAAACATTTTTATCCAATTCAATGTCACCAACAGTTTTATTTTTAAGATTAATTATGATTTTTTTCATTTATGACCTTTTAACTGAGTCTTTCAGAAATATTATGGAATTTTTTTTACCAGGAACCGAACCTTTGATAATCAAGAGATTATTTGCATTATCAATAGCTAAAATTTTAAGATTTTGTTTTGTAACTTTCCTGTTTCCCATTCTACCGGCCATTTTTTTTCCTTTAAAGACTCTTCCTGGATCTTGATTTTGACCAGTAGATCCATGTGAGCGATGAGAGATAGAAACTCCATGCGACGCTCTTAATCCTCCAAAATTATGTCTTTTCATTACTCCAGCAAAACCTTTACCAATAGAAATGCTACTTGCATCTATAAATTGATCAACCTTGAAATGCTCTACATTCAATTTCGTTCCAATATCTAAAATATTTTCACTATCTACCCTAAATTCTTTTAAAATTTTTTTTGGTTTTATATTGTTTGATGAGAAAATTTTTCTTTGAGGTTTATTAATATTTGAAATATCTTTATTTGTTTCTATTGATGCTATCTGTAACGCGTTGTAACCATTTTTTTCTGCAGTTTTTACTTCTAAAACAACACATTCATCAACTTTTAAAATAGTAACATGAGAATTATTTCCATTCTCTTCAAATTGAGAACTGTTACCAATTTTTGTAGCTATTAATCCTGATCTTAACATTTTAAATTTTTATATCTACTTCTACTCCAGCAGATAGATCTAACTTCATTAGAGCATCTACAGTTTGAGGAGTGGGATCAATGATATCTAACAACCTATTATGCGTTCGTATCTCTAGTTGATCTCTACTTTTTTTATCTATATGCGGAGATTTATTAACAGTAAATCTCTCAAAACGTGTTGGCAAAGGTATCGGGCCCTTTACTTTTGCTCCAGTTCTTTTGGCAGTATTAATTATATCTTGTGTACTGGTATCTAATAGAGAATTATCGTAACCTCTTAGTCTAATTCTAATATTTTGATTATCCATCACGCTAACTTAGCCTTTACTTCTTCTGCCACATTGGAAGGAACTTCTTCATAATGATCAAATTGCATTGTATAGTTGGCTCTACCTTGAGATAAAGATCTAAGATTATTTACATATCCAAACATATTTGCAAGTGGGACCATTGCATCGACTACATTAGCATTACCTCTAGTAGACATTTCCTGAACTTGCCCTCTTCTACTATTTAAGTCTCCAATAACATCACCCATGTAATCTTCGGGCGTAACAACTTCAACCTTCATCATTGGCTCTAATAGTACTGGTTTAGCTTTAGAAATACCCTCTCTAAATGCTGCTCTAGAAGCAATCTCAAAAGCAAGAACACTTGAATCAACATCATGATATGCTCCGTCATATAAAGTTGCTTTAAAATCAATACAAGGAAATCCAGCAATAACACCAGTTTGTTGCTGAGCTATTAATCCTTTTTCAACGCCAGGTATATGTTCAGTTGGAATGTTACCACCTTTAATTTGATTTATAAACTGATATCCACTTCCAGGCTCTCCTGGCTCAAACTTGATTTTAACTCTTGCAAATTGTCCTGCTCCACCAGACTGTTTTTTGTGGGTGTAATCAACGTCATAAGAACTAGAGATTGTTTCTCTATAAGCAACTTGAGGAGCTCCTACATTAGCTTCCACTTTAAATTCACGCTTCATTCTATCAACCAAAATTTCTAAATGAAGTTCACCCATGCCTTTTATAATTGTTTGTCCACTCTCATGATCTGTTGTAACCCTAAAACTTGGATCTTCTTGTGCCAGCCTTCCTAAGGCCTGACCCATTTTTTCATGATCTACTTTTGTTTTCGGTTCAACTGCAACCTCTATCACAGGATCTGGGAAGTCCATTTTTTCTAATACTATGGGTTTATCTGATGCACAAAGCGTTTCCCCAGTTGTAACATCTTTTAATCCAACTAAAGCTACTATATCCCCAGCGTTTGCAGTTTTGATCTCTTCTCTATTGTTTGCGTGCATTAACAACATTCTTCCTATGTTCTCTTTTTTACCTGAGTTTGAGTTTAGAACTGCATCTTTTGTAGAAATACTTCCTGAATAAATTCTTGCGAAAGTAAGACTTCCAACAAAAGGATCTGTCATAATTTTAAAAGCCAATGCGCTAAATGGTTCGTTATCTTCACAACTTCTTGATAACTCTACACTATCATCATTTATATCAACTCCTTTAACACTAGCGACGTCAGTAGGAGAAGGCATATAATCTATAACTGCGTCTAGGAGTGGTTGAACACCTTTATTTTTGAAGGCTGAACCTGTTAAGACTGGAACAAAAGAACCAGCTAAAGTTCCTTTTCTAATACAAAGTTTTATTTCTTCTATTGTTGGTTCAGTTCCCTCAAGATAATTTTCCATTATCTTGTCATCTTCTTCTATTGCTTTTTCAATTAATTTAACTCTATACTTTGAAGCTTCATCTTTTAAATCATCAGGAATTTCAACAATGTCAAATTTTGCTCCTAGACTCTCATCTTGCCAAATTATGGCTTTATTTGTAACTAAATCTACAACTCCTTTTAAATTACTTTCAATTCCAATAGGTAGTTGAGTTACCAGAGGATATGATCCTAAACGTTCTGAAATCATATCAACACACATAAAAAAATTTGCACCAGTTCTATCTAGTTTATTAACGAAACACATTCGTGGTACTTTGTATTTGTCAGCTTGTCTCCAGACAGTTTCAGACTGAGGTTCAACACCTGCAACTCCATCAAACACTGCTACTGCGCCGTCAAGAACTTTTAGAGACCTCTCAACTTCAATGGTAAAATCAACGTGACCGGGAGTATCAATTATATTGATTCGATGTTCCTTCCAAAAACAAGTTGTAGCTGCTGATGTGATGGTTATACCTCTTTCTTGCTCTTGTTCCATCCAATCCATAGTCGCGGCTCCATCATGAACTTCACCGATTTTATGGGATTTACCTGTATAGTATAATATTCTCTCAGTTGTAGTAGTTTTACCGGCATCGATGTGAGCCATAATTCCTATATTTCTATATTTAGTGAGAGGATGAGATCTAGACATAAATTTACCACCTGAAATGAGAGAAGGCTCTATTAGCATCAGCCATTTTGTGGGTTTCTTCTCTCTTTTTTACTGCATTACCTTTATTGTTAAATGCATCTATGATTTCATTTGCTACCCGTTCTCTCATAGTTTTTTCGTTTCTCTTAGTAGCTGAGTCAACAATCCATTTCATAGCAAGTGTTTGAGCACGTTTGGGTCTGACTTCCATAGGGACTTGATAAGTTGCTCCTCCGACCCTTCTTGATCTAACTTCTAATGATGGTTTTACATTATTTAAGGCTTCATGAAAAAAATCTATCGGTGTTTTATCAGTTTTTTTGGAGACTAATTCAAAGGCACCATAGACTATTCTTTCAGATGTAGATTTTTTTCCATCGAGCATTATTCTATTCATAAATTTCGCTAGCACTAAGTCTTTGTACTTATGATCAGGTAAAATTGTTCTCTTTTCTGCTGCTCTTCTTCTAGACATAATTATTTAGGTCGTTTAGCTCCATAGAGAGAACGTCTTTGTTTTCTTGTTGAAACACCTTGAGTATCAAGTGTTCCTCTTAAAATATGGTATCTTACTCCTGGAAGATCTTTTACTCTTCCTCCTCTAATTAATACGACTGAATGTTCTTGAAGATTATGCCCTTCTCCTGGTATGTAAGCCGAAACCTCTTGTCCGTTCGTAAGTTTTACCCTTGCTACTTTTCTAAGAGCAGAATTAGGTTTTTTTGGTGTAGTTGTGTAAACTCTTGTACAAACTCCTCTTTTTTGAGGACTTTTATCTAATGCAGGAACTTTATTTCTTTTCCTTACTATAGATCTGCCTTTTCTTACGAGTTGATTAATTGTTGGCATACTTTCCTTTAGTTAAGTGTTTGGAGGTTAATCCACGACCTTTAACAAATCGTAGGGGTCTTTATAAATTGATCAGTACAAAGTCAAGCAGATATAACAAAAAAATGTTAATTTTCTGGAATATCAGACTGATTCTTATTAATTATCTCATTATCTCTTTCATAGGCAATATTCTCATAATCTGAAGTCATTTTTCCTGTTCCAGCAGGTATAAGTCTACCTACAATCACATTTTCTTTTAATCCTTTTAGTAAATCAACCTTACCTAAAGTAGCAGCATCAGTTAAGACTTTTGTAGTCTCTTGGAAAGAAGCAGCTGAAATAAATGATCCAGTTTGCAAACTTGCTTTTGTGATACCTAATAAAACGGGCTCAAAGCTTACTTCTTTTTTACCTTCTTTAGTTAAAAGTTTATTCAGCTTTAATACATCCCTCCTTTGAATTTGCTCTCCAGAAATTAAATTAGAATCTCCTGGCTCTTTAATAAGAACTTTTTGAAGCATTTGTCTTGCTATAGTTTCAATATGTTTATCATTAATATAAACCCCTTGAAGCTTATAAACGGACTGAACTTCTCTAACTAAATATCTTGCTAATTCTTCAATACCTAAAATTCTAAGTATATCGTGTGGAACAGGAGTACCTTCAACAAGAATATCTCCTTTTTTTACAAAGTCTCCTTCTTGAACATTCAAATACTTTGATCTAGGAATTAATAATTCAACTGTATCATTTTCATCTAATCCAGTAATAATTACTCTTCTTTTATTTTTGTAATCTTTACCAAAGGAAATTTTACCATCTATTTCGCACATAATAGCAGGATCTTTAGGTTTTCTTGCTTCAAATAATTCTGCTACTCTTGGAAGACCTCCAGTTATATCTTTTGTTTTGGATGACTCTTTTGGAATTCTTGCAATAACCTGACCAGCAGAAACTTCCTGTCCATCTTCTACACTTAATATCGAATCAATTGACATTGGGTAGTTAGAAATATTTGTATCGTCTTCATCTGTTCCAGATATTTTGTCAGATATATTAATTGCAGGTTTAAAATTTTTACTTTTTTGATTTTGACTCCAGTCAATAACAATTTTACTCGAGATGCCTGTGGTATCATCTATTGATTCCCTGAAAGAAATACCTTGTTTTAAATCAATATATTTAGCAAAACCATCTCTTTCAGCGATGATGGGAAGTGTATATGGATCCCATTCTGCAAGAAGTTGATTAGACTCAACTTTATCACCATCATTGACAAGAAGTTTTGATCCAAAAGGTATATTTGATGAATACTTATCGCTTTTTGAATCAACTATTTTTATTTTTCCATTCCTACTTAAAACTATCTTGTTTTTAAAACGATCTTCAATAATCTTAATATTTTCAAATTTTATATTACCAGAAACAGGGGAAGTTGCATTAGACTGTTCTACAGAAGAACTAGCTGCACCTCCGATATGAAAAGTTCTCATTGTAAGCTGAGTTCCTGGCTCACCAATTGATTGAGCAGCAATAATACCTACAGCTTCTCCAATGTTTACTTCGGTTCCTCTAGCAAGATCTCTTCCGTAGCATTTAGCACATATACCATCTTCTGTCTCACAAGTGAGCACTGATCTAATTTTTAAAGATCTCAATCCTAAAT
>MDTG01001375.1_pt1 | contig 11038 bp, 8 predicted proteins | sample 811421 | NCBI WGS metagenome assembly MDTG01 (sample SAMN05326645, study PRJNA326480) | marine metagenome | isolation source: seawater | place: Pacific Ocean: South East | collected 2011 | reverse complement strand
GTTGATAGGCTGGATGTGGAAGCGCAGTAATGCGTGCAGCTGACCAGTACTAATAGCTCAATTGGCTTGATTTATGCACTGAAAAAAATTTTTATTATATTTCCAAAATTCTAATTGTTATACTTTAATCTTTAATTTTGGGCATTTTAAACTTTTAATAACTGTTTAAAAAAATTCGATTATTTTTATTATTAATTATTTTATTAAAGATTTGTTAATTGTTTTTTAAATCTTTATAGATGTAATTAGCCAAATATAGATATATGGATATTTTTAAAAAATTGTTATTTTTACTTACTCCCTCCGAAAAAAAAAAGCGTTCATATTGTTAATAATAATCATGATAATGGCATTATTAGACATGATTGGAGTAGCCTCTATTTTACCTTTTATAACAGTTCTTACAAGTCCTGATCTGATAGAAACCAATCCACTGTTGAACAGAATGTTTGATTTCTCTAATTTATTTGGAGTGGAAAATAATGAGCAGTTTGTTTTTGCATTAGGAGTATCTGTTTTTTTATTATTTATTGTATCAATTATTTTTAGAGCTTTAACTAATTTTATCCAAGTTCGATTTATTCAAATGAGAGAATACAGTATTGGAAAAAAATTAGTTCAATCTTATTTGTGCCAACCTTATACATTTTTCTTATCTAATAACAGTGCTGCAATAGCAAAAACAATTCTATCAGAAGTAGATCACGTTATAGGCAAAGCTATGACACCGTTAATTGATTTAATCTCAAAAGGAATAGCAGCATTAGTAATTATAGTTTTATTAATTATAATTGACATTAAAATTGCTTTGATTATTGGCTTATCTTTCTCTATCTCATATTTAATTATTTTTTATTATGTAAAAAATTTACTTAAGGCGATCGGAGAAAAAAGATTAAAGAATAATCATTTACGTTTTACTTCCATTAATGAGTCTTTTGGGGCCGCAAAAGAGGTTAAAGTTGGAGGTCTAGAAGAAATTTATATTAATAATTTTTCAAATTCTGCAAAAAATTATGCAAAGTCACAATATATTGCTTTAATAATAGCTCAATTACCTCGCTATGTTTTAGAAGCAATTGCTTTTGGAGGAATTTTCTTAATATTGCTTTATACGATTTTCCAAAAGGGTACCTTTAATGATGCGCTGCCAGTTATTAGTTTATACGTCTTTGCCGGATATCGTTTAATGCCTGCAATTCAACAAATATATGGATCTTTTACCCAACTTACTTTTGCGGGTCCTTCAGTCAATAAATTATTTAATGAACTAAATGATTTAAAAAAATTAACATTAGATAAAGATAGAAATAGAGAATTAATAAATTTTAATGAAACAATAAGTTTAAAAAATATTCAATATGATTATCCAAATACTTCTTCTAGAACAGCCTTAAAAAATATTAATTTAACTATTCCTTCAAAATCTACAGTTGGCATTATAGGTCATACGGGGAGTGGCAAAACAACAGTGGTTGATATAATTTTAGGATTGTTGGTACCTCAAAGAGGCACCTTGGAAATTGATGGAGAAGTTATTACAAATCAAAATTTAAGAAGTTGGCAGCGTTTAATAGGATATGTTCCTCAACACATTTTTTTATCTGACGATACAATAGCAGCGAATATTGCATTTGGTGTAGATCATGAAAAAATTGATAAAGAGATGATCAAAAAAGTCTCAAAAATTGCAAATTTACATGACTTTGTTGATACAGAACTACAAGAAAAATATGAAACAATTATAGGTGAACGAGGAGTTAGATTATCTGGAGGACAACGTCAAAGAATTGGAATTGCCAGAGCTTTGTACAATAATCCAAAGGTTATAATTTTAGATGAAGCTACAAGTGCCCTTGATATCAAAACAGAAAAACTAGTGATGGCTGAAATAAATAAACTTTGTAATGATAAAACAATTATTATTATTGCACATCGAATAGATACGATACGTAATTGTGACATAATTTTTAAACTTGAAAAAGGCAGGCTACTTTCCCATGGATTGCCAAGTGAAATTTTAAATAATAATTAAAAAAATAATAAAAATTTAATTAACAAATCTATTATAAAATTTTTATGTTTTGAGATTTTAAAATATTCATTAAGCTTGGACTTGATTTAATTTGATTAGTTCTTCCAGCCCTTCTGCTTTTGATAGTTTTAGAATTTAAATAACCCACAATACTTTGATTTTCTAAATCATTTTTTGCAAACGAGCAAAAAAGTGCAACTCTTTCATTTTTATATTGAAATGGTAAAAAAAAATTACTTGGTAGCAGTCTATCAAACAGGGGCCATAAACATAACTTTGGAAATAATTTTAATCGTCTAGACATACCCGCATGATGAGTTCTTAAATTCCAAATTACAACATCACCTTCTTCAGTCTCTATATTAATTCCCTTTCCTAATTTTAAAGAATTTAAGCTATAAAATTTATTAAATAATAATAATTTGATTGCTTTTAAAATATCCTTATAGCCTTTTTTAAAAAGAATATATTTATGAGATTTCTCTCTAATTTTTATACCACCGCTAAATTTTTTTGTATCATGAAAGTAGATTCCTAATCTTACTATTGGGTATTCTTCCTGATTAGAAACATTTATATCTTCACCTCTTGCATCATTATGATATCTATCAAATATCTCTGTGGGATTATATCTGATCATAATGCCACTATCTGAGTAATATAGTAAATTTTTAGTTGCTAAGATTTCTTTAATATTTTGTATTAACTTTTCGTTTAATAGCATTTTTTGCATATCTTCATTTAATAGTACTTCAAATTCACTTAAATCTAATGATCTGTCTCTAGAAGATAAGGTAATCATTTTATTTCTTACTTCAGATATATATTCTTTTGAAAAAACAGATTTTAGGACAATGTAACCTTTTTCCAAAAACTGAACTCTTGATTTTTCTTTAATCATATATAAAAAAATATATTAAATTAAATTAATATCAATATATCACACAAATATTCAATTATTATGAAAAATCCAATTATTCAAGAATTGCTGAAATTGAAATTAATTTCAAAGGAAAATCTAATAACTATAAATAATAAAACTAGAGATAAAAAAATAAGAGTAATTAAAGATCTAAAAACTAAAATTATATTTTTAGAAAAAAATTTAAATTCAATAAATACCTATAATTCAAAAAATAATTATAGAGATTCTCTTAGAAAAAAAAATAGAATAGGTAAAAAAAAAGATACTGATATTAAATTAATCAAAGGAAAAATTAGACTACCAATAATTGAAGATGATTTTAGAAGGTCAAATCAATTTAAAAGATATTTTAAAAATAAGAATATTTTGGATTATGGTTGTGGTTGGGGAGGTTTTTTAAGAAATATAAAAAATTATAAATCTTTGAGTGGCATTGAATTAAGAAAAAAATGTATCAAACATATAAAAAATAATATCTCAAAAATAAAAATATCAGACAATTTAGAAAATTTTGATCAAAAATTTGACTTAATTACAATGTTTCACGTTTTAGAGCACATGCCTTACCAAATCGATATTTTAAAAACTTTGAAATCTAAATTAAAAAATAAAGGAAAAATTATTTTAGAGGTTCCACATGCTGAAGATTTTCTTATTTTACAAGATGAGCTAAAAGAGTTTAAAAATTTTACTTTTTTAAGTGAACATTTAATTCTTCACACAGTTAATTCACTTAAAACAATACTTCTAAAATCAGGTTTTAAAAAAATTAAAATTCAATATTATCAAAGATATAATTTTTCAAATCATTTAGGTTGGTTTTTAAAAAGAAAACCAGGTGGTCATAAATTTTATAAAGAAATTATAAGCGATAAATTAAATTTATCATATTGTGAAAATCTAAAAAAATTGGGACTAACTGATACTTTAGTTGCTATAGCTGAATAGTTTTTTTTATAGGTTTTTGATTTGCTTAGTTTTTAGTATAAGTTATATATTCTCTAAACTTAATAATTTTTTGTTATAAATTCACTAAAAATGTAAATTAAATTAAATGAATATTTTAGGAATAACTTACGGTAATCACGATACTTCAGCAGCGCTAATTCAAGATGGAAAACTAATTTGTGCTTGTGAAGAAGAGAGATTCAATAAAGAGAAACACACAAAAAAATTTCCAATCAATTCAATAAAAGAGTGTTTAAAATTAGGAAAATTAAAAATAGAGGATATAAATTTCATTGCATTATCTACAGACCCTAAAAGACAAATTAGAAAATTTTGGCTTGAAAGCGCTATGAGTCATGATTACCGTTTAAAAGCATTATTTGATGAGCACAAAACTATTAAAAATTGGTATAATTTAGAGAACTTTGTTCGTAAAAAACTTCGATACAGTGGTGTTATTAAATATTACAAGCATCATTTAAATCATATAGCTAGCAGTTTTTACCCAAGTAATTTTAAAAAATCACTCGTTGTTTCTTACGATGGAGTGGGAGAGGGAGAAACAGGGTATTTTGCAATTGGTAATAACAAAAATTTAAAAATAGTTCATGATAAAAATAGATTTCCAAATTCATTAGGATTAATTTATGCAGCGATTACTTCTTATCTAGGGTGGAGGTACGCTTGTGATGAGGGAATCATTATGGGATTGGCATCATATGGCAAACCTCATAACAAAATACCGAGAAAAAATAAGACATATATACAGGTTTTTAGAGAAATAATAAACTTTCAGAATTATTTAGATATAAAAATTAATACTGACTGGATAACTTTTCACAAAGAGAGGGATACATGGTTAAGCGAAAAATTTATTAAAACTTTTGGTAAAAAAAAAATTTATGAAGAAAAATTGACACAACATCATAAAAATATTGCCGCAGCATTACAGTTAAGATTGGAAGAAGTGATTTTGTCTCAATTAAAATATTTGAATAAAAAATATAAATTAAAAAATTTATGTCTATCTGGTGGTGTTGGTTTGAATTGCTCAATGAATGGCAAAATAGCTAAGTCAAAAATTTTTGATGAAATATTTGTTCAACCGGCAAGTGGAGATGCTGGTTTATCAATTGGGGCAGCAATAAACTGTTCTTTAGAGGTGCAGCCTAAAAAAAAATTAACATTTGAAACTAATTGTTATTTAGGCTCAAGATATTCAAATGAATCAATTAAAAAAACTATCAATAAATACAAAAATAAAGTTCAAATTGTTGAGAATAGAGATTACTTCGATTTTGCATCAGAAGTTTTGATAAAAAGAAAAATTATTGGTTGGTTTCAAGGTCCAGCAGAATTTGGACCAAGAGCACTAGGAAACAGAAGTATATTGGCCTCACCTAATCCATCAGAAATAAGAGATATTATTAATAAAAATGTTAAATTTAGAGAGAGTTTTAGACCATTTGCACCAGCAATATTAGAAGAACATTGTTCTGACTATTTCAAAATTGATCAAAAAAGTGAACACATGCTAATAGCTTGTGACGTAAATCCTAAAATGAAAAAATATATACCTGCAACAGTACACGTAGATAATACATGTAGAGTCCAAACAGTGACAAGTAAGTCTAATGAAAAATTTTATAATTTATTACAATTCATGTACAAAAAAACAAAAATTCCAGTCTTATTGAATACTTCTTTTAATGTAAAAGGTCAGCCTATAGTTAATACGCCAAACGATGCATTATTATGTTTTCTAAAATATAATATAGATTTTCTATTTATTGGTGAATATATTCTCAAAAAAAAATAACAATAGAGTAAATTTAAAACATAATTCTTAAAAAAATATTTTATAAAAGGATGATATTAGAAAATAAAATAGGTATTATGCAAGGGAGGCTACTACCTAAGTACCAAGGCAGATATCAAGCACACCCCGTTGGTTACTGGCAAGATGAATTTATATTTGCAAATAAATTAGGGCTTGATTGTATTGAATTTATTCTCAATTATGATGAGTGTGAAAAGAATCCATTGCTTAATCCAGATGGCATAGAAAGTATTAAAAAAACTGAAGAGTTAAGTGGGGTAAAAGTATTATCTATTTGTGCTGATTATTTTATGCAAGCTCCAATTCACAGTAATAACTTTAATGTAGTTGATGCAAGTATTGCTATTTTGGATCGTTTAATTAGCAATGCTTCTTTATTAAATGTATCAGACATAATCATTCCTTGTGTTGATAAATCAAGTTTTAAAAATAAAAATGAAATAGATAATTTTATTAATAATATTAAACCAAATGTTAAAAGTGCAGAAATTGCTGGAATAAATATATGCCTTGAAACAGATTTGGCACCTAAAGTTTTTGCAAATATGATAGATTTAATTGGTTCAAAAAATGTGATGATCAATTATGATATTGGCAACAGTGCTGCCCAAGGATATGACTCAGAAGAAGAATTTAAATCTTATGGAAATAAAATTAAGCACATTCATGTAAAGGACCGTTTACTAGGAAGTGCGTCAGTATCTCTAGGCACTGGAAATGCAAACTTTCCAAAAATTTTTAGACTTTTAGAAAAGTATGATTATCAAGATACTATAATATTTGAGACATTTCGTGACAATGAAGGAATAGAAATTTTCAAAAAACAATATAATTGGTTTAAAAAAAAAATAGATAATTTTGAAAGAAAATAAAAATAATTAATAAATCGCAAAACTATTTTTTTTTTATTAGTGAATTGATTTTTGTTTTATAAATCAAATTGTCTCCAATATTTTTTTGTAAAACTGAACCGCTTGAGATAGTTGAATTACTTCCAATTTTAAGTTTTGGTTCAACAAATATACCTGTACCAAAAATATTTCCTGATCCTATGTTGACTAAACCAGAAGTTGTAACTGATGGGCCAAAGTTATTATGACTTCCAATAGTATTATGGTGTTCAAAATTACATCTTGAAGCAATAAAGTTGTTATGACCAATTTTTGTTTCTGTGCCAATAACTGAGCTACTAAATATAACATTGCCTTTACCCATCATCACATTTATTCCTATTTCAACACTAGGATGAATTACGTTAGCAAATGGCACACCTAGTTTCTCTAAATCTTCAAATAAAGTTTTTCTGAAATCAATAATCCCTGGACTAATTACAACAGCATCAAATTTTTTTTTTTTAAATTCTTCATAAATAAATTCTGAAGTAGCAAGTCCTAAGACTTTTATTCCCTCAATATTATGATCTTCATTCTTATAATTATCAAAAAAACATACAACAGTCTGATCATCGCGCTTAAAAATTGCATCATAGACAAGGTTTCCAGCATGACCAGCACCTATAACTGCAATTTTTTTTTTATTTTTATTTTTTTTTATGAATGCTTGTTCAAATTTATCTAATTTTAGGTTTTGTGAAATATTTTTTTGTTTTAAATAATTTTCAACATCGATCTTAGTAACAATTTCCATATCAACAAAATATTTCTCATCAATTTTTTCATTCCCAATAGCTTTAATTGCATTAGAGGTAAATCTGTTTAAAATTTTTGTATTTTCAATTTGAGAGTTTGAATTTTTTTGATCAATATTTTCTTTTATTGTATTTATATCAAATTCAGGACTATCATTAATTATTGCATATCTTTTTCCAATCTCAATTATTGTACCAATTTTTTCTAAGAAAAAAATATATCCTGTTTTTGGGCTGCTAATTTCAATAACTGCTTTAGAACCCTCTAAGCTTGCTACAGCTGATCCCTCTGTAACCTTTGATCCACTTTTAACCAAATACTCTACAAGCGTATAAGACTCATCATTTGCAGATTCTCTTTCAGCAACTAGTTCAACATAGCTCATTTAATTAATATTCTTTCTTTATAAAATTTAATCATTTTTCATTTAACTAATTTCAAGACACTTTCTATAATATCTTTAGTTCCAGGGAGTAAATTTTTTTCTGCTTCATAAGAACATGGTATTACACTATTGTTACCTAGTCTAATCACATTGAGTGTATTGATCCCACTTTCTACAATTGATGATATAACCTCACTACCTATAGCCGCGAATGATGGACCTTCTTCAATAGTTAATAGTTTTTTTGTATTAATAACTGAGTCTTTTAAAGGTTCAATTTCTAAAGGGGTAATTAGAGTAGGGCATATAACTTCACAAAATATATCATGCTCATATAATAAAGTTTTTAATGCTTCTTCAACGTAAACTAGTCCATGGCCATATGTAAAAATTGTACAAGATGGTTTATGTCGTTTTGGTTTTAATCTTATGATTGGAAAATCACTAAAGTTTGAGGCTTCATATTCGTAGCCTTCAATAATATTTTGATATAAATAGTGGCTATATAAGACTTTATTTTCAATAATAATATTGAATTTTTTAGTTTCTAATGCTTTTTGATAAAACTTAATTGGGTCCATAAAATGATTCAAAGCAATTACATTTACATTCGGCAATCCAATAATTAATTTTTCAATACTCTGTGAGTGAGTTGGCCCATATCCTCTCCCACCACCCATTGGTGTCCTAAGTATCATTGGTATATCAATTTTTTTACCAAACATAGTGGGTATTTTGGAGGCATGTTGAATAATTTGATCAATTGTAAGTGTTAGAAAATCTCCAAACATAATTTCAACAATTGTTGGTAAACCAGCAATTGATCTACCAATGGAAAAACCAACAATTGCTGCTTCTGAAATAGGTGTGTTGATCACTCTTCCAGGAAATTTTTTTGACAACTCTCTTGAAGCTTTAAATGCCCCACCATAATCTTTAGAAAAATACTTATTTGCATCTTCTATATCTTCACCAATCATTAAAAGTGATGGATATTTGTTAAAAATATTTTCTAAACCGTTATTTATTAATTCAACAAATTTTTTATTTGAATTTTCTTTTAAAGATGAAAAAGATATATTCTTGGAATAAGTTGTGGGATTATATTTTTTTACCAAAGATAGTGTTTTTGATTTTAAACATTTTTTAGTTATCTTTAATATATTATCTTTGATAGTTTTAATTTCGTCTTCATTTATAATATTATTTTTTATCGCAATATTTACCAGATCTTTAGAATTAATTTCATTTAAAATTTTATCATCCCTATTATCATCTCCTTTAGAATGTGCTCCCATTCTATATGTATTTATTTCCATTAGAGTGGGCTTTCTTGTTTTTCTTACAAATTCTGTGGCTAATCTTATTACATTGTCTAAAGATTTTACATCTCTAGAGTCAGCTTCAAAAAATTTTATCCCAAAAGCTTCAGCTCTACCTTCTATAGTACCCGAAATAGTTTGATTAATACTTGTTGTTTGTGCAACTTCATTATTTTCAAGAACATAGAGGACTGGCAAATTCCATTTAGAGCTTAAATTTAGACTTTCATAAAGAAGACCTTCACCAAGAGTTCCATCTCCAATAAAATTTACCACAATCTCATTTTTTTTTAATGAAGAAGCAATACCACCTGCTATTGCTGTTAAGCCACCTTGTATTCCATTTGATAAGAAGCCCTCATAGTAAAGATGCTGGCTACCCCCATATCCACCAGAAACACCTTCTTCTTTTCCCAAAACTTCAAGAGTCAATTTTTCTATGTCATTAGTCCAACTTAAAAAATGTCCATGCCCTCGATGATTAGATAAAATCATATCTTTTTTTAAAAGATATTTTTTTAGTAAAACTGGCAGCAACTCCTGACCTTTGCAAGTATGAACAGTCCCTCTTAATAAACCTTTTTTAAAAAGTTCTAAAAAATTATCCTCCACACACCTGATTTCAAAAGCTCTAAGCAATGAGTCCTTATAAGATTTTAAACTTTCAGTGCCCATAACATTCTAAACAATCCTCATATAATTTGCAGAACTAGATAATTTGTCTAATCAAACAATATTTCTTATAAATGCTTTTATATCTCTTAACAACTCTAGTAATTAAACTTTATTATTAAAAAAATTATATCAACAGTTGACTATTAATAATAAATAACAATAAGATTAGTCTTTCTTATTTCTTATAATTTATAAATGAACAATAAATATACACATATAGCAGTAATACCTGCGAGAAAGAATAGTAAATCTCTCCCTTTTAAAAACAGGTTTTTGTTTAAACATACAGCTAAATTTTTAAGGAATAATAAACTATTTGATGATGTTTATGTTAATTCAGATGATCTTTATATGAAAGTACAAGCAAAAAAATATGACTTTAACTTCTATAAAAGAAAAAAGAATTTAGCTAAAGACACTACATGTATAAAAGAGGTTTTTGTTGATATGAAAAATAAGTTAAAATTCTCAGACAAAACTTTTATTTGGCTTTTTTACATTCCTTTAATTTACAAAAATTCCACTGATTTCAAAAAATCTATTAAACTTGTTGAGTCAAAAAAATTAAAATCAGTCTGTGCATTTATAAAAGCAAAAACTAATCCAATGAGTTGTTGGTATATTAAAAACAAAAAACCAATTCAATTTATTAAAAATAATCTTTATCGCCGGCAAGATTTCCCTTTAGCTTTTGAACACCATCACTATATTTGTGGTTTTAACGCTAAATATTTAAACAAACTTAACAGTGAATTAATTTTTCAAAATACATATCCAATAGTGTTAAATAATAATACTAGTAAAAAACTAATTGAGGTAGATACACCAGAAATTCTAAAAAAATTTTTAAAAATGAAAAATAAAAAATGAAAAAAAAACTTCTTAAACTAACTAACTCAAATAAACTTTATAAAAAAGCTTTAAAAATCATTCCCTATGGATCACAAACCTATAGTAAAGGAGTAAAAGCTTTTAGTGATGGTGTTTCACCAAAATTTTTAACCAAAGGTAAAGGGTGTGAGGTTTGGGACGTAGATGGAAACAAATATATCGACTTTGTAATGGGTAATCAGCCTTTAATTTTAGGTTATGCTGACCCAGATGTAAATAAAGCAGTCATTAAACAACTTAAGCTTGGGTCAACATTTAGTGTGAGCAATAAATTAGAAATAGATGTAGCTGAGCTTTTAGTAAAACATATACCAGGCGCTGAGGGTGCTAGATTTGGAAAACATGGTGCGGATGCAACTTCTATAGCT
>MDTG01169234.1_pt1 | contig 11039 bp, 8 predicted proteins | sample 811421 | NCBI WGS metagenome assembly MDTG01 (sample SAMN05326645, study PRJNA326480) | marine metagenome | isolation source: seawater | place: Pacific Ocean: South East | collected 2011 | reverse complement strand
TACGGCGGTCCATTCCTGCGATTTTGAACAGAGGTACCGGCCGTGCTTCTGGGGCTCGACATCGAAATGAGAGATCCTTCGGGCCCCCATGATCGCCCCCAGAGTCGCCAGCACCTCTGACAACGTGGTTCGCCAATCCGATGCCAGTACCAACTTTTCAGACACGGTGGCCACGCCGTCGATGACGGTCCGAACCCGGGTCGGATCCTTCTCGGCCACCAGATCTTCGTGTTGGGAAGTGGAACCACTCATCACTCTCGAAGATACTTCGAGCCAGCCCTGCCATCCTCCCGATCTCGGGAAGGCAGGTACATCGGCGACAAGTAGGGGTATATACCCCATGGCCGAGGCCTGATTCAGGTCCTGAAAAGCTCGTCTCGCGGTCAATCTCCGGCCATCGAGCCCTCTGCATCAAGGATGAAGTCGACCTGTGTCCGACCCAACAGGGTTCCTGTGGCAAATGCGATATCGACCAACGCAATCTGATAATCGGCGAGTGATCTGACCTCTCGGCTCTGGGCGTCGGCCAATCGACTCTGGGCGTCGAGAACATCGGTCGAAGTTCTCAGTCCCACGTCGAATTGACGCTGCTCCCCCGCCACCGTTCGGGCGGCGAGCACGGTTTCGAGACGAGCGGCCAGAATGGACTGCCATGACTGCCGAAGCCGGTCAACGGAGTCATAGACTTCCGAACGAATCGCCAGGCTTCGCGCAGATCGGGTCGCCAGCCGCTGCACCCGCTGAAGTACAGCCGCCGACAATCGACTTTCTCGAATCTCGTTTCCAATCGGAATTTCACCGTTCACTCCGATTCGATGGCTGTCGGAATCACCGAGGGCCGAATACGCAGAGCCGAAGCCGGTGTCATCACCCTGGATGGAATATCGATAGTCGAACGCGAACACCGGAAGCGCTTCGTTCCTCCGCAGGTCGACGTTCATGGCATCGATCGCCACCTGAAGTTCGAGCTCCAACATCTCCATGCGGTTCTCCACCGCTTCCTCGGCAAGAACCGAAGCGTCGAGTTCGATTCGCAAGGGATTCGGCTCGGTCGCGGGTTCCAGCCCCACGCCGTCAGCCAGCGGAAGGCCTGGGACGTTCATGATTCGCTTGACGACCCGTTGCTGTCGGCGGAGATCTCCATCCGCGCGAATGATCGACTCCAAAGTCCTCCCGACCCCGCTGCGGGCGCGGATGACCTCGATCTCTGGAATATCTCCCGCGGCGACTCGGCGCTGAGCTCGCTCCATTTGCGACACCGCCAGTTCATACTGACTCTTCCGGACTTCGAGCTCCCGCCACGCCGCGAAGAGATTCCAGTACGCCCGGTCCGAATCCGCGAGGATCCGCGTTGCGGCAAGCTTCAGTCTTGCATCCGCGATGTCGCGATTCCAACCCGCAATCCGGATCGACGCGGTGTTGGCATCGAGACCGGCGCCCCGCAGCAGCGGTTGTGCGATGGAGAACCGGACATTCGACTGCCAGGGTTCACGCTCGCCCAGGAGATTCGCGGCATTTCCAAGGTCGGTCCGGGTCGCGAGCGTGTCCAGTGTGATGTCACCACCGGTCGCCAACGGAAGTCTCAGCCCCGTGAGGAATTCATCGCTGCTGGTGGGATCCCCCTGCTCGAGATTGGTCGCGACCCCCTGGTCGTTACGGGTGTACCCCGCGAAGAACGTCGACTCGAACTTGGCCTGCTCGGCGGACAGATTCGCATTGGCGATCGCCGGAGAGACCATCTCGGTACGAAGATCCAGGTTGTTCTCAAGAACGGACCGACGAACGTCGGCGATCTCGATCGGACGAATCTCATCGGGTTCTTCAATCGGGACCTCTCGGTCGAGCATGGCTTCCATGGCCTCATCCGGCGCCTGGGGATCGACCGTGCTTCTGGCCATGAGATCGACCGGATCGATCCGGTTGATCCGTTCGGGTGCCGGATGCCAGTCTTCGGTGTCGTTGTCAAGGATGCCTACCGGCGCGCAGGCGGACAGGAAAGTCAGAGACAACAGGGTGCCGTACCGATTCATTGACGAGCGTGATTTCATTCGTGTCGCAGAGCCTCGATGGGATCCAATCTGGAGGCCTTGATCGCCGGGAATATTCCGAAGATCAGACCCACGGCAGCACTGAAGGAGAAGCTGACCACGATCGCCCAGAGCGGAACGTGCGCCTCATCCAATCCAGCGTCCGGAATGAGCGTCAGCCCGAAGGCCATGAGTTCACCGATGAGCACTCCCAGGGCACCACCGACCAGACAGAGCATCACCGCCTCCAGCAGGAACTGAAGCAGGATCTCTCCCGGGGTGGCGCCCACGGCTTTTCTCAGGCCGATTTCACGGGTTCGTTCGCTCACCGAAACCAGCATGATGTTCATGATTCCGATGCCACCGACCAGCAGGCTCACGCCGACGATTCCACCCGCGATCGCCGTGATGCCTGCAGCGAGCGCCTTGAATTGATCGATGAACTGGTCGATCGCCGCGACGTTGAACGTATCCGGATCTTCGGGACCGAGTCCACGCATCTTCCGCAATACGAATCGCACTTCACTTTCCGCCTCGGCCGCGAGATCAGGAGACTCGATCATGGCGGTCACTCGGAAGAAGAACTCCGGATTCTGAAGCCGCGCGGCCTGAGCGAACGGAATGAAGAGCTCCGCCGCGGACGTATTGATTCCAAACATCGTCGATTGAATCGTCTCGACCACCCCGACGATGAGATATCTCCGCCCTCCGATCAGAACGCTTGAACCGACCGCCTTCGTCGGAAGTCCGAGTTCCTCGATTCCCGCTTCGTTCACGAGGCACACCTGACGGGCCTCATCCTCATCGATGGAGTTGAAGGGTCTCCCTTCCAGCACCGATCGATTCTCGGTCTCGTGCCAGGCCGGCCGAATACCCGTCACCGTGATTCCTTCGAGCAATCGTTCGCCGTATTGGGCCGAGGTGCCGAGCGACGTGATCGGGGTCACGACCCGAATCGACGGGCAGTTGAGTTCGATCGCCTCGACCTCCTCCACCTTGAGACGAACCTCCTTCCACGGATAGAGATTCTTTGGTGCGTCGTCGGGACGGTCGGGGAAGATCAACAACCGATTCGCCCCGAAGGACTCGAATTCACCGAGGACTTTCTCCTTCAGACCCGCGAGGGCCGCGATCACCGCGGTGACGCTCGCGACGCCGACGATGATCCCGAGCGCCGTGAGCAGACTTCGGCCGAGGTTCGCCCGGATCTGCGAGAGGGCCAGGATGATCGCCTGAGTCCAGAACGAGAAGGAGATCACGCCTCACCTCTCTTCGAGTCGTCAGTGGTCGCGAGATATCTTCCCGCCGGATCCTCCGCGATCGGAAGGTCACTGGCGACCCGACCATCGTGGAGACGAATCACTCGTTCACAATGAGCGGCGACCTCATCCTCGTGGGTGACGATGATCACCGTCTGGCCTTCCTCGTGAAGGTCCTGGAAAAGTCGGAGAATGTCCGCCGTCGTGGTGGAATCGAGATTGCCCGTCGGTTCGTCGGCAAGAAGGATGGCCGGGTTGTTGAGCAACGCCCGCGCGATCGCCACTCGTTGCTTCTGGCCGCCGGACAACTGATTGGGTCGATGGGTCATCCGATCCCCCAGGCCGACCCGTTCAAGGGCGGCGGCGGCCCGGGAACGACGATCGCGACGACGGTCACCTCGGGCGTACACACTCGGCAATTCAACGTTGGCCAGAGCGGTCGAGCGATACAGAAGCTCGAAGGCCTGAAACACGAAACCGATTCGCTCGTTTCGAACGCGAGCCAGTTCGGCGGATCCCATCTCATCCGTCCGGCGACCGTCCAGCGTGTAGGTGCCGGCGGTCGGTCGATCAAGACATCCCAGCACGTTCATCAGTGTGCTTTTCCCGGACCCCGATGAACCCATGATGGCGACAAGTTCGTTCTTGCCGATCTCGAGGTCAACACCCCGGAGGGCGTGGATGGTTTCCACTCCCACCCGGTAGATCTTGGTGATGCCTTCAATCTTGATGAGCATGTGCTGACTCCGGAAGCGACCGCCATCGGCGTTCCTCAGAACGAAATCGAGAACTCGCCGCCCTCTTCGGCTTCCGAGCCGCCGGAATCGCTGCCGCTCTGCCGTACCCGGTCCCCATTCTTGAGCTTCTCCAGCACCTTGTACGGTCCGACGATCACCTGAGCGTCGACTTCGATTCCCTCGGCGATGATGGTCTCGGAAAGACTGCTGGGACCGATTCGCACCGGTCGACACACCGCCCTTCCCTCTTCAACCACGTAGACGACTGGAACCGTTCGCTTGGCCAGGTCGACCAGCGGATGGTCTCGGAGATCTCCAGAGAGTTCATCGACCTTGCGATCGATGACCGCCTGGCTCTCGACCACCAGCCCCTCGTGACGAGCGATCTCGATATCCACGTTGGCGGCCAGACCGGAATAGATCTGGCGACCATCGAGTTTGATCTGCACTTCGGTCTTGAAGAATCCCGACCCATCCCGGTCAAGGGATCGTTGAAGCGCAATCCGCTCCACGACACCACCGAAGACCTCGTTGGAATACGCATTGATACGGACTTCCGCCGGCTGGGTCGTCGCGATCTTGGCAATGTCACTCTCGGCCACCCGGGCATCAAGTCTCATGCGAGAGAGATCTGCGATGGTCATGATGATCGTCCCCGCGTTGTTCATCGTTCCCACCACCACCAGTTCTCCGACCTCCGCGTTCAAGACCGTGACCACCCCGTCGATCGGGGAGATGACCACGGTCCGTTCCAGAGCTTCGCGGGCCTGGTCGACATCGGCGTCCGCAGCGGCCAGCGAACTTTCGATCACGGATATCGCGATCTTGGCGGCTTCAACCTGAGCCTGGAGCTCCAGTGTGCGACTCCGGGCATCATCGAGCGCCTGACGGCTGATGTCTCCCGTTTCAAAAAGTGACTCCTGCCGCTTCAACGTCTCCCGAGCGTTTGCAAGAGAGGCCAACGGCCCCGCAAGTCGGGATTGTTCGCTTTGAAGTCGGAATCGCTCGGCGTCGCGTCGTGCCTTGGAGCTTTCAAGGCTCGCTTCAATCGACTCCGCATCGAGGCGAATGATCACATCCCCGCTCTTCACCACATCCCCCTCCCGAAAAGGAAGCTCGAGGATGCGGGCGGAAATTTCAGCCGAGACATCAACCTTGACGTTGGGTTCGATTTCACCGGGAGCGGAGACTCGCTCCACCAACTCTCGCCGGCGGACGGCATCCGCTCGAACTTCAAGACCGACTCCGGAACCGGAGCCAAAGGAGATCGACGGACCAACGAAGACCATCGTGGCGACGAGAGCGACCAGAACGCCGATCACCACGAAAAGAAAGATACGCAAGGCTTCTCCAAGCAGACCCAAGGATGAATTTCGCCTAACGGCGAAGGGAGGCCCCGAAGACCTCCTGAGATCTTCCCACGATTGGGATTCGGGCGGAATCCATTTCAGGTCCAAACCACCGCTGGGTTCATCCCTGCCCCGGAGGTTACCGCCACACCGACCCGAATATCCAACGATCGATCAGTACCAACAATGGCTGGAGATGAAAAACACCCCCCGGCCTGGAAGGCCGAGGGGTGCTGAGGATCCTGGAATCGGTCCTGAAACCGATCCAATGTTCAGGATGCAGTCTGGCGGGTGGTGAAAAGCAAGGCCTTCCACCGGATCCGTCAGAGGGGATCAGCCGGGGCAGTTACCCCAGAGCGAGAGGAGGAGGCCGACGTCAGCACCGCTGACGAAACCGTCTCCACTCAGATCTTCAGGACAGCCACCACATTCGCCCCAGGCGGCGAGGATGGAGCCGAAGTCGGCACCGTTGACGATGCCGTCATCGTTGAAGTCGCCTTCGCAGTCGTCTCCATCACCGAGGGTGCCGTTGAGGTTGACGAACCATTCGATGTCGAAGCCGATGTCGGCGTAGGGGCCGAACTCGGTGATTCCGCAGCTATCCGAACGCAGATAGGTCGGACCATAGGCGACGTCAGCCGAAGTACCACCGGCGATCGCGGCAAAGCCGTCATCCGAAGCCGGAATCGCCAGTTCGATCACGATGGATGAACCATCGCTGAGATCGATGTCGAGACCACCATCGAGAACGGCGGTGCTGAAGTCGGCCCCACCGGTGTAGATACCCAGCGGCACGGAGGCGAGCAGGGTCAGGTCGGCGAGGGGCGCGGGATTTCCAGTCGGGGAGGACCAGACGTTGACCGCGCCTTCAAGGTAGCTGCCGGAGTTGACGATGCCGAAGTCGACGCAGTCCAGGGTGAACTGATTCGAACCAAGGTCCGCCGCCGAGTAGACGCGAGCCCAGGAGTTCTCCGTGGTGATGTTATTGGCCGCACAAGCAACGCCGTTGTCCTGCAGGACGGCACCGGGGTTGGTTGCGGAAGCGGTGTCCGGTCCGGGGACGTCGCAGGTCTGTGCCGGAATCTGCGGATCGGGCGTGACCCAGGAGACGGTCAGGGTTCCAGTACCAACGGCAGCCTGGTAACCAGAGACGCTGATGAGGTACTGACGACCCGAGGTGACCGGCGCGATCAGTCGTGATGTGTAGTCGACACAGCCGCCACCATCATCATTACAAGCGATCTCAGCACCTTCGAGGTTGGCCGGATCGAAGACGTCGCCGATTTCGCCCGCGTCCCAGAGGGTGAGCGCCGTATCGTAGGTCGCGGCATCACAGGTGGATGCCGTGAGTTCCTGAGCGCCCAGCTCGGTGATCTGGATCATGTACCAGACGTTGGCAGCACCGCCACCCGCACAGGTGATTTCCGGGCCGTCGTAGTTGGCCAGGGTGGTGTCGTAGGAATCGGATTCACCGTTGCTCAGCATGGTGGGACTGGTCGCACAGTCATTCGCGTAGGCAGGAGCGTCGCACGAGTATTCGTAGATGCCACAAGCGTCGATGGCGATGGCGACACAGCCACTGTCCCATTCGATATCGCAGCAGAACGGCTCGAGCTCGCAGGTCAGCGAGCAGCAGGTGACGTCGTCACAACCAGGGGTGGGGTGCTCTTCACCACAGCCACCGGTCGCACCAATGCATCCGGCGGGGATGTCACCGCCAAGAACGAAGTAGAAGTCCGCGGTATTGACCTCGGAGTGGCGAAGGCCGAGACCTTCGTTCCAGGTGGAGGACATGCCGGTGGGGACATCACCCGTCGCTGCCACCTTCAGAGTGAAGGGAGTCAGCGGGACGTCGGTTTCTTCGAGTGCCTGTCGATTGGCACAAGCACCCTCGACGTCTGAACCAGTGTCGTCCCCGGCGAACGGGGCGACGAAGTACCAAGCGGTATCCGTGCCGTCGCCGTCGGCGTCACCGTCGTCGAGGTTGATGTCGAACACGATTTCCGAGGCCCAGCCGGTGAAGCTGGATCCGGTGTTCCAGCAGACGTCGACGTCGACGTTCGAGAAACCGACGGACTGGACGTAGCGGCCGGGATCACCCGTCACGACGATCTGTTCGTTGGCCGGGGTTTCACCCGCTTCGAAGTCGATGAAGAAGAGGTCGATGTCGCTGAAGCTGACATCAAACCGAACGGTGTCACCCGCAAAGGCGCTGCCGGCGAGGCCGACGACGCCGATGGCGGCACATGACTTAATGAAATGAGACTGCATCCGTGAATCCTCCAATTTCGGATCTGGCGACGACAAGGACAGGAGTGTCCCTGCCGAATATGAGAGAGACAGAGCCTGCGAAAGCCAGACCCTGCAACCTAAATGTAGTCAGACTGGGATGGGGGTCAATCCGCAAATGGAGCAAATGCCCGGAGAGCGGAGGAAATGCCCCTACGAACAGAACTTCCGAACCCAAAACCGCTCAAGATCCGCCTCTCGGCTGTTGTTATCGGACATTTTTAAGGGCGTTCAATCGATGTTTCCGCCGAGGGCGCTCCAGCCGATCACCAGATTTCCGAATTGAGACCCGGTTTCGAGCCGCTCCCAAGCCTTTAAAGCATCGGAAAACGGCATCACACCATCCAGAACCGGCCTGAGTGCCCCGCGACGAAACAATTCCACGACCTGCCGAAACTCACCCATGTCACCCATGGTCGAACCCATGATGGCCAGCTGGTTCCAGAAGACGCGGGTGAGATCAGTCGTGGCATCACCACCACTGGTCGCGCCGCACGTGACGAAACGCCCGCCGCGGGCCATGGAACGAATACAGGCTCCATGAACGGCCTTGCCGATGGAGTCAATGCAGATGTCCACGCCTCGGCGGCCCGTGACGCCACGGACCGCCCGACTCCAGTCCTCACCCTCGTCCAGAATCATGGCATCCGCGCCCAAGTCTCTGGCCCGGTCGAGTTTCCATTGATGACGGCTGGTCACTACGGTTCGACACCCGAGATGGCGGCAGATCCCGAGCGCTGCCAAAGCGACTCCCCCACCAATGCCTGGGATCAAGACCCAATCGCCAGCGGCGGCTCGTGCCCGGGTCACGATCATTCGCCAGGCCGTGAGATGGGTGAGCCCAAAGGCAGCCCCTTCGATCGGGTCGGCCTCTTCACCGAGGTCCAGAACATTGGCCGCCGGAGCGACGAAAGCCTCCGCCATCGATCCTGGCGTGTGCTCGCCCACCAGGCGAAATGCCTCCCCGGCGGGCTCGCGGTCGGGATGCGACCCTTCCGCACCGGCAACGGCGGCATTCATGATCACCCGGCGACCAAGCCAGGCGTCATCCACCCCCTCCCCGACCGAATCGACTCGGCCGACGCCATCACAGCCCGTGACTCGAGGCCAGGGGCGATCAATGCCCGGTAGCCCCTGTCCGACCCAGAGATCAAGATGATTCAGCCCCGACGCCTCGGTTCGAATCCGAAGCTCTCCCGGGCCCGCAAGGGGCTCTGGGACGTCGATGAGCTGCATATTCGGAGCCACGGGTGCTCCGCCGGTCATGACTGCGATCGCCTTCATGCCCAGAGTCTACGGAGAACCGCCGGAACCTCCCGGAGCACGGCTTCGTTTCGTACCGTGCAGGAGTCTCTCAACCGCTCATCAATCGCCGGAATCAGAACTTCATGCCCTCCACGTTCTCCATCTTTGTCGATTCACTCCCGCTCGGATTCCGATCGAGCGTCATGATCACTTCGATCTTCGTCGGCTCGATGACCAGTTGCGAACGCCCGGAAACCAATTTGGAATCAGCAGCAGCCGGACCTCCGGTGGAATCCAGTGCCGAGGCAGCTCCGTCCTCATCGTCGGGGGCCATCATCTACCCGAGTGGCTCCGTCACCATTCGCGCCGGCGCCACGGCGGTCTACGGTGATCCCGCAGACGTCGACTTCGGCCTCGTTCCACCCGGATCCAAACTTCGCACCGAGATCAAACTCGTGAACCCCACCGACAAGCCGGTGATCATTCGCGCGGCGGTTCCAACCTGCCAGTGCACGACGGTGGAGGTTGCGGGCGAGACCATCCCCCCCCGCGGCGCGGTGGGAATTCCCATGACGCTTCAGGTACCCAGCACCACGGGAGACAAGAAGGCTGCCGTGAACACGGTTCTGGACCCGGGTGGCAAGGGACCAAGACTCACCCTGCAAGCCGTCTCGGCCTACCCCGTCCGCTCCATCCCCCTCTACATCGACGCCACCCAACCACCTGCCGGTATGACGGGATCATTCCGCGTCGAGTCCACGGACGGCCAGTCCTTTCAGGTCCTCTCGTTGAATGGCCGCCCCGCCGTGACCGGGGGCTCGGGTACCGCGGCCACCTCCCATGAGGTGTTCTACGATCTCACCGGAGAGACGGCGGAGACCATGCCGAAGTGGATGTTGGTCGAAACCGATCATCCAGAGGCCCCGATGATTGAAATGCGGGTTCGCCATCGATGGTCGATGCTCCCCCACCAATTTCCCAATTATGACCTCAAGATCCAGTTCGACGGGTACGTCGCCAACGTCGGCGTCCTGCCGCTCAACGGCAGTCGCGAATTCACGGTCGAGCTCAAGAACTTCAAGGGCCAGACCCTCCGGGCACTCCGCAGCGTCGACCGACGCTTTCCGGTTCGACTGCTGCAGCAGATCGCGGGCGATGGAAGTCGGGTCCGAGTGACCGCCTCGATCAGTGACGCCAACGCCACCCCCGGCCCCTTCATCTCGCCCGTGGGCTTCGTGACCGACCGAGGCGAGGAGATCATGTTCGTGATCGGCACGGTCCGTTGAGACTTCAGTCGGCGGCCTGATCTTCCGACGTCACGTCCCGAGCGTTCTCGACCAGAGTCGCCAACCGCTCTTCGATTCGATCGAGTCGGGACTCCAGCCCACGCCCCGGACCTTCGCTGAACCAGCGGGAGACCGCATCATCAACGACTTTCCGAACGTCCGCGACCCGTGCCTCGAGGTCCGTGATGGCTTCAGTTTCATCCGAAGGCAGACCTCCATCGAGCAACGCCTCTCCAAACGACTTCCACCAGGATGAATCCCGCTCGGCGGGAAGAGATGCGTCGGGTTCATTGGGCGAGGAAGAACTGGTCATCGGATAGATCCCGCGTGAAAGGTGTGATCCGCCGGGTCAGCGCGGTCGGATCGATGGAATCCCACACATCTGGATAGTAGTCTTCCCACATGATTCAAACCCTCCAACCGCCACGGTCTGTCACCCTCGCTGCATCCCTCGCGTTCTTCGCGACGGCATCCCTGGGGGCCGCCGCCGAGCAGGATCTGGCGCCGACGCGTCGAGCCGCCCGCGTCACCGAGGAAATCCGCCGCCTGGTGGAAGCGGAGCCGACCGAGGGGCTCGATCCCCGCATCGACGGGGATCGAATCACGGAACTTCCTGCCGCCGAGACCGCGGCCCTCGTGCTGCTACCCACCGCGCCGGTTCATCGCATCGCGACTGCGCGATCGGATACGAACCTGTCGGAGGCGACCTGGAATCAAGCGAACACCACTCTTGACCGTGGTCTCGCCTGGCTCATCGCCAATCAATCGGCACGAGGCGGCTGGATGGAAGGCGAACGAGTCGAGGCCACCGACCAACCCCCTCGTGAAGCGGCGGCGGCGATCGCCG
>MDTG01167168.1_pt1 | contig 11039 bp, 10 predicted proteins | sample 811421 | NCBI WGS metagenome assembly MDTG01 (sample SAMN05326645, study PRJNA326480) | marine metagenome | isolation source: seawater | place: Pacific Ocean: South East | collected 2011 | reverse complement strand
TAGAAAGAAAAATAAAATAGAAGATATTTGGATATGTTTTAGTTTGATAAAGAAAAGTAATATTAAGAATCTTATTCAGAAAGTAACTGAAATTGGAGTAACGCGAATCATTCCCTTAATAACTGAACATTCTGAAAAATTTTCACTTACCACTGAAAAATTAAAAAAAATATCCACAGAGGCAACTGAACAATGTAATTCACTTCATGTTCCCAAAATTTCAGAGATTCAGTTACTAGAAAACTTGCTTGATAAATGGGAAAAAGATAGGTTGATTTTCTTTTGTGACGAAACTGGGGGAGAAAACATATTGAAATTTAAATTTAAGTTAAATAGACACAAAAAAATTGCCATTTTTATAGGGCCAATCGGTGGTTGGTCAAAAATTGATAAAAAAAACTTTACAAAACAAAATGTTATTAAAATTAATTTTGGTCTCAATATTCTTAAGGCCGATACTGCGGCTATTTATGCACTTTCATGTCTAAAGGCAATGATGCGGTGACAAGTAACTTAACCAAAGATATTTTGATATCAAAGTTTTCGAATGGTTGCAAATCAAGGGAAAACTGGAAAATTGGAACTGAACACGAAAAATTTGGATTCAAAAAAAAAAATTTAAGGCCAATCACATTTGATGATATTCAAAAGATTTTTTCAGATTTAAGTAACAACTATGGTTGGGAAAGAGTTATTGAAAATAATAATACAATCGAGTTGAGAAAAAACTCTTCTTCTATAACTTTAGAGCCAGGTGGTCAGATTGAGTTATCAGGAGCACCTCTAAAGAACTTATTTCAAACATGCGCAGAAGTAAATCAACATCACGATGAGTTGAACGAAGTGTGTAAGCAATACGAAATAGAATTCATGGGAATGGGAGTTTTACCTAAATGGAATTTGAGTGATTTGAAAATAATGCCAAAAAAAAGATACGAAATCATGCAAAACTATATGTCAAAGGTTGGAGAGAATGGTTTGGATATGATGATGCGTACAACCACAATTCAGGCTAATTTTGATTTTTCCTCAGAGCAGGATATGATAAAAAAATTCAGAGTCTGTCAATCCATTCAACCTCTGATAATAGCACTATATGCCAACTCTCCTTTTATCGGAGGTAAATTAACCAAATACCTAAGTTTTAGATCTCATATATGGACTAAAACTGATAAAGATAGATGCGGTGTACTTAAGTTCATTTATGAAAAAAGCTTTTCTTTTGAAAAGTATGTGGATTATTTGCTCGATATTCCAATGTATTTTATTATTCGAAATAATAATTACATTAATATGTCTGGCCTAACTTTCAGAGATTATCTTAATGGCAAAACAAAGATAATTGAGAAGCACGAACCTCAGATTGAGGATTGGGACCTCCATATAACTACTGTTTTTCCAGAAGTAAGACTGAAATCTTTTCTTGAGTTAAGGGGTGCTGATGGCGGGCCGTGGTCTAGAGTGTGTGCATTACCAGCTTTTTGGACGGGTTTATTATATGATGAAGTATCACTAGATAAAGTCTACAGGCTTATTAAACCATGGAGTTTTGAAGAAATAGAAACTTTTTATAAAAATGTCAGAATTAGTGGAATAAAGACAGTAACGCCAGATGGTGAAGATCTTATTGATTTTACAAAAACAATCATTGAATTATCTACAGAAGGTTTGAGGAACCGAAATATTAAAAAAAATGGTAAAACTGAAGATTCATTTTTAGATCCTTTAAAAAAAATTTTGAAGTTTGGAATGTCGCCTGCGGAAAATTGGAAGAAATTATATTTAAATGAATGGTCTAATAATATAGATATGTTATACAAAAATAATTATTTTAAATGACTTCATGAATAAATTTAAAAACATAAAAGAGATAAGACTCGAAATTGATAAAATCGATTTACAAATTTTAGATCTAATATCTGCTAGAAAAGATCTTGTCACAAATGTTGTAAAGTTTAAGAATAGAAATCAAATAATTGACCAAAAAAGGATTGATGAAATATTGAACAGACTTGACAAAGAATCAAAAAAAAGAAATATTTCGCAACTTCTAACAAGGGATCTGTGGAATATAATGATAAGTTCTTTTATTTCTTACGAGGAGGAGATTTTTGACAAGGCCAGCGATAAAAATAATTAAATTGTGCCACCAACCGTAAGATTTCTTACTTTGAGGCTTGGTTGTCCTACTCCTACAGGAACACTTTGACCTTCTTTACCACAAGTGCCGATTCCTTCATCAAGTTCTAAGTTATTTGCTACCATTGTTACTTCTTTGAGGATCTCTGGTCCATTTCCAATAAGCGTTGCGCCTTTTAATGGTCTTCCAACTTTTCCATCTAAAATCTCGTATGCCTCCGATGCGCTAAATACAAATTTACCCGATGTTATATCAACTTGACCGCCACTAAATTGTGTTGCGTAGATACCTTTCTTAGTGGATTTAATAAGTTCATCATGTTCATATTTTCCATTTAGCATGTAGGTGTTAGTCATCCTTGGCATTGGGAGATGAGAATAGCTTTGTCTTCTACCGTTTCCGGTTGAATTTTGATTCATGAGTCTAGCGTTTAATCTGTCCTGCATAAAACCTTTCAAAATTCCATTTTCAATTAAAACTGTATTTTGTGATGGTGTGCCTTCGTCATCTACTGTCAAGGACCCTCTTCTATCAGAGATTGTTCCGTCATCTACAACTGATATCTGATCTGATGCCACCTTCATTCCTACAAGATCAAAGAAAGCTGATGTTTTTTTTCTGTTAAAATCACCTTCAAGCCCGTGTCCAATAGCTTCATGAAGAAGTATTCCTGGCCAGCCAGGACCAAGAATAACAGTTTGTTCACCTGCAGGGGATGGTTTTGCGATATGTTTTATAAGTGCTTGTTTATATGCCTTTTCCACTCCTAATTTCCAATTTCCTTCTTTAAATAATTCTTCATATAAATACCTTCCGCCCGCTCCAAATGAACCACTTTCAATTTTACCTTTTTTTTCAACTGAAATGTTGATATTCATTCTTACCAAAGGCCTAGAATCGTAAAAGACATTGCCATTTTTTGTTGTGACTTCAATATTTTGATGATTGCCGTTGAGACTAACTGAAACTTCTTTGACATTAATATCTATTTTACGAGCATAATCGTTGACTTTTTCTAGAAAATTAATTTTTTCATTCAAGGAAACAATATTTATGGGATTTTTACTTGTGTATAAAGATGAATTACTTTTCAAATATTCTTTCGGATGGGGCAGAATGTTGTTCTTTTTGGAAGCTTTAAGATTTGATAATGCATTATTAAAAGATACATCAGTAAGTTCAGTGTTATGCGTGAAAAGGACTTCATCGCTTTCGACACCTCTTAGGCCAAAACCCTTATCTTGATCAAAACTTGCATTTTTAATTTTATTATCATCAAAAAGTATGTTTTCTGAAAAAACTTCTTCCACGAACAATTCACCATCATCGAATTTGTCAAGTACTTCGTTAACTTGGTTTTGAACTTTTTTATCGTTCCAATTCTTTTGTATTCTTTTCATAAATTTTAAGCCTCTTTTTTTTAGATATCATTAATACGTTTTGAATAAATTATAGTTTTTTTTTACAAAAATTAAATGAATAATTATTTGTTTTTTTTTAAATCATTATTATATTAATGTTATTATTAATATATATATGTGGAAATTATGAATTTTTTAGTAACCTCTTTAATTGCATTTTTATACGCAAACTTATCATACGCCAAAGGCCAGCCCACCGAATGGCAACTTAGCTTTCAAGAGCCTGCTTCACCACTTATGGAGCAATTAATAAGTTTACACGATTTCGTTTTTTGGATTATAACAGCTATCACAATTTTTGTATTCTTACTTTTAGCATATGTGTGTGTTAAATTCAGTGCCAAAAATAACAAAACACCTTCAACAACAACCCACAATTCAACACTCGAAATTGCTTGGACCCTTATACCAGTATTACTTTTGGTGGTTATAGCAATTCCATCTTTTAGATTGTTGTACAATCAAAATGATTTTAGTAAAATCGATATGACTATTAAAGCCACTGGATATACCTGGTATTGGTCTTACGAATATCCTGATCACGAAGACATAGCTTTTGATTCTATAATGCTTCAGGATGAAGAGTTGAAAGAAGGTCAACCTCGATTACTCTCCACCGATTACGAGTTAGTTGTTCCGGTTAACACAAATATTAAAATGCAAATAACGAGCGATCCGTCTGGTGTCATTCATTCATGGGCAGTTCCCTCACTCGGCGTTAAGATGGATGCTATTCCAGGCAGGCTAAACGAAACTTATTTTAATATTAAAGAACCTGGTATGTATTATGGACAATGTTCAGAATTGTGTGGAATTGGACATGGCTTCATGCCAATCTCGATTAAAGCTGTTTCACAGGATGATTTTGCATCCTGGGTTGAAGTGGCAAAAAAGGAATTTGCTAGTGGTAGTAATAAAAGTCTAGCATCAAATAACTAAGGAGGATAATAAATATGTCAAGTCACGCACCATCTTTTTTCAAAAGATATTTTTTTTCAACTAACCACAAAGATATCGGAGTTCTATACCTAGTTTTTGCCATAATTGCTGGACTAATTGGGGGAATATTTTCTTTATTAATTAGGATGGAGCTTGCTGAACCAGGTATGCAAATATTAGGTGATGACTATCAACAATACAATGTATGGATCACTGCACACGGTCTCTTGATGATATTCTTTATGATAATGCCTGCAATGGTAGGCGGCTTCGGTAACTATTTTGTTCCTCTCCTTATAGGAGCCCCAGACATGGCTTTTCCTCGTATGAACAATTTAAGTTTTTGGTTACTACCTCCATCAATCATTTTGCTAATAGGTTCTGCCTTCGTAGGGGATGGCGCTGGACCCGGGTGGACTCTTTATGCTCCACTTTCTACAACAGGGCACGGTGGCCCCGCAGTAGACATGGCAATCCTATCGATGCACTTAGCCGGCGCATCTTCCATACTTGGAGCAATAAATTTTATCACTACAATTTTCAACATGCGCGCACCAGGAATGACTATGCACAAAATGCCTTTGTTCGCATGGTCTATACTAATAACCGCATTCTTACTTCTTCTATCGCTTCCAGTCTTAGCTGGGGCTATCACTATGATGTTAACTGATAGAAACTTTGGAACTGCTTTTTTCAACGCAGAAATGGGAGGAGATCCAATCCTGTTTCAACATTTATTTTGGTTTTTTGGGCATCCTGAAGTTTACATACTAATTTTACCAGGTTTCGGTATTATTAGCCACGTTGTATCCACTTTTTCAAAGAAACCGATATTTGGATATTTAGGAATGGCTTACGCCATGGCCGCAATAGGTGTTGTGGGTTTCGTTGTGTGGGCTCATCATATGTACACCACAGGTTTAGATGTTGATACTAGAGCATACTTTCTTGCAGCAACGATGGTAATCGCCGTTCCTACAGGTATAAAAATATTCAGCTGGATAGCTACAATGTGGGGTGGTTCCATAGAATTTAAAACACCGATGTTGTTTGCTATAGCTATGATTTTCTTATTCACACTTGGTGGAGTCACTGGTGTTGTATTAGCAAATACTGGAATAGACGTCGCGCTTCATGATACCTATTACGTTGTTGCTCACTTTCACTATGTAATGTCCATGGGAGCATTATTCTCTATATACTCCGGCTTTTACTACTGGTTCAGTAAAATGTCTGGCATCGAATACAGCGAAGTATTAGGTAAAATTCATTTTTGGTTAACCTTTATTGGTGTCAATATAACTTTTTTCCCAATGCACTTTTCTGGCCTAGCTGGAATGCCTAGGAGGATTCCTGATTATCCTGATGCGTTTGCTGGGTGGAACTACGTTTCAAGCATAGGAGCGTATATCTCAGTTTTTGCAGCCTTCTTTTTTGTTTTTGTTCTTTTAGAAGCTTTTTATCGGGCTAGGAAAGCAGTTAAGAATCCTTGGGGAAGAGGCGCAACAACATTTGAGTGGCAATTAAGTTCTCCTCCTCCATTCCACTCGTTTGACGATTTGCCAAAAGTTAAATAGTATATCACAGTACTACAGATAGGAGATCTATTGCAGGCCAAAGATATCAAATATAATTCAAACGAGATATCAAATGATGGTAGTTCTCTGGGAGATTTTATAGCTTTATTAAAACCAAGGGTTATGTCACTAGCAGTGTTTACTTCAATTTGCGGAGTAATGCTAGCCCCAATAACATTGCACCCCTTCTTTTTTTTTCTGTCGATTTTATGCATATCAATTGGGGCTGGGGCTTCTGGCGCAATAAATATGTGGTATGATAGAGATATCGATTCTCTGATGGATAGAACGAAGTGGAGACCAATACCTAAAGGAAAGGTTCATCCGCTTGATGCACTCGGTTTTGGAATAGTTTTATCGATTATAGCCACCATATTGTTAGGATTGTCTGTAAATTATGAAGCGGCGATGCTACTAGCTTTTTCCATCTTTTTTTATATTTGTATTTACACCGTATGGTTAAAAAGAAGAACCACACAAAACATCGTTATAGGTGGTGCAGCAGGTGCTTTTCCTCCTGTAATTGGGTGGGTTTGTTCAACAGCCGATGTAAGTCTCTTTCCTGTAATATTATTTTGTATAATTTTCTTTTGGACCCCACCACATTTTTGGGCGTTAGCTTTGTATAAAGATATTGAATATTCCAAGGCAAATGTTCCGATGCTACCTGTTGTAAAGGGAAAGAAAGTTACGAAATCGCAAATTCTGGCCTATTCCATTATACTCTCTATTATTGCGGTATTACCATTTACTTTTGGTTTTTCCGGACTTTTTTACCTAATTACTTCCCTGATACTAAATGCGTATTTTTGTTATCTATCATATATGTTGTTCAAAAGTTCTAATGAAAAAATCAGTTACTTTGCTCCTAAGCTTTTTAAATATTCAATATTGTACTTGTATTTAATATTCACATCACTGGTTATTGATTCCTTTCTAATCTAATATGAAAAAAAATAAAAAAAATATTGCACTTGGTCTAGCTTTGTTTTTTTTAGCAACTATATTTTACATAGTAACTGTTTTAAAATTTTAACATGCAATCAAGTTCAAATAATAAAAAAATTAATCAAGCGCTTTTGTTGTTCCTATTTGCCTTCACTATGCTAATAATGAGTTACGCCGCTGTTCCACTTTATAAACTGTTTTGTCAAGTTACAGGTTTCGGAGGCACGCCTAAGGTAGTTGATATTAACTCTTCTAATATCTTGTCAGATGATATTAATGTAAGGTTTGACTCAACTATTGAAAAAAATTCAACCATATATTTTGAACCTGAAATCAAAACAATGAAAGTAAAGATTGGAGAAAATAGCCTTGCTTTTTTTAAAGCCCACAATAGATCCAGTAAAGATGTGACAACTATGTCTGTTTTTAACGTTACACCACTGCATGCAGGAAAATATTTTAATAAGATTGAATGTTTTTGTTTTGATGAACAAGTTTTATCAGCCAATGAAGAGGTAAGCATGCCGGTGTCTTTTTTTATTGACCCCTCAATTAAAGATGATAAATTTATTAATGATTTAAACGAGATTACACTCTCGTATACCATGTATGTTAGATAATTATGAGCAACGACGATCAAAAACACCCCTATCACTTAGTTGATCCAAGTCCATGGCCGTTAGTCACTAGCTTTTCGGCATTAATCATGGCAATCGGATTTGTTATATTTATGCATGAGGAAAAGTCACTGGTTTTTGGTATAGGTACCTTTGCAGTGGTCCTTTCCAGTGTTCTATGGTGGAGAGATGTAGTCTCTGAATCAGAGGGTGGCTCATATCATAATAAGGTTGTACAAATTGGCTTGAGATATGGAATGATTCTTTTTATCATGTCCGAAGTAATGTTTTTCGCAGCATGGTTTTGGGCATTTTTTGATGTTGCTTTCTATCCAGGCTCAGAAAGTCCTGAATTAATAGGCAGACAAGAATCAATGGCAGGGGTTTTCCCGCCAGAAGATATAGAGTTAATACCTCCTTTCGGTGTTCCTTTACTTAATACTTTTATTTTGCTAGCTTCAGGTGGTACTATTACATGGGCGCACCATGCTCTTAGAAATAATGATCGTAAAAATTTTAATCTATTTCTTCTTTTAACAATAATTTTAGGTCTTATATTCACTGGCTTTCAAGGATATGAGTACAAAGTAGCTACATTTAGTATTGAAGATGGTATTTATCCCTCTACGTTTTACATGGCAACTGGATTCCACGGCTTTCACGTTATTGTGGGAACAATCTTTTTAATTGTATGTTATATAAGATCAATGAAAGGTCATTTTAAACCTAACAAGCATCTAGGCTTTGAGTTTGCAGCTTGGTATTGGCATTTTGTTGATGTAGTCTGGTTGTTCCTTTTTACATTTATCTATTGGTGGGCATCATCTTAACCCCTAATGATATTCAATTTTAATTCAAATAAATATTCCTTTAAACCAAAAATTTTTCCTCTTTTCGCATTCGTGTGTGCCTTATCTATTCTGATTTCATTATCTACATGGCAATTTAAGCGTTTAAACTGGAAAAAAGATCTAATATCTCAAAGGATTGAAAGTTATGAGTTGGAATCAACTTCATTTAATAATATAGATTTACCGGAACAAAATGAATTTAGAAAAATATTAATATACGGCGAATTAATAAATGAATATGAAATGTACATGCCAGCTTTGAGCAAAAGAGGTAATAATGGTTTTCACATTCTCGTTCCATTGAAAACTAAAGACGGAAAGAATATTATATATGATACTGGTTGGATTCCTTTAAAAATGAAGGATTCGAAACTTAGAACTAAAAATATAGTTAAAGGCTTAAATGAATTCGAAGCTGTAATTCGAACGTCAGGAAGAAAAGGATATTTTCAACCAGATAATGACATAATTTCTAATACCTGGTTTTTTGTTGAACCCAAAGCAATGAGTAATTTTACAAAAATGAAACTAGAAAATAATTATTATCTTGAAGCTTTTAATAATGGCCCCAACGGCTTCCCTTTAGGTAATCAAACAAGAATTTATTTAAGGAACAACCATTTGCAATATGCTTTAACGTGGCTAATGATAGCGCTAGGATTGATTGGTGTATTTTTCTTCGCAAATATAAAAAAAATAAAATAGTATGTTTTATTCGTCAACAAGAGGGATTGATAAAAATAGACGTTTTAAAGAAGTTCTTCTCAATGGTTTGGCAAAAGATGGTGGGTTGTATGTTCCAGAAAGCTTAAAGGAATTTAGCACCAAAGAATTAGTCTCCCTGAAAAAACTTAATTATCCTGAGCTTGCATTTGAAGTCACAAAAGACTTTATTTCTAAAGATATTCCCACGGATGTATATAAAGAGATTTGTTATCAAACATACTCAAAGGTTTTTGGGAAGAATATAATTTCAATCAATAAACTTGGTACTAACGAGTATATCGCAAATTTATTCCATGGTCCTACATATGCTTTTAAAGATTTTGCATTACAGCTTCTCGGGAATATCTATGATTTTATTTTAAAAAAAGAAGATAAAAAACTCACAATTATTGGAGCGACATCAGGCGATACTGGGTCTGCTGCTATTCATGGATGTTCCCAATCAAATAAAATAAAAATTTTCATTTTGTTCCCGAAAGGAAAAGTTAGTCAGATTCAGAGAAGACAAATGACTACATTTAATAAATCAAACGTTTTTAATATAGCTGTAAATGGTAACTTTGATGATTGCCAAAAACTAGTGAAAGATTTTTTTAATATAAATAATAAAAAAAAAGAAGTTAATCTGGCAGCTGTGAATTCCATTAATTGGGTAAGAATTATGGGACAAATAGTCTATTATTTTTGGAGTTTTTTTAAGGTAAGTAATAATCTAAACCCAATAAGCTTTGTTGTTCCAACTGGAAACTTCGGAAATGCATATGCCGGGTTTATTAGTAAAAAAATGGGTCTTCCTATTAAAAGTATAGTGGTAAGCTCTAATAAAAATGATATTTTGACTCGTTTTTTTATGTCAGGAAAAATGATAGTAAAAAATACAAAAAAATCACTTAGTCCAAGTATGGATATTCAAGTTTCAAGTAACTTTGAAAGATTATTGTTTGATTATATTTCAGAAGGAAAAACAATTTCAAAACTTTTTAAAGAACTAGATAACAAAGGTGAATTCGAAATTTGTGAAGAAAATTTAAAAAAAATCAAATGTGTATTTAAATCAGGAAAACTTGACGACAAAAATACAAAAGAAACAATTAAAATTTTAAACGATAAATATAATATTATTGTGGACCCACATACTGCAGTGGGTATTGCTGTTGGGCAGAAGGAATTATCAAATCATGAAAAAAGAGTCTATTTAGCAACGGCTCATTATGGGAAATTTCTTAAAACTATTAATTTATCTTTAAACAAAAAAATAAATTATCCAATTAAATTAGGTAAATTAATAAATAAAAAGGAGAAATACTTTGAAATCGATAATAAAATAGAAGATTTTAAAAATTTCGTATTAAAAAATAATTAAAATTTTATGCTCTTCCAAAAGATGAAGAAAATTTTGTTAAATCAATCCCAGTAATTTTCAACGCTTTACTCCATTTTTTTTCTGATTCTATGTCAAACAATAAATCAAGGTGTTCACTTAAATTGATCCAGCTATTTTGTTTTATCTCTTCCTCAAGTTGTCCAGCTCCCCATCCAGAGTATCCAAGAGAAATAAAAAACTTTTCTGGACCTTGATTTTTTGCAATATCACTTATGATATCAGTGGAACAAGTGAGCATAACATTTTTAGAAACTTTTTGTGTGATTTCACTTTCATAGTCTTTTGAATGTAAAATAAATCCATTATTTTGATTTAGAGGACCACCTATATGGAAAGCGAAATTTCTATTTAAATTCTCTTTAACATTTTTAATTTTTAACTTCCTAAAAAGGTCTGCTCCCTTAATATTCATAACCTTATAATTAAGAACTATACC
>MDTG01064601.1_pt1 | contig 11039 bp, 7 predicted proteins | sample 811421 | NCBI WGS metagenome assembly MDTG01 (sample SAMN05326645, study PRJNA326480) | marine metagenome | isolation source: seawater | place: Pacific Ocean: South East | collected 2011 | reverse complement strand
TCGAATGTCTGAAAAAAGAGACGACGTTCTGAATGACAAGCATTTTAGAGATGCTATGTATCCACTTCTTATGCAATTAGAAGACACGAGAATTTCAGTTAACGAATTGCAATTGTCGTTTTTGAAGATACTAAAAAAGCAAAAGAGTGATCAATATTTTTGGAATAAACGGTGCAATTATTGCCTAGAAAAAAAAGAAGACTACATTTTTTGGCGCGAAGATTTTGGAAATAAAGACGTTACCGTAAGCCTGCTTTTTCTCGACCCTGGCGAAGTCCACCCACCGCATCATCACAACAACGTGATATCTGTTCAGTCCGTTGTCTCCGGAAAAATTTGGGCAAGAGAGTATCAGAGGGTCGAATGTTTAAGTGAGGATGAAATTATTATTTCCCCGGCACTAGAAAGGTTGATGACTGTTGACGACGAGATTATTGCTCATGAATGGTCAAGAAACGTCCACTGGTTTGCAGCTACCAAAGACGAACCTGCAGTAATGTGGAATTGCAATGTACGTGGTTTCCAAACTAACCTATTTTTAAACCCACCTCCGAACTCACTTGGACGGATTCTGATCGATCCCCATTGCGCAGTGGTCGATGGACGGCTTTTGGCTAAAAAATTAAGTGTGAAAGATGCTTATGCTAAGTTTGGTGACAAACCACTTTCGAACTGGCCAATACCCGAAAATTTAATTTGGTTAGAAGACGCATAAGCAATTTTTTAAGTGTCCATGACAGAGGTTTTAGATCCGTTCCATGCCCTTAGGTTAATAAGCGGTTTATGATCACGTTATGTTTCACTCGGTCTAAAACATTGAATGCAACTTTATGCACGCCTTGAATACACAGCTAAACATCCGCTAAGTATACCCTTATCCACGTTTTTACAAAATCTCATATCTGCAGATTGCTTCAAAACTGCCCCACAGCTTTCCAGAAAAAGGTCAATACACTTCATCTCGACCATGACTGGTGCTAATGTTATGCATTATCAACCGAAGCTTGCTTGAAGATTAGCTGGGTATCTATCGGGGCAGCCCTCCTAAGGCAGAGGTCAAAGGTTCGAATCCTCTCGAGTGCGCCATTTCCGACTATTAATCAATAGGTTATTACCTTATCAATACAGTTCTGTAGAAAAGCTCTAAGTTTATTACTACCTGTAATCAAGTTTGCAAGCTAATACCAGCGTTAACAAGTCACAAAAGCTTGGTAAAACAGACTCAAGTCCCAATTAGTAAACACCGCTTGAGCAGCATTTGGAGCGCAAACACAATATAGAGCAGTTCTCATTTTAAAGTTTTTTCCAGCAACCGAAGTACGGTAGTTACGCACAGACAGCTTTTTGGCGTCATAAAATGGGATCAAAAATTTTGCAATCCCCTCAAAAGAAACATTTTATCCTGAACCCAGTTCCTTGTACTTCCACTGCTTTGCAATGCTTTTGCAATTTTTTTCAAGTGCTTCAGCTTCAGGTAAAATTTGTTCAACTACTGTGCCAATTATTTCAATTTTTTATCTCGTAAGCGGAGTCTCAACTACGACCTGGTTAGCGTCACTTGGCTTAATGAGTGTATCCCGAGGAATGTTACTTCACCCACCAACAGGACTTCTTTTGATTTTCCCCCGATTACTTTCCAACAGCACAAACTCTGCGGCATCTAGCGTAAAATTTTCTCCATCATTTTGCGGGAATCCATTTTTTTACCGACTGAGTCTTCTGTACACCACTCTCGTTGATAGATAAGCTAACACCATGAAAAATAAAAATTGATCAAGAATAAGTGAGTTTGGCGAATTTTTTGCTTCTTAGCGAGAGGCAAAATACCTTTGCGAAGAATTTAGCTTTACCCTTGCAATGCTCCAGGATTTGGTATGATTAAGTCAAAAAAAAGGATTGAAAAATTTGGAGAAGTGTTCACTTCAGAGCGCGAAGTGAATGCAATGCTTGACTTGGTTGCCGATGAAACCAACCGCATAGACTCACGTTTCTTGGAGCCAGCATGTGGTAGTGGTAATTTTCTCATAGAAGTCGTGAAGCGCAAAATGCTTACGGTAGAAGCTAGGTATGCAAAACATCAGCCAGATTTTGAACAATATGCATTTTTGGCTCTGTCTAGTGTATACGGTATTGATTTGCTTGAAGACAATGTCATTGAATGTCGAGATAGGTTGCTGAACCATTCGCTCAGCATCTACGACAAAAAGTTTGCTTCATCGCAATGTGAAAAATTTAAGTCTGCGTTGAAGTTTGTCCTAGGTAAAAACATTCTTATAGGTGACGCTCTAACACTGAGGCTTCCGCATAGCGATCAACCTATTGTATTTAGTGAGTGGAATTTGGTTAGCGGCAACAAGGTTAGACGAATTGATTACACACTTACAAACCTAATTGCATACCAACCATTCGAAGGGGATAGTTTGTTTTCGGATCTAGGAGATTTAGCTTTCATTCCAGCTCCACTAAAAAGCTTCCCAACAACACATTATAAAGAGCTCCAAAATGCTGGGTAGTATCAACTACAACCCAGACGTTTTGTCGTGTTTGGCAAATTTAAGTAGTGATGAGGTTTTCACTCCTCCACAACTTGTTAATAACATGCTCGATTTGCTTCCATTTGAAATTTGGACAGATGAAACCGCAACATTTCTTGATCCATCCTCAAAATCTGGTGTTTTTCTTAGAGAAATCGTCAAACGTTTAAACACCGGTTTAATTAAAAAAATGCCCGATACTGAACGGCGCATTGATCACATTTTAAGAAATCAAGTTTTTGGAATAGCAGTGACTGAGCTGACAGCATTGTTAACTCGAAGAACACTTTACTGTTCAAAAACTGCTAACGGAAAGTACTCGCTTTTTGCAGAATGCGGTTCAAAGGATGGGAACGTTATATTTGATTTAACTCAACATGAATGGAAGGCAGGACGTTGTAAATTTTGTGGTGCATCAAAAGAGCAGTATTCACGCGATAGCAGTCTAGAGTCGTATGCGTATAAATTCATTCACACAACTACTCCGGAAAAGATTTTCAAAATGAGATTTGACGTAATTATAGGTAATCCACCCTACCAACTAGATACTGGCGGTTCTGGGCGTCAGGCCACACCGCTGTATCAAAAGTTCGTTCAACAAGCGAAAAGTCTCAATCCTCGATATATTTCTATGATCATACCCTCTCGGTGGTTTGCAGGGGGTATGGGTTTAGACTCTTTCAGGCAAGAGATGTTAAATGACGAACGCTTGAGCAAAATTGTGGACTTTACTGATGCTAGAGATTGCTTTCCAAATGTCGACATAGCTGGTGGTGTTTGCTACTTCCTTTGGGACAAACACCATTCGGGCACAGCTACAATTGTAAATAATATCACAGGACAAGTTTTCGAGAGCAGGCGTGCTTTAAATGAATTCGAAACTTTCGTTAGACTCTCTCCAGCCGTTCCCATTCTGCGTAAAATTACTGACGAGAATCCTCCTAATTTAACAAAAATTGTATCACCAACCGTTCCTTTTGGGTTGAAAACAAGTGAACGTGGAGCTGAGCATGGTGACTTGACGCTAATTTCGTCTGCAGGCAAAAGTAGAATCAATCGCACCAAAATTTCTTCCGGGCATGAGTACATAGAGAAATGGAAAGTACTTACCTCGAAAGCGTCTCACGATCATGCAGGACAACCAGATAAAGACGGCAAACGACGTGTTCTTAGTAAGCTTGAAGTAATTGAGCCCGATACAGTCTGCACTGGCTCTTACATCTTACTAGGTGCATTCGATAACAAAAAAGAAGCGTTAAATCTCAAGTCTTATGCAGAAACTAGAGTCTTTCGATTCCTTGTCTCGCTACTATCATTTTCCCAAGATATCACTCGCGAGAGGTTTCGTTATGTCCCCCTGATAGATTTAAATAAAACTTGGGACGATAAACTGATTTGTGAACACTTTGACATCAACGAAGAAGAATTCGAATTTATAAGTAGTTTGATTAAAGAGTACTAAGATGTCTTCCTTTTTTCCGCAGCCATCGAACTCAAACCCCAAAATTTATGCATATTCAGACTCGCATGAGCAGTATAAAGGGCTCCTAAAAATAGGATACACAACACTTACAGTGGGAGAGCGTATTAAACAGCAATACCCAACACGTTCGCCTGGGAAACCAACTTACACAATTCATCTTGATGAGTGTGCAACTCGAAATGATGGAACCACATTTATTGATAGAGATGTTCACTTGTACCTAAGGAGCAAAGGATTTTTAAATCCTGAAGGTGAGTGGTTTAAATGCAATGTTGATGACGTAAAGTCAGCGCTTGTTGCAATTAAGACAGGGCAATTACATGATGGAGAGAGAGCACTTTTTTTCGGAATGCGCCCAGAACAAAGAGCTGCTGTAGAAAAGACAGCTGCATTCTTCCACACCTACCATACGGACGAAGGTGACATAGTTCCTCACTTTCTTTGGAACGCTAAAATGCGTTTTGGGAAAACGTTTGCATCATATCAGCTGGCGCTGAAAATGGGTTGGAAACGAGTCCTCGTACTTACATTCAAGCCTGCTGTCCAGAGTGCTTGGGAAGAGGATTTATTATCACATGTCGATTTCAGCGAATGGCAATTCATTACCAGAAATGGTTTGTCCTATGAGGAAGCAAACAAATCAAAACCGTTTGTGTGCTTTGGCTCTTTTCAAGACTTCCTTGGCAAAAATAGTGTTGGTGGAATAAAGCTCAAAAACGAGTGGATTCATACTATCAACTGGGATTGCGTCATCTTTGATGAATACCACTATGGAGCTTGGCGTGAAAACGCCAAAGAACTATTTGAAGCCGAGGATAAACGAGAAGTTAAAGCACAGGAAGGTGACGGAATTGATTTCTTCGATGAGGAAATTTTGCCTATTACCACTAGTCACTACTTATACCTCTCGGGCACTCCATTCCGTGCGATAGAGTCGGGCGAGTTTATTGAAGAGCAAATTTTTAATTGGACTTATTCTGACGAACAGGAGGCTAAGCAAGAATGGCAAGGTGATGACAATCCTTATGCAGCACTACCTCGCATGGTTCTAATGACATATCAGCTACCAGACTCAATACGGGAGGTAGCCCTGGAAGGAGAATTTGATGAATTCGATTTGAACGTATTTTTTTCTGCAAAAGGAAAAGAACGTGATGCAGAGTTTCTATACGAGAGTGAAGTTCAAAAGTGGCTGGATTTAATACGTGGACAATACCTTGCCACAACCACTGATAATCTCAAATTCGGAGCAAAGAAACCTCCATTGCCTTTTTCAGACAGTAGATTACTTAAAATTCTTAATCATACATTTTGGTTCTTACCATCTGTCGCATCATGTCACGCAATGAAAAACCTGTTAAACCAAAATCAAAACGTGTTCTTCCAAGATTACAAAATTATCGTTGCCGCAGGTAATAAAGCAGGACTTGGTGTTAAAGCACTAGAACCAGTAAAGCTTGCTATGGATAACCCGTTATCGACAAAGACGATCACGTTATCGTGCGGGAAGCTTACAACAGGTGTATCTGTTAAACCATGGACTGGGATTTTGATGCTAAGAAATTCATCGAGCCCAGAGACTTATTTTCAAGCCGCCTTTCGAGTTCAAACCCCTTGGGAAATTCACAATCCAGACGGTTTATCTCCAAACAAAAAAGAAATTATAAAACATGAGTGCTATGTCTTTGATTTTGCGCCAAACAGAGCCTTGCGCCAAATAGCTGACTATAGCTGCCGCTTGAGTGTGACAGGCAGCAATCCAGAAAAGAAAGTAGAGGAATTCATAAAGTTCCTCCCGGTGCTTGCATATGATGGAAGCTCGATGAAACAGATTGATGCTGCTGGCATACTCGACATGGCAATGACTGGAACATCAGCGACGCTGTTGGCAAGACGATGGGAAAGTGCGCTGCTAGTAAATGTGGATAATATGACGTTAGCGCGACTAATGAAAAATGAAAAAGCAATGCAGGCACTTATGAATATTGAGGGTTTCAGAAGTCTAAACAATGACATTGAAACAATCATTAATAAGTCTGATTCAGTCAAAAAGGCGAAAAAAAAAGCCAATGAAAAAGACTTAACTTCTAAAGAGAAAAAGAAACTCACTGAAGAAGAAAAAGAGTACAAAAGCTCGCGAAAACAAATACAAAAGAAACTGATCAAATTCGCAACGCGAATACCAGTGTTTATGTACCTCACCGACTATAGAGAGCGCAGCTTAAAAGATATCATTACCCAATTAGAGCCAGGTTTATTCAAAAAAGTAACCGGAATATCCGTTAAAGATTTTGACTTGCTGGTGAGCTTGAATGTTTTCAACAGCTCTCTCATGAATGATGCAGTCTATAAATTCAAAAGGTATGAAGATGCGAGCCTGATCTACACTGGCATTAACAAGCGAACTGGCGAAGACATTGGATTGTTTGATACAACCGTGTCTAATAAAGAATTCTATGCTAATTAAACCTCAGGTTTAATTTTATCACCAACTCAAAATTATACATCTTGCATGAGTGAGTAAATGTGGCTTTATGTGCCAAAATCGCTAAAACCACTCTACCACAAATTTGCGACCATATCCTCTCATAAATTATCAAGAGACTCTGTATCTACTGTAATTGGTTTTTTGCTGGTTCTCTGAAAGACGCAGTGACTAAAAGCTGTTGGACTAACGAAATACTCAAAATACAGCGGTTTTGTTTCAAGTAATTTAAACTTACAGAGATGAAATGTGTTTATGAAATCTTCTGCATTATCAACATACGGCAATGCAGCAACTGACAAAATTTTTGCATCACTTTTGCACACCACATGCAAGCGATTAATCAAATCTTTCATAATTGATTCATCACCAATGTATGAAAGGCACTGGGTGTCAACGATGGCATCAAATTTAGAGTCATCAAAATTATCTAAACTATTGATAAAATGAAGTTTTGGAATTGTACTAAACTTTAGAGAAGCACGCCAAGTCAGTTTCTTTACAACCTCAAAGCCCCATAATTCAGATTTTAGCTCACCCTTAGCATAAAAAGACGTCAAATAACCATTGCTACCGCCTAAATTCAAATATTTGCGATTTAATTGAAGAATTGGCGCTATTTGGGCACCTCAATGCAATACTGCATCAGCCTGCATTGAAAATGCTGTTTGGCGAAAAAGCTCAAATTCAGCAATAAATTCAGCCCATTTTTGTTTAACTTCATGGCTAGTGGTTTCAAGCTGACAACCCTGCAGTTTTGAGAGCTTAGATACAACTTTTGGGAACACTTTCTGCTTTTCAACAAGATCATTCACCCAGTCCCAATAGTTTCCAATTGAAACATGAAAAACAAAGTTGTTTCTCTCAAGATGAGCGCGGAACCTTTCAAGAAATTGAGACATGGGAAAAATAATTCATTTAGAAAATTATGATGACTTACCAGAGATCAAATCAAAGTCTCGCTCTATGCACATAATGCGCAATATTTCAGTGAGTATGATTCAAGCCAATAATGGTGATCCGACTCATATGGAAAATGAAGAAACATTGAAAAGATTGTTGGCTTATTTAGTTAATAGTGAGATTAATCTTCTGAGGATGTAAGTTCCAAGAAACGTGTGCTTCATCACATCACTTTACTACAAATGGCTTTTTTCATTGCTACAATGTTACTAATATCTAGGTTGTATTTTTTTATTTTTAAAACGTATGCCCTCAAAAGGCAGTGGCCAGAGCTTGGAAACCTCTCGAGTGCGCCATTCTATTTGTACTATGAGTGGATTGATTAAGACACACGATCTGTGTGTTGCTTGTCATCTGTTTCTCGTCCTGTTTTACTTTTTACTGAAATACCTGTAACCATCTCAAAACCCTCAAAGTTCGGATGTCCAAGATACAAATGAGAATTTTGCCCAGCATTCTTATGCGCAGCTCTAAAAGCTTCAGATTTCGTCCAATTTTCAAAGGCTTCTTTGCTTTCCCAGACGGTGTGTGAAGCGTAAAGCGTATAGTCTTCTTCTTTCTTACCTTTGACCAGATGGAACTCGCCAAAACCAGGTACATCTTCAAGGTGAGTTTCCCTATTTCTCCAAACTTCCTCGAAATCCTTCTCTTTTCCGGGAACAATCTGGAATCTATTCATCGCTATAAACATTTGAAATTGACCTTTCTCTGGATCAATTGTTATTAGGTACACCTTGTTCTTTTACCAGACAAACACTTGTTTATTCTCCAGACGAAGACAGATGGACCGCATAATGGCCTGTCAAGCCTGTTTCTATATTTTCAGTGATTCATATATTTGAAAACCGCTACCAAGTTTCAACCAAAGCAAAACGATCACAGGCTAACTAGCAAAGCTCATCAGCGCAGTTATTGCTTTAGAATTCGTCGTTGGAGCATGCTGCGTCGCAATTCTCAGCACAATTGTCGCTACAACAACCATCTGAGCAACAAGTGATCGCACAGCAAGTTTCTTCAACATTTGTCATATCGAACTCCTCTGTCTCTCAACCTAACTGTAACGGCTCAAATTGATATTTGTCGAATCAAATACTGTTAGACCCTTATCTCAGTCAATCGTTTGAATTTATCATTATTTATATCAAACTGTGATGCGAACCCTGGATACTGCTCCAAAGGCTATCAATAAATAAAAATAAATGCTTCGCCTTAATAATGAATGGTGTTAGATTCTGGACATACTAATTTAAACCAAATCGCATCGCGGTTTTCTTCAAAAGTTTGCTGTTTTGCAACGCGTTAAGGCCTGTTAACCTCATCGTTTGCAAAAAAGGGTTCCCTGACCAAGCTAAAAAATTTAAGGCTCCGACACCAGCAGTTCTGAGATAGATATCCGGTAATCTGAGTGATTGATACCTTTTCAGGGTTGCACTCGATCCAAGATCATTTTGTTTCTCCAAGACAACTTCTAAGAGCACCCTAATATCCTTTATGCTAGAGTTGTAACCCTGAGCACCGATCGGAGGCAAAAGATGAGCGGCCTCTCCAAGAAGCACAACTCTTCTGTCGATTAATCGATTTGCAAGCTGAACTATAACCGGCCGCGAATTGATCGCTGAACACGAATGGATTTTTCCAACCGTATCACAGGACTTCTCGCGTACATGGCTTACAAATAAGTCACTATCGTAATTTACCAGTTGGTTAGCCTTTTCAGCATCTTGCATCCAAACAACAGCCGACTCATGCTCTTCATTTTGTCTGCTCATTGGTACCAGTGTAAGAGGACCACCGTCAGAATAAATTTCAGTCGATGTATTTAAGTGAGGTTCCTCATGCTTTATGTGAAAAGAGAGGGCCGTTTGGCCGGTATATTTTTTTTTCACACCGATACCAAGTGATCTACGAACTTGGGAGTTGCCGCCATCAGCACCAATGAGAAGCTTTGCATCTATGGTTTCACCATCAGTCAGTTTGCCAGAAACCACCTCATCATCTTGAACAATAGTTTGTAAACTGACACCAAAAAGCAAAGTGATGCCGCTGTTTGCTTGCGCTAGTCTTGCTAATCCTTCCAAATTATCTTTAATAGGAACATTATATCCAAAATTCTGTTTACCCACTTCTAAAGGGTCGAAGACCGTTCTTTTTAGCCTCCCAGAAGTTGGGTTTTGGGACGAGTCTTCGATTATGACTAATTTTTCCAATGCGCATGCGTTACGGGAAATCTCATTCCAGACTCCCAAATCTCTCAAAAATTTTACAGTTGGGCTTAAGTGGGCAGTAGTTCTACGATCTGGTACGTCATCACTATATCCGCTCGAGGCAAAGTCCGCTCTCTCAACTGGATCAATAACCACGACTTCATAGCCTGCCTTTGCAAAAGTTAACGCAGAAACTAATCCTGTCGGCCCCGCTCCAATCACTGCTATGTCGAACATGTTATTCACCCTTGAATTATTTACAACGACACAACATAAGTTGTTACCACCTGCTGGTTTTCTAGGATATATATGTCCGCGATCCTGCAACCGCAATGACATACTTCATTTCAATCATGATTGTGCTAATGTTGTGAGCCATCAACCGACGCGTGGTGTTAGTTTAGCTGAGAAGTTATTGGAGTAACCCTCCGAAGGCAAAGGTCGGAGGTTCGAATCCTCTCAAGTGAGCCAGACCGTTTGGTCAGGCAACACCGATTGGATCGTCAAAGTCGTTTAGCTCAATACCTGGTCTGGACCACAACATATTCAGCATTTTATTTTGAAGCTCCAAAGCACTCGGTTCATTCCAAAGATTTCTCATTTCATTTGGATCGTTGAGCAAATCGTAAAGCTCACCATCGCCAGACTGAAGTTCAAGTGTTAATTTTGCGTTACCGTTATGCACTGTCCGAAGGTCTAATCTAACACCGCATCTGCTTGGCGCAACATCCCATTCAGAGTAAACGGCATCATGAGGTGAACCTTTACCGCCAAAACAATCCCTTAGTGATACACTTTGCGCCTCAATTGGCAAAGACGTTCCGGCATAATCACAAAAAGTGGCACCGACGTCTAAAGTTGTTACAGGTGCAATCTCACTGCTACCTGCCGGAATTCCTGGGCCACGCGCGATCATGCCGACATTTATCAATGAGTCGTACAACATCGGTCCTTTTAAATACAACCCACGTTCACCCATATGGTCTCCATGATCAGAAGTATAAATTATGATAGTCTCGTCCAAAATGTTGTTTTCACAGAGACAGGCAATAATTCGGCCAACGCTGTGATCAATAAGTGATATCATGCCGTAGTAGTTTGCGGTCATTTCACGGAGCTGGGCCTCTGTCTGATCAGGCATCCGAGATCCCTCTTTGCGAAACTTCCGTAGGACTGGGTCTTTCAGATCAGGCTCATCTTCTAATGCTCTTTTATGCCACCATGGCCGCTCATTCAGGTCTTTTTCTCGGAACTCTGGCAAGTCAACTTCTTCAGGATTATGAAGAAGGCTCCAAGGTTCCGGACAGTCGAATGGATGGTGAGGGTCAGGAAAAGAAGCCCACAGACAGAAGGGTTTATCCTCACTCCTT
>MDTG01438381.1_pt1 | contig 11040 bp, 11 predicted proteins | sample 811421 | NCBI WGS metagenome assembly MDTG01 (sample SAMN05326645, study PRJNA326480) | marine metagenome | isolation source: seawater | place: Pacific Ocean: South East | collected 2011 | reverse complement strand
TTTCCTAAATAAGCTAAACCTACTTTTTCACCAATTGACTTTAAAAAAAGTAACGATGCCGCTGCAATAAACTTGTGTTCTTTTTTGACTAAAAATTTATTTTTTTTATGTTTCGTATTTTTAATCAAGAATTTTTTTATATGACTTGTAAAATTTTTTTCACTACATTTATGAAAACCGGGTAAATTTACATACCAATGCTGTTTTCCTATTAAAAAATGTGGAGTATCAAAAATTAATGACTCAGCTGCAACAGAAGATCCTATGCTTAAAGTAAGAAGTGATTTTCTACATAAATCTTCCGAAGAAATTTTTTCATCGTAATTAATAAATATATCTGGATGTAGATTTTTGAAATTGTCCCAATATTTTTTTGTTTTGTGACTTTTTGTAATAGTATTAGGATGAACTCTAATTTTTAATTTGTAATTTACTAAATTTAAATTTAGTAATTTTTTAATTATCTTTGACTGGTTTACAGGATTTTTATACGTAAATTTATATTCATCATTACTACTTGTGAAATATGTAATAAAATTATAACTTTTTTTTTTGAATTTTATATTTTTTAAATATAACCAATTATCTAAAGCTTTTTTTTTGTTCTTAAAATAGTAATCATAAATTTCTTTATCATACTTTTCTAATTTATGAATACTATGTCTTAAGAAATATATCTTTTTTTGATAAACATTGCACTCGTGGTAAATAATGTTAAAATATTTTTTTCTTAACAGAGCTTCTTTAACACTAAACTCGGCAGGAAGTCTTCCATTAAATAATAGAAAATCATCGCTTTTAGCAATTTTATATTTATTTAAAAAATTTTGTGTTATGGATGTTGTCTCATAAACTGAGTTAATTATGCTATTATCATATTTTGTGTTCTGAAGAACTGAACTACCATGTTCACTGCATGAATAAGTCGTAAGTATCTCCTTGATTAAGTTTTTATTTATTTTTTTAATTTTATTGGGTTTAATATTAATAAACTGAAATTTTTTGTTTAATTTTTGTTGTTTTAATTTATAATAAATATTTTTATTTAAACCATTTCTAATTTTTCTGGAAATGTTAGTTAGTAAATTACAATAATTTCTCCAAGTGTACTCATGTCTATAAGATATTTTTGAATATATATTTATAAAATAAATTTTATTATAAGAATATTGATTTTTAATTGCATAATGAAATCCAGCTTCAAAATGTGGAGATTGAGCTGTTGTGATAAAGACAATTAAGTTTTTAGATTTGTTCAATTTTTTAATTATAATTTTTTTGCAACAATATTAAATGTAGAATTGTTTACTTTTTCTTTACCAATGAGTATTTTTTTACTTGTATGCTCAAGTGACAAAATTTCAAAACCATTATGAGCAAATAATTTAATTAAGTTTTGTTTAGTAAAAAAATGTACCTTTCCAGCTCCTCTAAATTGATTAGTATTTATATTTTTTCGTGTAAATTTATCCACGTAATTACCTAGTTTCGCCGCGGTATGATCCCATGCAAATAAATCAACGCCTATATAAATGCCTTTCTTTCTTAATTTTTTGAATATTAATTTTATGCATTGTTCAATATCTAGTGAGGCATTATGAATGGAGCTACCTCTATCAATAACCACATCAAAAATCTCTTGAAATTTAATTTCTTTTGTAAAATCACCGGCCACTAAATTATTTTTTAATTTAGGATATTTTTTTCTTAGTTTTTTAATAATTTCTTTGCTTCCATCTATTCCATAAAAATAATCACCCCTTTTTTCAAAAAAAGGAATATTTGCTCCTGAACCACATCCAATTTCTAAAACTTTTTTAAAATTTACATTATTTTTGCAATATATATTTACGTAAGAAATCACATCGCTCCATGGCCATAAAGGTGAATGTAAATTTTTTTTATATAACTTTTCCCACTCAATGCTAAATCCATTATTTTTTTCTTCAGACATAATTTTATTTTAATTCATTTATATTGTTACTCAAAAGAATTTTTGCAGCTCCAGGACCTTCGTTGAAAATTAAATCTATAAAACTCATATTTTTTAAAAAACGTCCATGTAACTGATTATAAGTTGGATGATTATATTTTTGATAATGAGGCTCTACATTGTTAAGAATAAATTGATCATTATCAGCATAGTTTTTACCTTGTTCGCCGAAAAGATATTTTTTAGTTTTAAGTTTTAAACACATATCTAATACTAGTGATGATTTTTTTCCTTCAAAGTTATAATCACTAGCTTTGATAATTTTTGTATTTATATTAAATATATTTAAACCAAATTTGATAAATTCTAAATTAAGATCACTTAAGAAATCAAATTTTTTTTTTATTAATATTTCCTCTATACCAACTATATAATCGTCAAAAAATTTAGCTTTTTTATAGGAAAAAAAAATTGATTTAAAGTGTTTTTTATTCCAACCATTATTTATAATTTTTATATCTTTAATTTTTTTTTTAAAATGATTTTTTGATTCAACAGGTACAGATAGCCATATTGGTCCTTTATCTGTTTTAATGAGATTCCTATTATTAAAATCTTTATGCTGGTATTGTGCTATATCAAAATAACAAAAAAAATCTGTTATATGTATTTTATGAAACAAGCCAAGCCAAGGTAAATAAACTGGCTGGTGTGCTGTTAGATTCATTTTAATTTTGTAACTAACTTTGCTATTTTTTTAGCATTTTTGTAACTCAATAGAGGATAAATTGGTAAAGAGATAGTAGACTTTGTCATTTTTAATGAATTTTTAAATTTTTTTTTTTTACTTAATAGCTCCCATTTTTCAATTGGAATTATCGATTTTACTTTTTTTTCATTTAAATATTTAATAATTTTTTTTGGGTTTTTTGTTCTAACGATTGCTCTGTATCTAACAGGAGATAAGTTATTTGCTAATTTATTACCTATAAGATCTAAGCCAGATTTATTATATATGTTAAATATTTCAGCTCTTTTATTTATCGATTTTTTTAATTTTTTTAATTGTTGTGTTCCAATAGCGGCGTGAATATCTGTCATTTTTACATTTAAATTAGGAACATGAACTTTGCTAGTATCAAAATCTCTATATTTTCTTGCTTTGTTGATAAATCTTTTGTTTTTAGAAATTATCATCCCTCCCATACCACCACTAGTTATGAGTTTTGTAGCCTGAAAAGACAAAACACCTACGTCTCTTTGTAAGCCAACAGGAACTCCATTAACAAAGCCACCTAGAGAATGCGCACAATTTTCGATAACTATTGACTCTTTATATTGAGATAAATCAACGGGAATTCCAAACATATGCGGTACAATTAAAAATTTTGGTGGATTTTTCTTTACTTCATTCATATCAATATTTGGGCCCTCTGTTTCTATATCGAAAAGTTTTTCTTTTGCACCTGCAGTAGATATTGCGCCTCTTAAAACTCTACTGACATAGACAGGTATTCCAACTGATTTATTTTTTGCCTTTAATACTGTTAATGTTACAAACATTGCCATAGAGCAACTCGATACTGCTACAGCATGACCGTTTGGTAAATTCAAAAATTTACATATTTCATTTTCGAATTTTAATACTTCTTTACCTTGAGCGATCCATCCAGAATTAATAACTTTTTGTGAAGCTAGTTTTTCAGTATTCGATATATTTAATTTATTATGTGGTATCATTTTTTTAGCATTTCAAACAAATTTCACTTATTTTATGTACACTTTTTTTAGAAAGATTAGGATAGATTGGCAGTGCAATAAATGATTTCGAAAAAATATGCGCATTTTTATATTTTTTTTTATTATCCAATAGTTCTCTATTTCTTAATGGTATAATGGAACTAATGCCAAATTTTTTTAAATTAGCTATTACTTTATTTGGATTGGGATTTATTAAAATAGCTCTATGTCTAATAGGATCAAAATAATTTTTATTGGTATCTAACATTTTTAGCCCAGCATTAACATAAATTTTAAAGATCTCTTCTCTTTTTTTTTTAAAAATTGAAATTTTTTTTAGTTGTTCTCTTCCGATTGCGGCCTGGATATTAGTCATTAAAAAATTAAATCTAATTTTTTTGTCATCTCTATTATCAAAGTCTCTAAAATCTTTCAGTTTATCAATAATTGATTTTTTTTTTGAAATTATTAATCCACCCTGGCCTCCAGTTGTAATTAACTTTGTCGCTGCAAATGAACAGACACCAACATCGCCTCTTAAACCAATTTTTTTTCCGTTCACAGTTGATCCAAATGCCTGGGATATATCTTCAATTACCTTAAAAGGCATATATGATTTTAGTTCAACTGGAATTCCATAAATAGATGGGGCAATAAGAATGTCTAATTCATTTTTTTTTATATTTCTAATATTGATGTTAGGATTTTCAGTTGATGAATCTAGATATACAGGTTTAGCACCTATGAGGTGTGCCGCATTTCTTAATGAGCAACAAGAATATACAGGAATTCCAACTTTTTTTTTTGAGGCTTTTAAAATCCATAATGCAAGATAAAGAGCAGCAGATCCGCTAGAAACTACAATTGCGTGACCCTTAGGAAGTGAAAAAAATTTACAAATTTCATTTTCTAGTAATTCTACTTGGTCTGCAGAAGTAAGCCACCCAGATTTAAGAACTTTTAACGTGGCATTTTTTTCTTCTTTTGCAATTGATAAACTGTTATGAGGAATAATAATTTTTCTCATTTATTTTTTTTAAAATAACCTTTTTTTATTTTAGCTGGATTTCCAACTGCAAGAGAATATGGTGGTATCTTATGGGTACCTACTAATATTGTTCCAGCTGCTATTACAGAATGATGACCAATTGATATTTTTCCTGATATTACTGTGTGAGAGCCAACAAAAACATTATTCTCTAAAATTATTTTTCCTCTTGATATTTTTTTACTTAATCCAACACATTTTTTATGTGAGTCAGCACAATTTATCGATACAAACGATGCAATATCGCAGTTATCACCAATCAAAACACTTGCGTTTTTTGCTTGTATCTCAGTCAAACCTCCAATTATCACATTTTTTCCAATTTTAGGTTTACCGACTATCCAAACCAATGGATGATATTTATTTTTTGGAATATCCGTGAGTTTAGTGAACCATTTTTGTAATTCTAATTTACTAGGATTTTTTCTCATCACTACTATCTATGTCGCCAATTTGAATAGTCTCCGCCTTTTTAATAAATCTTGTTGCCTTTGATCCAATAATATCATCCATTATACTTGCAGATAATCCTCCTCCAGGTCTCCTCATTCCAATATTTGATAAGCTATATTTTTCATCCATTTTAATATCCTTTATTGCTGTAATACTTCTCCTGGCAATAATTCTCATTTCTTTTTCCTTATTGGTAGGTCTAACATGAGTCTGTCCTAACATTTCAAACGATGTATGAATTGATTTTATCCAATTCTTTAATGTAACAGGATTAGCAGAAAACCAATGATCTGGTCCCTCAAAATTATTATTAAGCGTAAAATGTTTCTCGAAAACTCTAGCTCCCATCGCTACTGCTAATGATGCAGCAAGATGTCCCTCTGTATGATCAGAAAATCCTAAAACAAGATTTGGAAAAGAATTTTTAAGAGTATTAAGCTTGTTTATATTTACATCATTTGGTGGAGTTGGATATTGCGAAGTACACAACAATAATGCAACTGGATAATCTTCGTACCAGCCAACTGCTGATAAAGCATTATAAACCTCTCCTAAGTCACTCATCCCACAAGATAAAATAATAGGCAAACCAGATTTAGCATACATCTTAATTAAAGGTAAATTTATAAAATCATCTGAACCTACTTTAATAGCTGGAACACCTAATTTTAATAAAACCTTTAGGTCGCTGTAGTTTTGTGGCGTCGAAAAAAAAGTTATTTTTTTTTTATCCGCATATTTTTTTAATTTTAATAATTGATTTGCGTTAAGTTCATATCTTTTAAACATTTCAAGCATCGACTCTGTTATTTCTTTTCCTTGAGATTTGTATGTAAACATTTGATTTTTATCTCCACATAGTTCTTCAGCTTTAAATGTTTGAAATTTAACAGCGTCTGCTCCTGAATTTTTTGCAACATCAATCATTTCTTTAGCTTGTTGCAAATCTCCATTATGATTAATTCCAACTTCGGCAATACAATATGGTTTAAAATTTTCACCAATTTTAACCGAATTGATAGTGAAAAATTTTTTATTCATAATTTTTATAAATTATTTATTATGAATATATCACCAGAAACTAGGATTTATTAGTTTTTTGTCACTGCAGTGTATTTTAGGGAATTTAAGATTTTTTTTGGTATCGGATTTCAAAATTTGCACTAATTGTTTCGAGTTATTAATTCCAATTATAACTTTATTGATATCATTAAAAGAATCAACAAATGATAAACAAGCGTTTAAAGCTGAAATTTTTTCATCTATTAACCATTTATACCAGTTATCAAAAATATAAGACCATTTTGAGAATTTTTGAGGAAAATTTTCTTTACTAATTAACAACAATCCCTGCAAAAATATTGATCTAACATGTAATTCGATATTTCTATTTTTTATAGTTGATAAAACACTGGATCTTAACAATTCTTGATTTATTATATTGAATGGTAATTGAACTATATCAATTTCATACCTATTAACTATAGCTTTGACTACTTTGGTTGAGTAAGCTGAAATACCAATCTTTTCAGACTGATTATTTTTTTTTAATTTAATTAAAACCTCAAATATCTTTCTACCATTTCTATCAAATAACTGTTCTGGAAAATGCAGTAAAACACCATAAAGTTTATTAGTTTTTAATCTTTTAAGTGATTGAGATATTTCATTATTTATCCAAATTTCAATTTCATTGTCATTTATTTTTTTTGGTATCATAGGAATTTTAGTAATTATATTAAAGCCACTGGTAGTACCGATTATATTTTCGCTATCACCATAATTAATTGCAGTATCAATGAAATTGATATTATTTTCTTTAGCTACACTAAAGATTTTTACTGCTTCTTCACTGGTGGTTATGCCAGCTGTGTTTGATATTCCATAATTTAAACCTAATTGAACAGTGCCTAATACAATTTTTGAATTATCCATTTTTAATTATTGACACTAAAATTCTACCTACCCTCTTATTATCAACTAAATAGTAACTTTTAAGGTGTCCGTCTTGCACATATCCACACTTTAGAAAGCAATGTAGAGATTTTTTATTTATATCTAGAAAACCAGCTTCAATTCTTATTAGTTTCAGTTTATTCTGTCCAAATTTGGTAATTGTATTTATAGCTTCCATTCCAAAACCTTTATTATGAAATTTTTTTTCTCCTATTAAAAGACCAATGTTGCCAATTTTTTCTTTAGGATGAGATATTGTTAATTTTATATTTCCAATATGAATATTTTTTTTATTTTCAAAAATTCCAAACAAAAAATTATTTTTACTATATCTATTTTTTTTCACATATTTCTTTAAACTATCAATGCTATGTTTAATATTTGTTTTAATAATAAATTTATTTATATCTTTGTCATTTAACCATTTGACATAATTTTTATTTACATCAGAGGCATTAAGTTCTTTAAATTTTAGATTTTTTGATTTTAAAGAAATCATACTAAAAACACTTCTTTAGACATGATACAACTCTACTCTGTTCTTTGTTTGTCATAGATGGGAAGATTGGAATACTTATTGCTTCACTATAATATTTTTCTGCTTCAGGACAGTATCCTTTTTTAAAACCCATTTTCCTATAAAAAGGATGATGATAAACAGGAATGTAATGAAGATTTACAAAAATTTTATTTTTTATAAGGTAATTAAAAATAAATTTATGGGACTTTTTTGTATTTTTTTTAATTAATCTAATGATGTACAAATGATTTGATGAATTAATTATTTTATTCTTATCTATAACTTTAAAAGGCAGATTTTTAAAAAATAAATTGTATTTTTTAGCAATTGTTTTCCTCTTTTTTATAAAATTTTTCAGACTTTTTAACTGGCTATTCCCAAGAGCAGCATGAATATCGGTCATTCTATAATTATACCCAAGCTTAATTTGCTCATAATACCAAGGCTCCGATGGTTTTTTAAAAATCATTTTATTTTTTTCCTTAGTTATGCCGTGAGTTCTAAATAATTTCATATTTTCTGATAATTTTTTTTTATTTGTTACAGCTATTCCTCCCTCTGCACTTGTAATTATTTTAACAGGGTGTAAACTGAAAACCGTAATATCGCTATATTTACAATTTCCCACATATTTACCATCATATTTTGCACCAATTGCATGGGAAGCATCTTCGATAATTTTAAAATTATATTTTTTACTTAATTGATTAATTTTCTTCATATCACATGACAGACCAGATAAATGCACTGGAATTAAGACTTTAGGTAGTTGAAATTTTTTTTTTGCTTTTATCAATTTTTTTTCCAGACTAAAAGCACACATATTGTTTGTAGATGGGTCGATATCAACAAAATCAATTTTTGCACCACAATATATTGCACAGTTTGCACTAGCAACAAACGTAATTGCTGAGGTCCATACTAAGTCTCCTTTAGTAACACCTAATGAAGCACACGCTGCATGCAATGCGCTTGTAGCGCTATTAAATGCAATTACATTTTTCGATTTACAAAAATTTTTAAATGAACTCTCAAATTTTGGAACTTCTGAACCTTGAGTTAAATATTCGGAATTAAGAACCTTTTTTACAGCTAAAATATCTCTTTTAAATATTTTTTGTTTTCCATATGGGATTGGTTTATAGATTTTCACTCTTTTAATTATTTTTCAACCAAGAAATTAATTTTTTTCCAGATATCCACTCTTTATTATTACTACTAGAGTAAGTAAAATCTTCTTTAACTTTTTTTCCATTCTTAATTCTCTTTTTGTCTCTATACCAGTTATTTATATATGGTAATATTTTATAATAATCTTTAAATTCAAAGGTATAAGGTGCTTCCTCCTTAGCGATCATTTGCTCATGTATTTTTTCCCCAGGTCTTATTCCTATAACTTCTTGTTTAGCATTTGGTGCTATAGCTTTGGCCAATTCAATTATTTTAACTGATGGTATTTTTTTAACATAAATTTCTCCACCAATTGAATCTTTAACTGCAAATAAAACTAATTTAACCGCATCCTCTACAGTTATGAAAAATCTGGTCATTCTTTTATCTGTTATAGGTATTTTTCCTGTATCTTTTATATTTCTAAAGAAAGGGATAACTGATCCTCTCGAAGCGATCACATTACCATATCTAACAACTGAAAATTTTGTTTTGGTTGAATAAGAAGAATTTCCGTCAACAAAAAGCTTGTCTGAGACAAGTTTTGTTGCACCATATAAATTGATTGGGCTTGAGGCTTTGTCCGTGGATAAAGCAACAACTCTTTTAATATTATTATCAAGAGCAGCGTCAATTACATTCATAGCACCAATAACATTTGTTTTAACGTACTCAAAGGGATTGTATTCTGCTGTAGGAACAATTTTTGCAGCTGCAGCATGTATCACAATATCAACTCCATTGAAAGCTCTGTATAGACGATCTCTGTCTCTTATATCTCCTATAAAAAATCTTAATCTGGAATCTTTATAGAGTTTAGACATATTCCACTGTTTCATCTCATCTCTAGAAAAAATAATTAGTTTTTTTGGTTTATATTTATTAAGAATTAAATTTGTAAAAGCATGCCCAAAAGAACCTGTTCCACCCGTTAAAAGAATAACTGAATTTTTAATCATTATTTTTATAAAAAATTAAATTTTGCGAATTAAACTAGTTTTATATTAACTAAAATCTTACAATAAACAATCAGGTAATTATTAATAAAAGATATGCTATTGTAAATTTTTACAGTCATATTATGTATTTACTTAAAAATATGTATTTATCCTAAATTGTTTAGGATAAATATTGTTGAATAATAAAAATTTATTAATGTCAAAAATAAATATTAAAAAGAAAATTAAATTATTCCAGTCAAATGGTTTTGTTGGTTTTGATAATCTACTTGAAATTAGAGAATGCAGAAAATTATACAATATTTTAAAGAAAAACAGATCTTGGGGAAGAAGTTTATTTATATCAAAAAGAGATAAGCCTAGAATGAATAAATCAAACCCTGGCAAAGGTATTCAAAATTTAGTGGATAAAAACAATTTAAACTTTATTGAGCAAAACCCAAAAATTAAGAAAGTATTAAAAGAAATTTTAGGTAATAAATATGAAATAATGTTAGCAAAATTCGTTGTCGCAGTGCCTAAAAGTTGGCTTCCAAAATATTTACAGGTACTGATTAAAAAAAAATATGTTTCTAACTTAAATTCATATGTGAAAAAAAAATATCAGGATGTAACATATTTTAAAGGATCTGATTTTCATATGGATTCAATTGATTGGGACAAGAAAAGTAACAAATTTATTACTATGTATATATATTTAAATGATGTAAATCAATCTATGTCACCATTATACGTTCTAAAAAAAAGTCATTCTTTAGGTCATCTACCCTATCCACATAATATTAAAGACAACAAAAATAGTAAATTTTTAGAAGTTAGTCCTGATAATAAAAAATTTTTTAAATTTAAGAAAGAAATGTTAATAGGTCAAACTGGTAAAGTTTATTTTTGGACAAGCAACACTTTACATGGATCAGCATTATCAAAGCCAAAAAAAAATAGTTTTCGAATTTCATTAAGATATTTGATTAAAAAAAAAGGTAAAGAAAAAACTTTAATTGATAAAATGTTAATTCATAATAAGGTTAACAACACAAGACTAGACTCGTCTAAATCAACCAAATTTCATGTAGAAGCTGAATTAAGGAAAGTATTCATTTAGTAATTTTTAACTTTTAACAGTTTGAGAGGATAAATTAATTAATATAAAATTGATTTAAAAACAAACTATGTGATCTATATTTATTGGTCTTTTAATACCGAATTTTTCGTCAATTTCATGAATATCATTATGATGTGAATGAACAAATACTGGTATCAA
>MDTG01177249.1_pt1 | contig 11040 bp, 15 predicted proteins | sample 811421 | NCBI WGS metagenome assembly MDTG01 (sample SAMN05326645, study PRJNA326480) | marine metagenome | isolation source: seawater | place: Pacific Ocean: South East | collected 2011 | reverse complement strand
TTAACTATATTTGATATGTATGGCCGTTGGAGGCTTAAAAATGGCAGATTATAATTGGATAATAAAAAAAGGTAAAAGTATATTGAAAACACTTAATGATAAATTTAAAAAACGAAATACAATTATGTCACAGGTTGTTCAAAATCTTCAAAACGTCTACGACCCAGAGATGCCAGGAGTTTCTGTTATACACCTTGGTTTAATATATGATATAGAACTATTTGAATCTGATACTAAAGTAAAGATCACGCATACACTTACCAGCGCATTTTGCCCGTTTGCAGATGAAATTAGTAATAATATTAAAGGAGCAGGCATGGTAGAGGGAATCAAAGAGTGTATAGTAAACATTACTTTCGATCCTCCGTTTGACATGAGCATGGTGCCTGAAGAAACTAAAATGGCTATGGGGTGGGATTATTGAAAAATTTTAATTGGATTGTAAATGAAAGTAAACTTCCTTGGTTAAAACTAGATATTGAAATACCACATGAAGAAATGCTCCAAGAAGCTATATCTCTAAAAGAAGAATTTACTAAACATAGAGATGAAGATAAATCTCCTGATTCAGGTTCTTACTCACATAAAGGATGGAGAAGTCTTTGTATTCACGGAATTGATCCCTATAAAACAAATCATTTTGTACAATATGGTTATAAAAGTCATGCAGAAACTCCATATAAATGGACTGAGATATGTGATAGATGCCCAGTTACAACTAATTTTTTTAAAAACGTATTTCCTTACAAAAAATATTTTAGACTAAGATATATGTTATTGGAACCTGCTGGATATATAACTCCACATAATGATTCTGATGTAAATAAACTCTCCCCTATAAACATTGCTTTAAATCACCCAAAAGGGTGTAACATGAAAATGAAAGGTCATGATGGGTATGTCCCATTCACACCTGGAGATTCCATGCTACTAGATGTTGGTAATACTCATGCTTATATTAATAAAAGTGAGGAAGATAGATATCACATTATTGTTCACGGTGTACATAGCAAAGAATATGAAAAGCTAGTGGAGCGCAGTTATGAGAAAAATGGGAATAGATAAAAAATACGTTTTAGGTATTTATGACGACAGAACAACAATCCCAAATTTAAATTTAGCACAAAAGTCAAAAGAACTTACAGAGTTTTTCTCACGATTTAAATACTTTGGGCCAGTAGTAAAAGGCACCTCTGTTAATCAAGTTTTAGATAAAGCTTGTGAGATTGAAGGTATTGATTATTGCATAGTACAATGTGTAGGACATCTTATTAAAACAAGTGAATTTTTTAAATTCATCGACAGATGGATAGAGATAAAAGATTTTTTTGTGACAGGCCACATAATGGATAGTCATACAGACAATTCACAAAGCAGGGGTGGTAATAAATATTATGGTCTGCATAAACAATGTATATTAGTAAATTTAAATTACTATAAAAAATTTGATAAACCAGTTTTTGGAGATAAGCAGTTAGAGCCATCAGAAACTCTTGCTGCAGCTCGTAGACACGCAAAAGATATACATGATGATTATACTCCTTTGGCGCTTATGCCGACAGAAGATTCTTGTGTTTGCACCCCATATGTAGATGGTTGGAACTTTGTAAACAAATCTTTAGAGAATGGGCTTACTGTATACAACTTTCACCCAAAAATTAGAGGTGCAAAGCAATATCTATATCCTGCAAAAGGTGTTGAAGTATTACAGAATCAACTAGCGTGGATAAATAACATCGTATCTTTCGCAAAAGACTGTGTATTTATTTGGAATACTGAAAACTACATCGATCTTAAATACATGGAGTTTCCAAAAGATAGAAAAATTAAAAAACTTTATTGTGTTGCAGCCGCGTTTAAACCTAATATGATACTACATAAGTTTGGTTTTGATGAAGATACTGAGATAGTTTATTTTGATTATAGTAAACAGGCATTAGCATTTAAAAAACTACTTGTTACTCAGTGGGATGGTACAAATTACCCAGACTTTGTAGATAACGCAATAAGTAAACACGGTATTAATGTAACAGGTGGTAATGAAACACAATTTTTAAGTAATTCTGAATTGTGGACAAGAGAACTAAAATGGTGGGATGGAGCAGATAATCTTCGTGAACACTGGAACAAGTATAAAAAGCTTAAACATACATATATACACATGGATTTGTGTGAAAATCCAGAAGAACTATATCCGCATATAACAAATGAAGAAGATTCCATTATATGGTGGAGTAATGCATTTCACACAGTTAATGCTCATTACGTTAGAGGTTTACAAGGTGTTACAAAGTGTTATAATGAATGGTTAAGTAATCTTGAAAAACGAAACGAAAATCTATACCTTCTGGGAAAAGATTACTTAGATCGACCCGTTGAGGGAGGTACTTTAAAGGAATATTTAAATGAATATAGACAAACTGAAACTATTTAAATCTATAGAAGAAATCAAGGAGTATGCTAGAGTTAATGGTTACGATATCCCAGAGGCGGAAAGCATGGTTGCTCAATGGGAAGCTATGGATAAAGCAGCACCAGCTGCAAAGAACAAAAAGGTCACTATGATGTCACCTGACGAAGATGATACTGTTGAGATAAAGTGACAACATATAGGTATTTAAAATTTAAGTTAAGTTCTGATTTATTTAGTGAGTGTAAAAATCTAGTTTACTATAACTATGATGACAGAGATTTAAAAGATGCAATTACCGCTTGTGCTATAAAAAGCCCAAACGGTATGCCAAACAATATGTTTAAGGTAGAGCCTGATACTTGTGATAAGTATAGGCTTACAACTATTGCAGCTTCAATACCAAACACAATAAAAGAAATAAATAAATTTCAGTGCGAAACAGCAAGAATAAGAATTTTAAAACAACAACCTAAAGATATTACACCAGTTCATATTGATGAAGAGAACTGGCATAACCCCGCAGAAAAGCATTTAAGAATATGGATTGCAATTAATTATAATCCTAACTTTATATGTATTTTCGGTAATGATGAAATATGCTTAGAAAAAGGTCAAGGGGTTGTATTTGATCCAGACACTCCTCATGGGGCAAAAAACTTAGACAGTTCTGAGGCGAGATACTCGTTGAATATGATTGTCAAACCTAACAAGTGGCTAAAAGAGAATACTATTGAACATTGATTTTGGAACTGCTTTTCATAAACCAAATGGAAATGCAGTAAAAGTAACTCTAAATGAATTTAGAGATAAAATGTATTTACACATAAGAGAATATTCTATGGATGGAGATACAGGACAGTGGTTTCCCACTAAAAGCGGGTTTTCACTTTTAGCCGACGAAACCAGTTCACTACTACCTTTACTAGAAGAAGCTAGTAAAGAAGTAGCTAAACAATATGTTCGTAGTAACCAATTAGAATTAGATTTGGAGATAACACATGAGCGTTAAGGCGTGGAATGATGAAGAAGAAGCAAAACTTATAAAAATGTATACAGAGATGGATGTTAAAGATGTTTATACTTTAGCAGAACATTTTGCAAAAGGCTATAGGTCAGTAATTAGTAAATTAGTACAATTAAAAATTTATGAAAAACCTGTTATTGATCAAGCAGAAAAAGGACAAACGGTAAAAGTAATGCTCCGTGAAATAGAAGAGCTACTTGGAATACAAGTAGAAGGTACAAACCTCAATAAAAAGGAAAATCTTTCTTCTCTACTGGCAGCAATTAAAAGTAAAATAAATTAAATAAAACTTTTAAGGAGTTACCAATGTCAGTAAGACTAATTAGCTACTCACAGCCAACAGAGATTATTGGTGTAGATAATTTAGAAGATTTGATTGCGTTCTGCGCAAGAGTTAGCAATCCTTCTAATCAAATGAATAAAGAGACTAACTCTAAACTCATTAACTATCTCATAAAGAATAACCACTGGTCACCCTTAGAAATGGTGTCAGCTTGTTTAGAGATAGAAACTACAAGAGATATTGCACATCAAATAGTAAGACATCGTAGTTTTGCTTTTCAAGAATTTAGTCAACGATATGCTAAGCCAGAAGAAATGGGTAGTTCATTTGTGACTAGAGAAGCTCGTCTACAAGATACAAAAAATAGACAAAATAGTGTAGAAATAGATTCTGAGAGTGATTTACACTCTGAGTGGGAAAAAGAACAATCCCGTGTACAGTCGGTAGCAGATAGCGCATATCAGTGGGCTATTAAAAATGGTATTGCTAAAGAACAAGCTAGAGTTGTATTGCCTGAAGGTAATACAAAAACTAGACTTTACATGAATGGAACAATTAGAAGTTGGGTACACTACATCGATTTAAGAAGTGGGAATGGTACACAAAAAGAACATATGATTATTGCTAGAGATTGTGCAATAGTCCTTGAGCCTATTTTTCCTATGATAAAGGATTTTGTAAATGAATGAGTATGACCCAGAACCCCCACGATATTATGATTGGATGCTTTGGAAGATGAGGCAAGAAAATAAAAAATGGAGAATGTTAGATATGGATAAAAAATATATTTACGAGTCCCCAGACAAAGGGAAGACAGTATATCAACGAGAAGCAGGTAGCATGAAAAGAGAACTACTAAGACAACAACAAGATCCAAGACATGATCAATCTCCTTTTATACAGTATGGTAAAGATGAACACGAAGTATATTTATCAGCTGATGCTATGGAACAACTATCTAAACAGAATGGAAACGTATCAATTAATGATATGGTAAACCACCCACCACACTATAACAAAGGCATTGAAACAAATGATTATATTAAGTCATGGGATATGTCTTATGCTCAAGGTAACGTAATCAAATATGTAACTAGATATAATGTAAAGCACACAGATAAGAGAAAGCAGAGAGAGGATTTAGGTAAGGCCAAATGGTATCTTAATGATTTAATTACCCAACTCGAAGAATCCCTTGAAGATTAACTTTAGACTTTCTTAATGCTTAATTTTTTTATATTATATTTATATGAATTACAAAGAACTCAAAGAGCTTATCCAAAAGCACAACAAAGCATATTATGACAACTCAGCCTCTGCGATAACAGATGCCGACTACGATCAGCTATATGACAAGTTGGAAGCATTGGAAAAAGCGCAAGGCTGGAGAGACCACGACTCACCTACAAAACACGTAGGTGGTGCTCCAGGTAAGGTAAAACATCCTTATAAACTGTACTCACTTCGTAAAGTATTTGACGAAGAAGAAGTAGATAGTTTTATGAGTATCAAACTCCCGAAGATTGATGGCACTAATCTTTCTCTAATTTATCGTAATGGTAGATTAAAGATGGGTTTGACCAGAGGCAACGGTGAACATGGTAAAGATGTAACACATCTTATCGGAATGTTAAAAGGGTGTCCTACAAAAATTGATACACAATATGAAGAAGTTGTAATCAATGGAGAGTGTGTGACTGACAATACAGTAGATAATTATCGAAACTATGTTAGTGGTGCGCTTGGTCTTGACAGTCCTTCTGAGTTTGCTCAAAGAAACATAAAGTTTATTGCACATGATTGGCTTGGTGTAAATATGAATTACACCCCAAGAATGAAAGTAATAAAAAATATGGGTTTCTTTACTGTGTTAGATACAGAGTCATGGGACTATCCAATGGATGGTACTGTGTTTAGAACGGATAGCTGGGATAAAGAACAGACTCTAGGTCATACTGGTAAGTATCCTAGATTTGCTGTAGCTCTCAAACAAAGAGAGACCGAGACTGCTATTACTACTCTACAAGATGTTCTTTGGACAATCGGTAGAACAGGTAGTATTAATCCAACAGCTGTAGTCGAGCCTGTAGTAGTTGAAGATGCTACTATTTCGCGAGTTACTCTACACAATATAGATTTCATTGAGCAACACAATCTAGGCTTAGGTGACACTATTAAGATTGAGAGATCAGGTGGTGTTATACCTAAGTTTCTAGAAGTGATTGAACACTCTCAACATAATATGAAAATTAATCAAGCACACGCAGAAAAAGCCATCGGACAACAAGTTGTAAGAGATGGCCCAAGACTCATGACTAAAAGTGGTCAGGGAGATTCTGTAAAGTTCTTAGAATACTTTATCAGAACTATGCAGATAAAAGGTCTCGGACCTGCATCTATTAAGAAACTAGGACTTATGCACCCAGTAGATCTCTATACTAATGTAGATTGGAGTAGACTAGGAGCAAATGGTGCAAAGATTGAAGAAGAGATTGAGAGAACAAAAACAAAACCTTACATGACTGTATTAGCAGCATTAGGTATTGAAGGTGTTGGTAATGGTGGTGCTAAACTTATTATACCACATATTGCTGCCTTCAGAAACTTAAGAGATATTGAATTTGCAGAGATCAAAGGTATTGGTCCACGCACTAAAGAATCTATCCTTTCCTGGCTAGACGAAAATGAAGACTGGGTACTCGAACTGCCGTTACAACTTGAACAAGAAGTTACAGTAGAAGAAGTATCTCAAACGATAAAAAAAGTCTGCATCACTGGGAAGTTAGATATGACTCGCAATGATCTTGTGGGTATCCTAGAGCCTCTAGGGTTTAAAAATACAAGCACTGTAACAAAAGACTGTTATGCACTTATTGCAGGAGATTCGGGTAGTTCAAAGCATACCCGAGCTACAAAATTAGGTGTCAAGATAATTGACTATTGGGCAAATAAAAAGAATGTGTTATCAGGTGATTTTTAATAAATTTAAAAATAACCAAGAAACCACAATAAGTCAATTTGTAGTTGCTTGTAATATAAATCTTAGATATACTCTTTATATCAAGTCAAGAAGAAACCAAAACTTCTTGAATACATTAACTAAAGTTCGAGGGGAACATTAATATGTCTAAATTTGAATATACCGAAGATATGGTAGGATCAATGCACGATGCAGCTGCATCAGGCGTTACTGAAGATATCATCGAAAACTTAATGGGAGAGTTTGACTTCCCAAGAAGGTCTGTAACTGCTAAGTTGAGAAAACTAGGTTATGACGTTCCTAAAAAGCCAGGAGCAGCTCCTGTATTTTCAGCGGAAGAAACTGCTGAGTTATCTGAATATCTTCAAGCAAACTCAGGTAATATGACTGCTGAAGAGATTTCCGAAAGTTTTGCTGACGGAAAGTTTACTGCAAGACAGATTAACGGTAAGGCACTTTCATTAGAAATGACTTCTCACGTTAAACCTGCTGAAAAGAAAGTAACACCAAGAACTTACTCTGAGTCCGAAGAAGAGATGATCTCTGAAATGGTTGAAGGTGGTAAGTATCTTGAAGAGATTGCTGACGCTGTAAGCAGAACTGTTAATTCAGTAAGAGGTAAATTGCTATCAATGGGTCTTAAAGCTCCTCAAAGAGATAAAAAGACTACTAAGAGTGATCCTTATGAGGGTATCGAAGATATGCTCGATCAAACTGTTGAGATGCTAGCAGAAAACTTTGACAAAACTGTCAGAGGTGTTAAGACTGTACTTACAAGACGTGGTCTTGCTTGTGCTGATTACACTCCTAAGTCTGCTCAAGACTAATTTATCTCAGAGAGAGTCAAGGTAACTTGAACTCTCTCTTTTTCTTTTAAAACTCCATGCTATTACAAGACTTATCAAATGAGGATTTAGATTCAATTCTAGGTATGCCTTTACAGGGCAAGAAAACTTTTTTTGCTAAAATGATAAGTAAACATTTCCCAGAGTTAAGAGAAAACGAACCTATGTATAACGATACGTTAGAGGCTTATCTTTCTAGTTTTTATGTAGAAAAGCTATATCGTTCTAATAAATTTTTCCAAGAAAAGTTTATTATGATCTATACGGACACTGGTCTTGTTCGTAATGTTATTAACGAATTATATTTCACAGACGACCATCTCATCACACATTAATCTTGCTAAACTGTTGACTTTTTAGTATAATTTAAATACTAGAGGAGTATATACATGGCAAGAACCACAGTTAAAGCAGAAATATCTGAAGCTAAGATTCGTCAAGCAATTTGGATGCTTAAGGTAAATAAAACTAAAAAAGCAGTATGTGAGCATTTAGGTATTGCATATAATACTAAAAGACTTAACACAATCATTGAAAATTTTCACGAGAAAATAGAACGAGAAGCTAACCTTAAAAAAGCAGCGCGAACAAAAGTATTCACAAATGCAGAAAAACAAGGTATTGCAGATTCTTACTTAGGAGGTGAAGCACAGTCAGCAATTGCTAAACAGTTTTATATCTCTCCAGCAAGAGTTAAAAAAATACTGATAGAAATGAATGTACCTATCAGAGCAAGAGGTAAGAATAAAGCTGCAAATGTTGAACACGTTATTCAAGATTTAGAAGTCAAATTTAGAACAGGCGATAAGGTGTTTGTTGCTGAGAAAAACTGTTTTGCACAAATTAGAGAAGTATACGACGAAGATTGGTTAGAACTTCACGAGAATGGCTTTCAAAAGTATATTGATATTTATGAGTTCAAGCCAGACCCTAAAACTGGTATGGCAGGTAAATTCTATGAGCCTGCTCTAGGAATACATTATGAGATATATTGGATGCTAGAGGGAGAAAAACTACCTACTAGAAAACTTAGTGCTTTCTTAGCACAGAGAAATAAAGTTAGCAGAATAATTGAAGAGACAGGCAGAGAAAGTTACCTTACTTATCAGCTTGGAGATTATGGTGGTTACGCCACTTACAACAGAGACAAACTATTTCCCGTAAAGGCAACTAATGGCAATTGATTTACAGAAACTTACTTTGAGGAGATTATTAGATACTCAAAGTAATGACCTATACTCACGTCTTCTTAATCAGTATTTTACTGGTATTAACCTTACTCTATTTGAAAAGGTTAAATCTTTTTATAAAGCTAATATGCGACTACCAAGCACTGATGAAATATTAAGTTTAAGAAAAGATATTGGTTTACAAGAGTATATAGAAAATCAAATAGTAAACGATGAAAATGTATGTGATCAAATACAGAATGAATTTTTAGTAGCACAACTACAAGACTACTATATTCGTGACGAGACTATCCACTTTATGGATAAGTTTGTAGATCAGCTAGATGATTTAGAGAAAGTCGAAATAGTTGATAAGTTTCAGAATCATTTACTACATCTCAATCAAGCTATACCTTATAACGATGAGTTATATGATATTGGTGAGCTAGATTTTTTCCCAGCAGAAGATGACTTTAAAATATTTCCATCAGGTCTCAGTGCTGAGTTTGATGCGATAAACGGAGGTTTTGCAACACAAGAGCTTGTATTACTAGGTGGTCGTAGAGGTTCTGGTAAGTCAATAATATCATTGAATATGGCATTGAATAGGTTTTTAGAAGGTAACACGGTTGCTTTTTTTACTATTGAGATGAGATATAAAGAAGTATATGATCGAGTGCTATCAATAATTAGTGAAGTTCCTTTTTTAGATATATTCAGAAATCAAACTACAGTGGCTCAAAAGATACAAATGGCTAAAGCTAAGTTTAAGCACTTCTATAAGCCTTCTGATAAGATTGATGCTCTCATTAAAGAATTAGAATACACTAAAGACTTTAAAGTGTTTGAACAAAAATTAAAGGTAGAGAAACCAGCTATGACAGATCATAGATTGTTTATGATTGATGATGAATCTCTAACACTAAATAGAATCGATCACTATTGTAATATGTTTAGTTCAAAGTACCCAAACTATAATTTAGCAGTTGTTGATTATGTAAACATCGTAAAGCATGATGATCAAAAGAACTGGCAAACTCAGATTATTATTGCAGAAAATTTAAAATCTCTTGCTAGAAAGTATGATTTAACTATGATATCTCCTTATCAAATTGATGCTACTGGCGAGGCAAGGTTTGCAAAAGGCATACTTGATTCTGCAGATAGAAGTTTTAACTTCTTCCCACCAGCTGAAGAAGAGGATAGACAACTTAACAATAAGATTACAATACATACAACTAAAATTAGAAACGGTAAGCATATGAGTTTTGATGTTTACATGAACTGGCCTTGTGTAAAAATAGACCCAACACAATCAAATGTACTTAATGAAAAACCTCACGATGCTGTGAAGTTTGGAACAGATAAAAAAGAAGGAGCAAGAGACGTATGAACATACTAGAGCAAAGACTTGAGACACTAAATGAATTGTTGACTACTCAATACCATCTAAAGCATCCCCAAGAGGTATGGGATTATTTATTAAAGCTACTACGTTACTGGGGAGTTTGCACTCCTACTCAACAAAGGTTTATTAACAAAGCTAAAATGATACTACTGAATAATAGAAAATGGACTTAAAAGAGATACTAGATAAAAGAGGTGTTGAGTATAAAAATACCAACAACCCTAGTGAGATACTTATATCTTGTACAAGCGGATTGCACGTTGACAAGTCGCCATCGCTTTCGTATTCGCTCGAGAAAAATGTATTTCATTGTTGGAGCTGTGGATTCAGTGGTGGTGTATCAAAGTTTCTTGAAAGTATTGGAGAGATTACAAGGATTCCAGTAGAAAGTAAACAACCTTTTAAAATTCAAAAACTTAAAAATAAAATTAAATCTGTAATAGAGTTTGATGAGGTTAAACTTCCAACTGTTAGACAAACGTTTATTGGCGAGTTCAAAAATATCAAAGGAGCAGTCTTAAAAGAGTTTCAAGCATTTACCACAGAGGAATTACAATTACATAATTATATTTGTGTCCCGATATATCAATTTGGTAAACTAAAATTTATAGAAGGCAGGTATATGGGTAGTGTGTCGTCTCAACCAAAATACTATAGACGACCAGCTAAAGGTAAGGTTGGTAATATACTTTTTCCTTTAGATAAAGTAAAGAACACAAACTATATCATTTTAGTAGAAGGACTATTTGATATGTTAAATATGTGGCAACTTGGGTATAAAAATACATTATGTATTTTTGGTGCATCTAATTTCGGTAGAGCTAAACTTGACCTAGTAGATAAAATTGGAGTAAATCGTGTTGATATCATGATGGATCCAGATGCTCCTGGACAAATGGCTGCAGATAAGATACAATC
>MDTG01137306.1_pt1 | contig 11040 bp, 12 predicted proteins | sample 811421 | NCBI WGS metagenome assembly MDTG01 (sample SAMN05326645, study PRJNA326480) | marine metagenome | isolation source: seawater | place: Pacific Ocean: South East | collected 2011 | reverse complement strand
GGTGTATTGTGAACCAAAGTCTAGGATTAAAACCTTGTTTTGCATGGTCAAAAATACGATTTCTACCTCGTACTTTTTCTATATCCCTTGCTTTTTTTTATAGCGAAAAGCACACAAAATCTTTTTCATTTGGGTCGATATGCTTTATTAAAAAGGGAATAAAATCATCGCCATACTGCAAAACAAACTCTGAAAAATTGACCCTGCGCTCTTGCAAGTCCCCCATAGGGAATAGCTGTTGTTGGAGTTCAGTCATGCGATTGACATGATCCACCAATTTAATACGTTGGGCTTTGAGTAGTCTTTTTTCAAGTCGGTCAATTCCCTTTTTTTGCTTTTTTTCCTGTGCTTCTACTGCTCCCAAAAATGAAGCATCGGTTTGTTTTGCAAGCGCGTAAAGTGCTCCAAACTGCTGATCCAAATGCGCTTTGAATTCCCCCAAATCAATATCAATGTTGCTGATTTGACGAACCCGATGGTTGATCAACTCGTTGGTTGGTAAAAACAAATCGGCAATCGAAATATCCAGTTTGTCGATCTTTTGTTGCTGCTTGTCGCTGATCAACAAAACCGAAGATCGCAGTTTGAGCATAGGCATGGGCAAATCAAAGCTCGAAAATACCGCGCTGAGCTGCAACCAATAGGCCAACTCCGAACCACCACCAACAGTCACCAAATTGGGCAAAATCAGTTCTTGATAGATCGGACGAAACAGTGCGTTGGGGGAAAATCGTTCGGGGTGGGATTTGATTTCCTTGATCAATTCCTGTTTGGAAAATGAAATCTCTGTATCGACGACCCTATAGCCAGTTGTGGTTTTTTCGATGCGCTGCCGTCCTGACTCTCCAATATAAAACAGGTTGATCTCTCTGGGATTGACCTGTGTTTTCATCTTGGTTTGCAAAACATCATTTAGTTTTTTCACTGTCATTTCACTCCCCTTTTGGATGAGTTGCTCCTCGCATTCTCGTTGGAGATGCGGAATAAATTCTTGTTTGAGTTTTGGGTTATCACCATCGAGAATCACCAAACCATAGCGACCAAAAAGCTGATGAACCAAAAAGCGAGTCGCATCTGCCAAATTGGAATGCGCAACATAGCTTTGCGAAAAGAGGTCCTGAAGTTCTTCCGCATGCGGACGATCACCCAAATGCTGTTTCCAAACCTCCAAAACCTGACCCAAACCCTCGCTTGACAAACGCCCCATTGGTCCCTGTTGCTCACTTGACCAATGAATGCTCTGCCCATTGACTGAAAAGTGGTTGATTTCTTCAAAATCGTGATCTTCTGAGGCCATCCAATAGACAGGCACATAGGTATTTCCGTCCTGAGATGCGTTCCATTGATTTGCGATCTTTATGACGTCGATGATTTTGTATAGGAAGTAAAGCGGTCCCGTAAACAGATTCAGCTGATGCCCTGTGGTTATGGTAAAACTCTTAGGCGACAACAAGCTGTCGATCTGAGTAGTGGGCGCATCCTTGATGTGATGGTATTGGGCAGTGAGCACCTCTTTGAGGGTTTGTCGCTGTTGAGCAGTAAATCGTTTTTTCTGCTGTTGGACATGCGCTGCATCGGGCTGATTCGCAAAAGGACGGTAAAAACCCGTTAAAGCAGGATCTACAGAAACCACACGACTTGCCAAATCAGGCAAGCGTTGCGTTGTAGTATGTGGAATCCGATGGATTTGCATGCCGTAAAGATACAACACAGATGACTAGGGACTCGCAAGCGGTAAAAGACAATAGAGATGCTGCCTTGTCATGCCTACCTACCTACTGTAGGTAAACATGACAAAGCGTTTTGGAAAACGATGATTCAAACACAACCAATCATCGGGTTGACCTGTGGTTGGTGAGTATTCCGAAGGTAATTAACGCACAAACACAGGTGCACTAGGGTTGGTGGTGTGATCTTCACTGTAGCGGTAGCCGTCGAGGTCAAATCCCAATACATCATCGGCAGTTTGGGCACTAGTATCAATGAGGTAGCGTGCCATCAATCCTCTGGCTTTTTTGGCATAAAAAGAAATGATTTTTAGCGTACCGTTTTTGTAATCTTTAAATACAGGTTCAATCACTTTCGCATCTAAGTCGTCGATAGAGACAGCAGAGGCATATTCCTTACTTGCAAGGTTTACGACACACTCATCAGACTGGAGTTCGCGATTGAGTTGGGCAGTGATTTTATCTTGCCAAAAACCGTACAAATTTTTGCTGCCATTCACTGCAAAAGAGGTACCCATTTCCAAACGGTAGGGCTGCATGAGATCAAAGGGCTTCAGTAAGCCATAAAGACCTGAAAGAATACGCAAGCTATTGTTGAGCGTGTCCCATTTGCCTTCCTCGATCGTGTAGGCGTCGAGACCTGTATATACATCTCCATCAAAAGCATAGACCGCTGGGCGGGCATTGTCGGCTGTAAAAGGAACCGAAAAGCTTTGGTTGCGGGTCCAATTCAACTCGGCGAGTTTATCGGAAATTCCCATGAGTGCCTTTAGCTCGGCAGGAGATTTTTTTCGCAAAGCCGTATTGAGGATAGTCGCTTCCTGAACAAAAACGGGTTGGCTGCAAGTGGCATGCGGCAATGGGCTTTCGTAATTCAAAGACTTGGCAGGGGATACTAAAAGTTTCATGTCAACAGCTTTTGGTCAAAAATAATAAGGGTTTTTGGGATAGGCAAGTTCCAGAGATTCAAAGTGTTAATTATAAATTGAATACTTAGTCCAATCTGTGCTTAGCGTAGTGTCGCCATTTATCTAGGGCTGTCAGCATATCGTTGGGCAGGGGTGCTTCAAATGACATCGATTTGCCAGAAATAGGATGAACAAAGCCCAGCGTTTGGGCGTGAAGTGCTTGGCGTGGGAGTAGCTTAAAGCAATTGTCTACAAACTGTTTGTATTTTGTAAACGTAGTGCCTTTTAAGATGTGATCACCACCATAACGCGCATCACTAAAAAGCGTGTGGCCTATCGACTTCAGATGCACTCTAATCTGATGGGTACGTCCCGTTTCGAGTTGGCACCGAAGCAAAGTGGTGTACCCAAAGCGTTCGACCACCTCATAGTGGGTGATGGCTTCTTTGCCTTGGTCTCCATCGGGGAACACCGTCATCAACAATCGGTTTTTGGGATCTCTACCAATATGTCCTTCAATTGTGCCTTTCTCATCCAGAACATCGCCCCAGACCAATGCGAGATAGCTACGGGCAGAAGTTTTGTCAAAAAACTGTTTAGCTAAATGTGTCATCGTCTGTTCTGTTTTTGCAATAACGAGCAAGCCACTGGTGTCTTTATCAATTCGGTGCACCAAACCGGGTCTTTCATTGGCATTTAAAGGTAAAGACTCAAGATGATGCAGCAGGGCATTGAGTAATGTACCTCTGTAATTTCCATGACCAGGATGAACAACCATGCCTGCAGCTTTATTGACCACAACCAATGCATCATCTTCATAAACAATGTCGATGGGAATTTCTTCTCCTATTAGTAAGTTTTCATACGGTGGATGAGCAAACAAAACTTGCACCTTATCTCCTCCTTTGACCTTGTAGTTGGATTTGACAGCCAGGTCATTGACATGGACACTCCCAGATTTGGCTGCCTGTTGAATTTTGTTGCGCGTAGCATTTTCAATGCGATTCATTAAAAACTTATCGACGCGCAGGGGCTGTTGACCACTGTCGGCCTTAAACACATAGTGCTCATAGAGTGAATCGCCTTGGTCCTCTGATTCCATCATCGACCTGGTTTTCCATTTCCGAGAACCAAATCGACTTTGGACGATTTTGGGATTTTAGCACCCGGATCAATCTCATTGCCTTCAAAGCGCAAAGCCAAGACCATATCTTTTCCGATATTATTAAGGTAGCTAATATTTCCAACCTCCAATCCGACAGCACGTAGAGAAGAAACCGCATTGCGATAGGTTACTTGCACCACATTGGGCACAGATACTTTTCTATAGGTAGATGGGTTAAGAGTGAGGTAAATTTTACGTCCTCGTTTGACTTCATCATGGGCTCGCGGTTGGTGTTCGATGACCGATAGCGGAGCGATGTCGGAATTGAATTGTGTGGAGTCGATAACTTCAAAATTGAGTCGCAAATCGGAAAGCAAATCTTCGGCCTCCGCTATTGGGATTTGATGAAGGTCTGGCACCGTAATCAAACGGTTTTGACGGGTGTGAAAGTGTAAAGCCAAAAACAACAAAAAAATCAAACCAAACCCAATCACAGCCGCTTTTAGGAGTGTCAAGAAAAAGGATTTACTGATAAAAAACCGAAGTCTTCGCATTCGGTCAAAATTAATGATATTTTTGTCAAATGAAACTACGTATAGCTGTAATTATGGGTGGGTATACCTCTGAGCATGACATTTCATTGAAAAGTGGATCTGTCGTGATGTCCCATATCGACAAGGAGGTTTATGATCCTTACGCAGTACGTATCGACAAAGATGCCTGGCTTGTTGAAGTTTATGGCAGTTGGAGACCCATTGACATTACTGATTTTAGCAGCGGTGATCTACGGTTTGATGCGGTATTTAATGCTGTGCATGGTACGCCGGGTGAAAATGGAGAATTGCAGTCCTATTTTGACAGTTTGCAAATCCCCTATACTGGCTGTGCAGCAAAGGTCTCTTCCCTGACCTACAACAAAACAAAAACTTTAGAATACTTAGCGCCACATGGGATTGCCATGGCAAAGCGAATTGTCCTTTCAGCTGGAGACGAAATCGATACGAATGAGATTGTCGCAAAAGTTGGACTACCCTGCTTTGTTAAAGCCAATCAAGCGGGAAGTAGCTTTGGCGTGTCAAAGGTGTATGAAGAAAACAACTTGCGTGCGGCGATCGAAGTTGCTCACAGAGAAGATAGTGGGGTGTTGATCGAGTCGTTTTTGCAAGGTACCGAAGTTTCTATTGGCGTTATCACATATCAGGGCAAAGTGCGTGTTTTGGCGCCAACAGAAATTGTCACAGATGAGGATTTTTTTGATTTTAGTGCCAAATACGAAGGGAAGTCGGAAGAAATTACCCCTGCTCGATTGACTGAATCCCAACATCAAGCATTGCGAATTGCAGCAGAAGAAGTCTACACCGCTCTGGGTATGAAAGGCATGAGCCGAAGTGATTTTATTTTTGTTGGAGACATTCCCCACTTTTTGGAAATCAACTCTGTCCCGGGGCTAACTGAAGAAAGTTTACTGCCAAAACAAGCCAAGCACGCTGGTATATCGCTAAGGGATCTATTTGGCAATGCGCTGGTCGAAGCCATGGAAAAATAAATACCTTTGTATTATGAAACGAGCTGTTTTTCCTGGGTCTTTTGATCCGATCACACTTGGTCATCAAGACATCGTTGAGCGCGGGGCAACCATTTTTGACGAAATTATCGTTGGGATTGGACATAATGTCGAAAAAAGCCATATGTTCTCCATCGAGCAGCGCAAGCAATTTATTGCGCAATGCTTTCTAGACAACCCAAAAGTCAAAGTGATGGATTACCAAGGACTCACCATTGATTTTTGTAAATCCGTAGGAGCCAACTATCTTCTTAGAGGTGTTCGTAACAACGGCGATTTTGAGTTTGAAAAAGCCATTGCCCGAACCAACCGAGAGTTGTCAAATATTGAAACAGTTTTTTTATTGACCTCAATCCAAACCTCATTTATCAGCAGTAGTATAGTTAGGGAAATCATTCGCAACAAAGGAGACTATAAAAAATTTGTACCAGATTGTGTGCGGTTCTAACTGTTCATCAAATCTTTCAGTAAATACTTGATATTACCATATGAATTTTCTAAGGCTTTGGTAATTTTCTTAGGACCTTTCCATTTGGCTTTCGTGATGTCTTCCTGAAGCTCAGGTTTGAGTTTACCAGCGTAAGATGTCGTCATATGAAACCAATGGGTTTCTTTGAGTTGAAATTTGTCATTGCGTTTAAAAATGTGATATGTTACTCCAGCCAACTCATTAATCTGAAGTTTTTTAACTCCTGTTTCTTCTTTGACCTCTCGCTTTGCCCCTTTTTCAAGGGACTCACCCTTATCAATTTTACCTTTTGGCAAATCCCATTTCCCTTTTCGAAAAATAAAAAGCATCTTGCCGCTTTGATTACGAACCAATCCTCCCCCAGCTTGAACAACTGGCAATTTCGATTTAAAGGTATTCATAAGCGTTGCGGCATCATCTCCAATCAAATATATTTTTTTTGCCTTCGTTTCCTTTAGGACTTGTAAAATGGCCTGAAAAGATGTGGCTGAAAGAGGCAATACCAAGGCATGTTTGGATTTTGGGAGCGAGGTCGTTAAGATCATCAATTTTGTATTGATAAAAACTTTATAATTTTGTCCCATGATTAATGATGTCTTTACAGCCAAAAAAGTTGTTGAATTACTCATACAAATTAATGCAATAAAGTTGGAACCTAAAAATCCATTTACTTGGGCAAGTGGATGGAAATCTCCAATTTATTGTGACAACCGCATCGCATTGTCATATCCGACTGTTCGGACATACATCCGCGAACAATTTGCAAAGCAAATTGAAGCCATTTATGGCAAGCCCGACGTGATTGCAGGCGTGGCAACTGGTGCGATTGGTATTGGGGCTTTGGTTGCCGAAGAACTCAACTTACCATTTGTTTACATCCGTCCAAAGCCAAAAGGACATGGACGAAAAAATCAGATTGAAGGTGTCTTGTCAAAAAATAGCCAAGTCGTTGTCATTGAAGACCTAATAAGCACTGGAAAAAGCAGTATGGAAGCCATCAAAGCTTTGCAGGAAAGAGGTGCATTAATCAAGTGTTTGTTTTCGATTTTTGATTACAATTTTCAGGTTGCCGAAAAAAGATTTAAAAAAGAGAATATTAGCGTTTATTCATTAAGTGATTACAAACATTTAATTGAGCTAGCGACCGAAAACAGGTTTATCCTCAAAAGCGAAGAAGAAATGCTACACAAATGGCGTTTGACACCCGAAAAATGGAAACCCTAAAATATGAAAATCAATAGCTCGATTGCTCGTGTTGATCATTCAATCGAACAACTTTTTTTTAAACTATCCAGTGTTGAAACCTATGAGGGCCTGATGCCAGAGGCTGCAACATTTACAAAAATTGATGCCAGTCGATTTCGCTTTAAACTTGGTGGTATGCCTGAAATTGAAATGACAATAAGCGATAAAAAAACCAATGAATCAATTGTTTTGACATCTTCCAGTGACAAAATATCTTTCTCACTTCGTGGACAGTTAACAAAAATCGCGGAAACAAAATCAAATGTACAGCTTCATTTTGAAGGGGATTTTAACCCGATGATGAGCATGATGGCCAAAAAACCTTTAACTCAATTTATGGAATCATTGATTAGCAATATTCATAAACTTTAATTCCTTTACTTCAAAGAACTGCTCTCCAGTTTCGGTTTCGAGAACGAGTTTTCCCTCTGAACTAACCGATCTGATAATTCCTTCAAACTCATGTTTACCTCTAATAAACCGCCTCTTTTGGTTCAAACCATAGAGTGATTGCTGATAGGTAGCATCCCAATCTTTCACTGGGAGAGTTAATCTTTCAATAAGTTGAGGTACCACAGACAATAGGAGGGCATCAAGATCATAGGTCTTTTTCGTGCATAGCCGCATAGAAGTGGCATTAGGGAGTTGAGGAAACCGAATTTGATTGACATTGATTCCCATCCCAATAATGATTGACTTTGCCATTGACTTCTGCACACTGCTTTCCACTAAAATTCCAGCCAATTTTTTGTTGCCTGACAAAATGTCGTTTGGCCATTTCACTGATATATTTGGGATACGGAGCGATAAAAGCCAGTCTGCCAAACAAACAGAAACTATTTTATGAATTGAAAAAAGTTGATCTACACTTCGGGTAAGATTTGGAATATACAGAGAAAACATTAGGTTTTTACCAGCTTGACTTGTCCAAACTTGCCCGCGCTGACCCTTTCCTTTCTTTTGAAAAAGACTCGAAACTACAGTTGGGGTTGCCAGCTTATTTGCCAACAACATTTGACGCAAGTGATCATTTGTAGAGTCAGTGGCATCAAGTTTGATTATTTGCATGCAACAAAGCTAGCAATATCAGTTTGTATTACACTAATTTGTAATAGATTTGCTTTATCTTGGACATATGAGTAAATTAGAAAACACGAATCAACTCATCGCAGCGGTTGTCGATGCTCTTGAAAATATAAAAGGAGAAGACATCCGTATTTTAGATTTGAGGGATATAGATAACGCCGTTTGCAAATTTTTCATCGTTTGTTCAGGAAGCTCAAATACGCAAGTAAATGCCTTAGCTGGATCTGTTCAAAAACAGGTGAGCAAATCTCTTCGGGAAAAGCCATTTCAGGTTGAAGGAACCGAAACAGCTGACTGGGTACTTTTGGATTATATCGACATCGTAGTTCATATTTTTCAAAAATCTGTCCGAGAATATTATGACATCGAATCCTTGTGGGGCGATGCAAAATTGACTGAAATTGCTTCTAACTATTAAAAATGGCAAAAAAAGAAAAGGTTCCAAATAAAAAATCAAATGTAAGTGCCTATTGGCTGTATGGTTTGATTGCTGTGTTTTTTATCAGCATGTCATACTTCAATAACGATGGAATGACCAACGACCAGCGTATTAACATCTCTACGTTTGAGCGATTTCTAAATGATGATGAGGTAGATCGTGTATTGGTAATCAACAAAAGCTTAGCGCAAGTCACCATTAAAGATGATGCCCTACAAACTTCAAAGCACAAAGTTGCACGATCGACAGATTTTTTGGGCCGTTCAAAAATTAAAGGACCACACTACCAGTTTGAAGTGGGTAACCTAGAGATTTTCCAAACCAAATTGGAAGTAGCAAAAAGCAAAGGTGCTGAGTTTGACTACGACTTTAAAACTGTTGAAAATCGATGGCTAGACGTAATGCTTAGTTTTCTACCACTAATATTGATTGTCTTTGTATGGATTTTCCTCATGCGCCGCATGTCTGGCGGAGCAACTGGAGGTGGTGGTCAGATATTCAATATCGGAAAGTCAAAAGCAAAACTCTTTGACGAGAAGTCAAACGTAAAAGTAACTTTTAAAGATGTTGCGGGACTTGAAGGTGCTAAGGAAGAGGTACAAGAAATTGTAGACTTTTTGAAAAACCCAAGTAAATACACCGTTTTGGGTGGTAAAATTCCAAAGGGTGCCTTGCTTGTTGGCCCTCCAGGAACGGGAAAAACACTCTTGGCTAAGGCAGTTGCTGGGGAAGCAAAAGTCCCCTTTTTCTCACTGTCGGGATCGGACTTTGTAGAAATGTTTGTGGGAGTCGGTGCTTCGCGTGTCCGCGACTTGTTTAAGCAAGCAAAGGACAAATCCCCAGCTATCATTTTTATAGACGAAATTGATGCCATAGGACGTGCACGTGGAAAAAGCAATATGACAGGTTCGAATGACGAACGCGAAAATACACTCAATCAACTACTCACCGAAATGGATGGTTTTGGAACTGATACCAATGTGATTGTATTAGCAGCAACCAACCGCTCGGATGTCTTGGACAAAGCACTGATGCGAGCTGGTCGTTTCGATCGTCAGATTTATGTGGATTTGCCCGACTTACGTGAGCGCGAGGAAATTTTTAAAGTTCATTTAAACCCTCTTAAAGTTAACAAACAACTCGACGTGAGCTTTTTGGCCAAACAAACCCCTGGGTTTTCTGGCGCAGATATTGCAAATGTATGTAATGAGTCGGCTCTAATTGCTGCACGGAAAAGTAAGAAAAAGGTTGATCGACAAGACTTTCTAGATGCAGTTGATCGAATTGTTGGTGGCTTAGAGAAAAAGAGTAAGATCATAACACCCTCAGAAAAGAAAACCATTGCCTTCCACGAAGCAGGTCATGCTACAGTAAGCTGGATGCTAGAACATGCAGCTCCACTTGTGAAGGTCACCATCGTACCTAGAGGTCAATCTCTTGGAGCAGCATGGTACTTGCCAGAAGAGCGGCAAATTGTACGCACAGAACAAATGCTTGACGAAATGTGTGCTACATTAGGTGGTCGTGCTGCCGAGCAAATTATTTTTGGTAAAATCTCGACAGGTGCTTTGAGTGATCTAGTAAAGGTAACCAGACAAGCTCGATCGATTGTCACTGTATATGGTTTAAATGATAAAATCGGAAATATTACCTATTACGATGCTAATGGGCAAAATGAGTATGGGTTTACAAAACCTTATAGTGAGGAAACCGCTAAGCAAATTGATGAAGAAATTTCAATAATTGTAGAACGGGAATACAAAAGAGCTCTAGCACTATTGCGAAAACACAAAAAGAAACTCACTGAGTTGGCAGAGCATCTTCTCGAAAAAGAGGTGATTTTTAAAGATGATTTGGTTACTATTTTTGGTAAGCGCCCATTTGACAAGGAAGAAATTGGTGAGTATAAATCCAAGTTATCTTCCGCAAAGAAGACAGTGAAATCCACATAGTTTGTTATATTTAACGTTTCAAACAACAAATTCTTGAAACGTCTCTTTTCCTCTCTTTTCGGAGGGTCTTCAAAAACTGAAAAACAAGAAGACACAGTCCGCAGTAAATACATGCCCTCTAAAGAGACGCCTATCGAAGAAGCTTTTACTTTAAAGTTCACCGAACAAGGTGGGAAGTTTATTTACTGCGAAGACAAAAAAGAATCCGTCAACGTATTCAAAAATATCCTAACCGAAAATGGATGGGATGATTGTGAGATGCTTTGTTTTCGATCCAAACTACAAGAACGCTACGTCAGGCCTTCAATCACCCCGACCAAAACCAATTTAAATGCTCGGTTCTTTTTAACGGATTGTGAATTTTTAGTTGCTCATGATGGTAGTATTATCATCTGTGCCGAGCAAATTGCCAATCATAAGTTGATTGACCTGCCAGAAAATTTTGTGATTGTCGCTGGAACAAAACAACTTACTGACACCTTAAGCGAGGGCTTGAAAGGGATCAAACATAAATACAAAAAAAACATCCCAATCAATATTACCTC
>MDTG01082571.1_pt1 | contig 11040 bp, 10 predicted proteins | sample 811421 | NCBI WGS metagenome assembly MDTG01 (sample SAMN05326645, study PRJNA326480) | marine metagenome | isolation source: seawater | place: Pacific Ocean: South East | collected 2011 | reverse complement strand
TATATTGTTAATTGCAGCAGCAATTGTGGTTTTAAGATTAAGGCACAGTGAAAAATTGGGAATTTCAAAAAAAAAAAATAATTCCTTAATTCCTTAGTAATGAAAATCATTCTCAATAATTTTTTAAAATAATTTTTTTTTTACTTAATTTTTTTTGATAATGATTATCATTTTTAATAAAAATTATTGAAAAATTGTTTTTTATTAATTAAATATTTTTTATGGAACTAGAAACATATAATTGCAGAAAATGTGGTTTAACTATTTCGTCGACTTGTTCTAAGTGTCATAGAGTTGTAGATGTAAAAAAACTTGATGACGGTTGCATCGTTCAAGTAACGAAATGTGGTGAATGTGCCAATGCACCGGTTATAAAAGATATTTGTGCCTCTTCGCATAGATAACTTAACTTTAACCTAAGAAAACTGCCTACCTTAGCTCTTGCTTATTAAAACAAGAGATTTAATGTATTGCTGATGGAGATAGTTACTAAATTTGCTCCTGTAGCTTTAGCATTAATAATGTTAGGTCTAGGATTAAGTCTAACTACAAGCGATTTCATAAGAGTAGTAAAAAACCCTAAAATTTTTTTTATAGGATTATTTACTCAATTAGTTTTACTTCCAACAACCGCTTATATAATAATACTAATTTTCAAAACTCCTGCAAAACTTGCCTTAGGATTAATGATGATTGCCTCTGCACCAGGAGGCGTAACATCTAATGTCCTAACAAAATTTGCAAAAGGTGACGTAGCATTATCAATTTCATTAACTGCAATTACAAGTTTAATTTGTATAATTTCAGTTCCTTTCATAGTTTTTAATTCTGCAAATTTAATTGGAATTTCTGGTATTTCAGAAAATTTGTCGATGGTATCTATTGCTTCCAAAATGGCATCTGTTGTAACCGTCCCAGTTATTATTGGTATGATAATTAGAAAAATTTTTAGCAGTTACATAATAAAAAATGTGAAAGTTTTTGAAAATATTACGATATTTTTATTTCTATTAGTGTTCTTAGCAATATGGATTGAAGAAGGTGAAAATATAATTAAATATTTATCTGTATCTGGAAAAATTGTTCTTACTTTAAATATTTTAATGATGATAATAGCATACAATATTGCTAAATTATTTTCATCTAATCTTGAACAAAAAAAATGTATTGCAATTGAGTGTGGTTTGCAGAATGGAACACTCGCAGTATTTGTTTCATCTCAACTTTTTGATGAAATTATCTTTATTATACCTACGGCATGTTATGCTTTAACTATGTATATTACAGCATTTATTTTTATATACTTTTTAAAAAATGCTAAAAGTTAATTATCCTTCGACATTATCCAAAGATTGTTTGAAGACAAAAAGAACAGTTTTCCAGTTTTAGGTTGGATCTGAATGCCTCTAATTCTACCAATTTTATTTTTAAAAATGATTTCTTCTTTAACATCATCTTCACTTTTTCCTTCAAAATCCAGTTTTCTTAAGGACATATCTTTTAATGATGTAATTAAAGCTTGACCATTCCATTCTTTAAATTCGTCTCCTTTATAAATAGTTATAGCGCTTGTTGCTATTGAAGGTACCCAATATTTTATAGCTTTTGTAAAACCTGGTTTCCACTTTGGTCCAATTTTAGTGCCAGTGTAATTTGTTCCTCCCCAACCTAAAATTTTCCATCCGTAATTTTCGCCTTTTTTTACTTCACCAAACCAATCTCCACCTTTTGCGCCGTGATTACTTATATAAACTTTGTTATCAAAAGGGGAGATGACTAATCCTTGAGGATTACGGATTCCTATTTGATAAATTTCAGGTAACCATTCTTTTCGGTTTGAAAAATGTGGATTATCTTTTGGTATACTTCCATCTATATTAATTCTAATAATACTACCTGGATGTTTTGAGCCATCTTGAGCAATCATTCCACCACCTCTTTCACCTGCAGATGCAAATAAAAAATTATCTTTAATTGCTATACGGGAGCCAAAATGATAACCAGATTTAATTGGAGGTTCTGCCCTAAATAAATTTTCAAAAAAAATATTTTTTTTATTAAATTTACCTTTTGCAATTGACGTACTAGTTTTTCCACCACCTCGATTTTCAGAATAAGTAACATATATATAATTGTCATTATATAAGACATCCAATAAACCACCTTGACCGTCTTCTAAAATATTCAAATTATGATTAATTATTCCTACTTTTTTACTATCTAAATTTATAATCTTAATTGACCCACTTTTTTCTGTAATTATAATATTTTTTTGATCTATAAAGCTTAAACCCCAAGGATTATCAAAACTTTCTATTTTGTTTAATTTAATTTCAAAAGCATTTGAAATCCCTCCAATTATTAAAAAAAATATTAAATATATAAATTTCATTTGCCTAACAAAGTATCTAATTCTGATTGCATATCTTTTGATAAATTAATTTTAAGATTTAAATTTTTCTTATATCTTATAGATTTGCTCTGTCCAGGGTACATAATCTCTTTTATATTTTTCCGTTTGGGTAATCTTTTTACAATTTCAATATTCTGCTTAATTCTTTTTTTGAAATTATTTGTAAATAAATTTGTTTTAAATGTAATAAAAAGATGACCAATATTTTGTGGGCCTGTGAAATCTTCAAAGGGGTCTTTGACTTTACCGCCATGAGAGCTTCCAGTAAAAACCCCACTTAATATATCAACCATCCAAGCAAGACCAGAGCCTTTGTATTCAGCTATAGGTAATTGCACACCCTCTAATGCTTTATGGGGATTTGTAGTAATATTTCCATGTTTATCCAAGGCAACACCGTAATCAATTTTTTTGTTATTTTTTGCCGCAAGTCTAATTTTTCCTCTATTAATTTTTGACATGGACGCATCAAATATAAATGGAACTTTAGTGTTCGTTGGAGTTGCAAAGGCAATTGGATTTGTACCAAAAAGACTTTTTTTTGAACCAAATGGGGCAATAGCAGGGGGGGCATTAGTAAAACTTAAAGATATTAGGTTGTGTTTTACAGCCTGTTCCAGGTAATACCCCGAAAGACCATAATGTCCACTATTCTTAATCGCAACAAGGCTTATGCCAGTTTTTTTAGCGTTCTTTATAGACTTTTTAATACCTATATCAGCTGCAACAAATCCAATGCTATTGTCAGCTTCAATTAAGGATATAGACTGAGAAATGTTTTTTATTTTTATTTTAGGTTTTGGATTGATCACTTTTTTTTTAATTCTTTCACAATACATTTTTAATCTTGATAACCCATGAGAATGAGCACCAACTAATTCAGCATTAATTATTGCCTCTGAACATATTCTAGAATGTTTCTTAGATAAATTATGCCTATTAAAAATTTTATAAACAATACTTTTAAGATTATTAATTTTGAGTTTCAATCAATTCCTCTATTATTTTTTTTGTATTGTAAATTTGTTTCCAGTTAGGATAGTCTTTTTTAAATTTTGATATATTTGATACATACCATATATGATCACCCACTCTTGGTTTCTTAATAAATTCTTTTTTAATCTTAGTCTTTGAAATTTCCTCCACAATATTCAATGCTTCTAATATAGAGCAATTCGAATATCTTCCGCCGCCAATATTATAAATCTCACCTTTTTTTGGTTTTTTATAAAACTCCCAAAAACAATTTATCAAATCCTTACTATGTAGATTATCTCTAACTTGTTTACCTTTATAACCAATTAATGAATATTTTTTTTTACTTAAAGATAATTTAACTAAATAGGATAAAAATCCATGAAGTTTTGTTCCGCTATGGTTCGGTCCTGTTATACATCCACCCCTAAAACAAACTGTTTTTAATCCTACATTTTTACCATATTCTTGAACGATTAAATCTGCATATGTCTTTGAAACACCAAAAAAGCTGTGGGTACAATTGTCAATTGGAAATGTCTCATTAACACCCTTAAAAAACTTATCACTCTTTTTTAACTCCCATCTTGTACTTTTTTCATAAATTTTTAATTTATTTGGATTATCACCATAAACTTTATTTGTAGACATAAAAATGAAAGGTGAAAGAGCACAATACTTTTTAGTTAATTCTAATAAATTTAAAGTACCTGTAGCATTTATATTAAAGTCGATTATTGGAAAGTTCTTTCCATAATCATGTGAAGGTTGAGCAGCACAATGAACTATAAGTGAAATATTTTTTGAATATTTTTTAAATATTTTGTCTAAACTTGTAAAATTCCTAATATCAACATTAAAATTCTTAAAATTTTTGAAATCTTTTAATAATTTATTTTTAAGCCATAAAGTTGAACCATCCTTGCCAAAGAAAAATTTTCTTAGATTGTTGTCAATCCCAATTACATCAAAACCTTTTTTACAAAAAAATCTTACAGATTCTGATCCAACTAATCCTGTAGATCCCGTAATTAAAACAACAGACATTTTAAAAATATTTCCTTAAAGTTTTTTTATTTATTAATATCCATTTATGAACATCTTTAACTAAATCATAAAAATTCTTTTTAGGATACCAATTATAAGTTTGAGATACTTTGTTATTATTAGTAATATAGTATGGAATATCATACGAGGAAGTTTTGGAAACTTTACCTATTTTTATTCTGTTTTTTGTCAATTTTTGGCAAATTTGAGTTAAATTTTTCAAGGAAGTAAAACTTTTTGTTGAACCGCCAACAGTAAACACTTTATTATTAATTGAGTTTATTTTTTTTATTTGAATAAAAATAAGATCACATAAATCTTCGATATGTAAAACATCTCTAATTTGATTCCCATATCCTCCATATCCAATATATTTTAAATTCTTTTTAAATTCATGTCTCCAGATCCACAAACTAACAAATCCTTGATCTTGCTTTCCGAATTGCAAGGGTCCTGATATTACACCACACCTATTAATCAAATACTTTAAATTAAAAGCATATGCAAATTCTTCTATAAACATTTCTGAAGCAAGTTTTGTTAATCCATATATAGATCTTGGCCCTATGATTGAGCTTTCTTCATTAATTTTTTTTGTAATATTTATTTTTTCTTTTAATATTTTTTTTTGTTTAATTATTTCATTTAATTTACTAATTGGATAAACTCTACTTGAAGATAAAAATATTAATTTAGAATTGTCTGATTTTGCCTTTTTTAAAATATTGATAGTTCCTATTAAATTAGTATTAATAACATTGTCAATTTTACTCTTAGACACTTCAACAGCTGCTTCAGCGCAACAATCTATTATTAAATTAAACTTTGGAAGATTAGATAACTTTTTAAAATTATATATGTCGTACTTATAATTTTTTATATTTTTTCTCTTTAATAAGGATAAGTTATATTTTGAACCTTTTCTTGATAGGTTGTCCAAAGTACTTACTTTAAAAAATCTATTTAAAAATAATGCTAAATTAGCACCTACAAAACCACAGCCACCGGTTATCAAAATTTTCATAATTCTTTATTTTTTAAATTTTTATTAATCAATATTCTTTCTAATAAACAATATAATAGTGTAAATATATACATTGAGCTTAGTTCCTTTATTTTAAAATTAGATTTACCTATTTTTCTATTTTTCCAATTTATTGGAATAATTTTATATTTATACTTACGACCAATTATTTTTAATGGTAATTCAAGAAAAACGTTAAAATTCTCAGACACTATTGGTAGTAATTTTTTCAAAGTTTTGAGCTTATATATTTTAAATGCATTTGTAAAATCATTGTATTTTGAAAAATAAATTAGTCTAACAAAATTATTAAAAATTCTATTCAAGAAAAATTTTACTTTTGGGTAATCTTTTACATTAGATTGAGTATTAAATCGCGATCCAAGAACAGCGTCTAAATTATTATTATTAATTTCTTTATAATATTTTATTACATCATTTATGTCATCTGACATGTCTGCCATAAAAATACATGCATAGTTCTTTTTAGAATTTAAAATTCCTACTTCAATAGCTGAACCAAGACCTTTTTTTTTATTATTATAAATCTTGATATATTTTTTGTTTGTTATTAATTTTTTTATGAGTAAAAGCGTATTATCTGAACTGAAATCATTAATAAAAATTATTTCTAAATTATTAATCCTTTTTTTTAATTTAGTTATATTTTTAATTGTATTAGTAACTTGATTTTCCTCATTATAGACTGGAATTATTAAAGACAAACTCATAATTTTCATTATAAATCATAGTTAATATGAAAATACAAAACAAAAAAATTTTCATTTTCTGCCTAACATTATTCTCTATATTAATTTCAACTCTAATTTGGATAAATTTAAATATTCCTTACATGAGATCGGATATTATAAGCGCGTATTCATTACAAAATTATAGTTCTTTAAATGATCCCATCAAGTATCTAATTTTTATTTTATTACCTTTGACAACATTTATTTTATCAAAAATATATTTTGAAAATAAAAAATTATCTTATCTGATAAGCTCAATTAATGAAAATGATAATAATTTACAAAATATTAGTTTAGGTAAAACATTATTATTTTTGTTTTTGATTTTTTTAATTTTAGAATTTTTTTCTATAGAATTTCCATATCAAAAATTAGATATTTTCCACTCTGGACAAAGATTTAGCGCAACTTATAAAAGTTATTTGGACAACTCTCTTTGGTCAGGTTCTTATATTACAAGTGGAATAATCACAGAAATTTTGGGTCCAAAATTTATTTGGAAAATTTTTGGACTTGAAAGCATAGGACTTGTAAGATTTTATGAATTAATATTGATTTTGTTAACTAAAATATCTTTAATAATTTTGACCTTTAAAATTACTCAAATAGTTTCTCTTAAATCGACTTTAAAGCCATTTTTTTTTATTATTCTTAGTTTTATAATATTATCATTAATTGACTATGAGATTAATTCATCTGACCAAATAGAGGCAAGAGAATTACCTACATTAATATTACTAATTTGTTTTGCAAATTTTATATTAAATACAAACAAAAAATTTATCTTCGGAATACTTATTATTGGTTTTTTAAGTGTTTTCTCTTTTTTTTGGAGTTTAGATAGAGCTATAATTTATAATTTATTAGCAGTCTCGTTTATTATTTACTTGTTAATAATTAAAAGACAGAAAATTGCTATATATACTTTGATATCAATAATTTTTTTTTGGATTTGTTCTTTTATTTATTTTGGTGATGAATTTAATTATTTTTTAAATAATACTTTAGATGTGTTAAAAAATATAACGAATATACACGGAATAATACATCCAATTCCTTTTACCGATGAAATAAATGCCTCAAGGGCTACAAAAACATTATTAACAATATTATTTTTGCTGATTTATACAGTAAATTTACTTTTAAAAAATAGTAATAAAAAAATTAGAACAAAAGTATTTTTATTATTTCTAAGTTTTTGTTCTTTTCTGAGTTACACCTATGCACTAGGCAGATCTGATGGTGGTCATATAAAGCAAGCTTTTGGTTATCCAATTATATTTTTGTCTATAATAGTCTTATATTTTGTAATTAAAAATATAGGTAAATTAAAATTTAGTTTTAATATACAACTTCCAAAATTTTTAACTATTTTATTATTTTTGCCTATTGCAATTTTTATTTTTGATATATCAGTAAACAATATCATAAATTATAAAGAGAAATTTACTAAATTTATTTATTCTAAAGATAAAAAATTTTTAAATACAGATGATATAAATTTTGTAAATCAAGCATCAATAATATTACAAAATGAGAAATGTATACAGCTGTATACATATGACTCAATTTTACTCTATTTATTAAAAAAACCTAGTTGCACCAAATTTCACTTCATATGGTCTATAGCAAGTGTTAATCAACAAAAAGAATTAGTCGATGCAATGAAAAATAGTACTAACGTAATTATTTCTAATGGTATAACTGATAATTGGGATATACCCTTCCAAAAAAAATACTTTATAATCGACGAATATATAAAAAATGAGTTTACAAGAAGTCTTAATATTATTAACAGAGATATTAAATTTAAAAAATTTTAACCTTTACCTCTCCAAGGGATAGTCTTATCAATAATTTTTCTTAATGTGATATCAAATAATAACCCGAGCATTCCCATAATAAATATAGTTATCCAGATGACTTCATATTGAAAGTATTTTTTTGCAACATTTTCAACGAAACCGATACCTGTAGTCCCAGCTAAAAATTCAGCTGCAACCAATGTACCCCAACACATCCCAACTGCAACTCTGATGCCAGTTAGAATTTCTGGGAGTGAATTTGGAAATATAACATATCGCAAAATCTGTTTTTTTGATGCACCAAGCGAATGAGCTGCGTGAATTTTTGAAAGTTGTGTTCCTGATGCCCCAGCCCTTGCTGAAATTATCATTATTGATAAAGACACCATAAATAATAAAAATACTTTACCAGTGTTATCAATTCCAAGAACAGAGATTATAAGTGGTGCCCAGGCTAACGGTGGCACAGGTCTATAAAGTTCTATCAAAGGATCAAAGAAACCTTTTGCAAATCTATTTAATCCCATAAATAAACCTAGTGGAACACCAATTAATATTCCAAAAATTAATCCTAAAAAAACTCTTAAAAAAGAATCCCAAATATGACCATAAGGGACAGGAATTTTAAATAATTTAAAATCACCAGTAACAATTTTTAAAACTTTACTTTTAAAATTTTCCTTAACAATTCCATCTTTAGAATGAACTGGATACTCCCCTGGCAAGATATCTGCTATCCAATCAGGTAAAATAAAACCTATAATTTTACTAACATCCATCATATCAATCCAGAGTAACGGAATATTTTTATAACCCACGCTAGGTTTTGACATTAAAATAAACTTATTAAGTGTGTCAGAGGGTTTCGGTAGCCACCTACCTGAGCCTTGTTCCGAACAACTAGGACCACTTGCAACAATAGTTCCTGCAGGGAATAAAAGTATATCAATAAGTCTTAAACCCCCTTGTTCTTTTTTTTGCAGAACATCAAATTCTTCAATTGCATTTTTCATCTCATCTAATGCACCTGGAGGATATATACTTGCGAATTCAATTCTTCTTGCAATTTTTACAATATTTTTTGCATAAGTAGATGCCACCTCGTCTGTATCACTAAGTTTATTTCTGTAATTTTTAATATCATCTTTTAATAATTTAATTGAATTTTTAAATTTAAAATTATGATTCTTTAATTTAAAAAAATTATCGTTAATAACCTTTAGCTCTTTTGCTGCAGCTTCAAATTTTAACCCTCTATCAGTTGCTGGAATTAAAGGAACTTCCATAGTATTTTCAATTGAACCAGTTCCTGACTGTACAGTCGTGATTCCCCATCCACCTTCTTCTAATACGGCTCTTTGTCTTTCATTTCTTTCTATTTCAGTTTCAAATGGATAATCTTTCTTCTGAAAGTTTGAGCTTAATAATCTTAATTCCTCAGTCATTTCTCTTATTTTTATTTTTGTATCCGTTTCCATTAATTTATCGTTAGTCAACAAAGGTATCAGTTGATTGGTTTTACTAATAAATCCACCTAAAGTAATTTTCTGTTGATTTGACAACACCTGTGAATTTTTAATTTCTGTAGAAATTTTTTTTAAATTTTCATTTTCTATTTTTATAACCGAGGTACTTTTAAATTCTCTCTCTTCAATTGGAAATTGATACTTTAAACCTAACAAAGACTCATTAATTTTTGCAACCTGGCATAGTTCATTCGCTGACTTAGGATAAAAACCTTTAGCAATGTCCCAAGAGTAATATAACCATACTAGCAATATCGCGCTACTACCAACTATTATCCAATGAGTTCCACCTTTTGCTCTTTCAGGATTTCCAAAAACTGCGTCTATTTTTTCTCTCTTAATTAATCTTCTGCCGTATAAAATACAACCAACTATCGATACCAAAATTAATACGGTTATAAATTGAGTAAACATTTAGCTTTCTTTTCCCATTATTTCTTCTTCCATATTCCAAATCATTGATAAAATTTCCTCTCTTTTAAATGAGAATTCTTTATTTTTTTTAATTTCTCTCAAATCTTCCTTCAAACCCATCTCAGCAAAAGGAAGATTGTATTCTTTATGTATTCTGCCTGGCCTTGGTGCCATTACATACAGTCTCTCACCAAGTAGTAACGCTTCCTCCACAGAATGTGTGATTAATATTATTGTTTTTCCTGTTTCTTTCCAAATTTTCAAAACAAGTGACTGCATTTTTTCTCTTGTCAATGCATCAAGGGCACCAAGAGGTTCATCCATAAGAATTAATTCTGGGTCATTTATCAAACATCTTGCAAGAGCCACTCTTTGCTGCATTCCGCCAGATAACTGGTAAGTAGGTGTATTACCAAAACCTTTTAACCCAACTATATCTAGCCATTCATCGACTTTTTTATTAGTGGTAATTGAGTCCTCTTTTTTCATTCTTAATCCAAAATTTACATTTTCTGATACAGTTAACCATTCGAATAATGCACCTTGTTGAAACACCATACCTCTATCAACGCCTGGTCCATTAATTTCGTTATTACCTAATGTTATGGTTCCTGATGTTGGTCTAATAAAACCTGCAGCAATATTTAATAAAGTAGTTTTACCACACCCAGATGGCCCCAGAACTGTCAAAAGCTCACCTTTTTTAATTGTAAAATTTAAATCTTTTAATGCGTGTACAGTTTCTCCTTTGGGTGTTTGAAAAATCATATTTAGATTTTGAGAAACTAAATCACTCATAAAGTATTATTATATTAGAAAATTTTAAAAAAAATAGGCACCAATTAAAGTAATTGGCGCCTATTAAAATTTATTATCCTTAAATTACAAAGGTAAGAAACTTGTATCTACATTTCCACTTGGAGTTCCCATCCCTTTTAAAAATGCATCTAAATTTCCACTCTCCATAGATTTTTTTGTTTCTGCAGGAGTTAAAAATTTAAAACCACTTAAAGTTTCTTTCATATCTGCAACTTTCATTTCAGAAGCTTTTGACATAGAATTCATATCACTTTTTCCAGCTCTA